>Ga0272443_10007644_pt1 | contig 10241 bp, 7 predicted proteins | sample SSMAcet12_FD_193581 | JGI IMG/M metagenome (GOLD analysis project Ga0272443, IMG submission 193581) | Marine sediment archaeal communities from Little Sippewissett salt marsh, Falmouth, MA, United States - SSM-Acet-12 | ecosystem: Environmental > Aquatic > Marine > Wetlands > Sediment ... | reverse complement strand
TCATCCGGGATCTGTTGTCTGTTCACACAGATCCGTTCATTGAATTTTACAAGGTGCGGAGATGTAAAGCGTCCCGTTTTTAATCCCGCCGCTTCCAATAAAGCCGCGGCAACGACCGTAATGGTGCCCTTTCCATTGGTTCCCGCCACATGTATGGAACGAAAGGTTTTTTCAGGATGATCGAGCGCCTTGACGAGCTTTTCGGACCGTTCTCGTCCCAGCTTCATTTTGCCGGATAGTTTTTTATAGAGGTCGGATAGATAATTTTGCATTTTTATGAATGATTTTTGGTAAAGACGCAGCAATGCTGCATCTTTACCATCAAGGTTTTACAATAATTCAATGTGTTCGGCAGAAATTTTCTGACCAAAGAAAATCTCCGCATTTTCCTCAAAAAGGTCTACCGCTCCCGTGGTCATAAACGTGGAGCTGGCATTCTTATCACATCGTGTTTCCATCTCCGGGTGACGCTGCAGATAGTCTTCAAGTTTTTCCGCCACCAACGGACCCTGATCCATAATGCTGATACTTTCGGGCACAAATTTTCTGATCTGATCCATTAAAAGAGGATAATGCGTACAAGCCAGAATGATGGTATCGATATCAGGCTCTTGATCAAGCAGATTTTCGACATGTTTTTTAACAAAATACTCCGCTGCCGGTGTATTGACCTCATTATTCTCAACCAACGGCACCCACATGGGACAAGCTTCCTGGTAGAGCGATACGTCCGGAAACAGTTTATTGAATTCCATTTTATATGACTCGGAACGAACCGTCCCGCTTGTTCCGAACAATCCGATCTTCTTGGTTTTTGAGTTCTCCCCCACCACTTCAACACTGGGACGGATCACACCTAACACCCGCTCATTTGGGTAATGGGCTACAAGGTCTTTTTGTTGAATGGTTCTCAGTGCTTTAGCCGATGCCGTATTGCATGCAAGAATCACCAAAGGACAGCCGGCATCCAGCAAGTATGAAACACCTTGCTGCGTATAATGGTAGATCGTCTCAAATGATCGCGTTCCATAGGGCGTTCTGGCCGTATCGCCCAGATAAAGATAATCGTATTGAGGCAGGCGATCCCGGATCTCGTGAAAGACCGTTAAACCGCCCAGACCGCTATCAAATATTCCAATTGGTCCTTTTCTCATATTATAAATTCTCCAGCTATCAGCTATCAATTTTTAAACGTTTATATAGAATTGCAAGCATCTTTTTAATTTCTACAACCATGCTTTCAAGTTTTTGGAAATACGTTTGATCAATGTATTTCAACTCTTTGGTTAATAATAACAAATACTCGCTTTCACAAGCTGATGCAATTGCTATATCAATAAACCGTGCAAACTCCTTATCACCAAATCTACCGGCACCTTCAACAATATTTGTCGGTATAGATGCCGCAGCACGCCTTAATTGACTTCTTAAACCATAAATTTCGTCTTTGGGAAATGAAGAAGTGTGTCTGTATACTTCCAAAGCAAATTTATGACTTTTATGCCAAATATCGTATTTTTTGTAATCCCTCATTCGTCACCCCCATGACATTGTAATTCACTTAGCCGTCAGCTGTTTGCTGTTTGTTGTTTGCCGTTGGCTGTTTGCTGTTTGCCGTTGGCTGTTTGCCGTTGGCTGTTTGCTGTTTGCCGTTGGCTGTCTGCTGTTAGCTGTAAACTAATTTATCCTTTAATTTCTTTCTCATAATTCTTCTTAAATTCACTGATCGCAAGATACAATGAATACGCGATCTCCTGACGATAGGAATCTTTATTCAGTTTTCCAAGTTCGGTCCAGTTCGAGATAAAGCCTATTTCGGTCAGGATCGCCGGCATGGCGGGACCGATCAGGACGATAAAACTAGCCTGCTTTACACCCCGGGATTTTGTTCCGACCCGGCTCATGAATTTCGATTCGACCGCCTGGGCCAGCACTTCGCTTTCCTTCATGTAAACAGATTGTGCCATCGTGGACAAGATGTATTGTTCGGGAGACAATAATTTTTCATATCGTTCTTTATCATCTTCCAGTTCGATCACTTTGTTCTCCCGGGCTGCGATATCGATGGATTTCTGTGTGCTTCTTGCTGCCAAAAGGAATGTTTCTGTCCCGTATGGCTTGGATGATTCGGAAGAATTGCAGTGAATACTGATAAATAGCTTTCCTCCCGCTTCATTCGCTATCTTGGGACGCTGCCAAAGGGGTACAAATATGTCTTTTTCACGCGTATAGATAATATTAACGCCTAATTTATCCTGAAGGAGACGACCCAGCCTACGCGATACATCAAGGGTTATATCCTTTTCCATTGTTCCATCGGGAGCTATTGCCCCGGGTGATTTTTTACCGCCATGTCCCGGATCGATCACAATGGTGTCGATCAGCCAGCGATTCTTGATCTCCGTTTCATTCAGAGGAGTTTGCGATTTTTGATAGGAATGCCGTAAAGAGATCACGATATCGCCGCTTTCCTCATCAATATAATAATCAATACCATTGATCTTCATTCGCAACTTGATATTGAACTGAAGCATATCCTTGGCCATCACCGGAATGATCTCCCGAATGACCCCTTCATCATATCTTCTCGATAACGCGTTCATGTCAGCAGATGCGCCATAGATCGAAATATAAAGATACTGATTGTTGCCCTGCCACACCCTGCAGTGTTCTTTTCTGAAAGGTTTTGTCGTTTTAATGCGCAGGACCGTACCGTTCTTCATTTCTTTTAAATTGACCGCAGATATCGAAAAATCCGATGAAACGAGGATATAGTGTCCGTCCGCCACATCGTAATGAAGATCAGGATATGCGTCCAAAGCCAGCACACGAATGAATTCTCGCTCAGGTATGTAAAGTCCGTAGCTTAAACGTTCCACGGCTGTCGGCAGATGGAACCATTTGCCGTTAATCTGATAAAAGGCCGAATTGGCAAAGAACTTATATTTTTTTCCCGATAAGGTGGCAGTTAACGACCAATCTTCCGTATTGAGCGAATTGATCTCTCCGAATATCTTAAAAAAGTGGTTCAAAGACATCCATTTTGCACCGTAAAGTTCGGAAGCGAAGATGTTCTGGGACTCGGAGGCGGCAGTCAGACGAAAACTGACAACCTGTGAGAACAACGGAACCAGCATGCATAGAAGCAACAGGATCAATATGTGTTTTTTAATTTTTAACATCTTACAAATTTATACTTTTTTCCTGTTAATTGTAATTACTTTTTTTCGAAAGAGCTTGAAACGTTGAAGAAGTTGAAGGGGTGGTATTAAGATTCTTCAAAATTGTATCCTTTCATGTACGGGAGGCTCTCGAGTCTCCCTTTACCATCGGGCGACTCCAGAGTCGCCCCTACATTTTCGTTTATATAATGTCTTTTCACGTTTTACGTCTCACATTTTACGTCTCACGTTTTACGTCTCACGTTTTACGTATTTTATCTTTTCTTTTTACTTTTAACTTTTTACTTTTGCCTTGTATTTACAAGAGGTTAATTATGATGAGAAGAGTTTGTTTCCTGATTTTATTCATCGGTGTATTTTTATTTGCCGCTGAACCAGTCTATTATGACGCCCAGCCTTATCTGGAAGGTATGGCATTCGATGACGCACCACCTTTTTCGCGCCTGCCGGCAGATGCGGAAGATCTTGTGCGAAAACCGGTGTGGGGCTTAAGCAGGAATTCTGCCGGAGTCGCTGCACATTTTATGACCGATGCCAAAGAGATCCATATTCAGTGGACGCTTTTAAATGATTTCCATATGGTGCATATGGCGGGAACGGGCATTCGCGGACTGGACCTTTACGTTAAAGAAAACAATCACTGGTTTCATCTGGGAACGGGCAAACCATACAAGGCCGAAAATGAACAGCGGCTCATCAAGAACCTCTCCGGTGACCCTCGCGAATACATGCTTTATTGTCCCACATATGACGGATTAACGTCTTTGTATATAGGTTTAAATCCCGAAGCGGATATTTGGGAAGTTGAAAGAACCGAAAAACCTTTGGTGTTCTATGGAACCAGCATTACACAAGGTGGTTGTGTATCACGTCCCGGCATGGCTTATCCCGCGATCATCGGTCGCGCATTGAACAGGGAAAGCATTAATCTGGGGTTTTCCGGAAACGGCAGGATGGACCCTGAGGTGATCGATTATCTGATCGAGATCGACGCTGCCTGTTACATCTTTGATTGTTTCCCGAACATGGACCTTGAGATGATCAAAGACAGTACCGAACGCGAACTGAAAAAGCTGTTGGAGGCCAAGCCCGACACTCCCGTTTTGATAGTCCCCAATATCATGCCCGAAGATGGTTGGTTCGATCCCGAAGTTTATAACGCCGCCATGGCGGAGAACGATGAGTTGACCGCTATTTACAAGCGCCTGAAACCGCAATACAAACATCTGCATATGATCCCTTTCAAAAAGATCCGGAACGTTGCCGTTGAAGGCACGGTGGATGGGATCCATTTGACCGATTTTGGTGCTGTAAAGATGGCGGACGTGATGGAAAAGTGGATTAAGCGGCTTATAAAATAAAGGGAATACCTCACACAAAGGCACAAAGCCTCAAAAAACTCCAAGATTTATTGGAGTTTTTTTATTTTAAAGTCAAAGGTTTGAGATCGAAAATGTTTAATGTTTAGCGTTTAATGTTTAATATTGAACTACTACGTAGTTCATTTTAAGTGAGAATCAAAATTCTACTATATTCGACTACAATGTAGTCACCTCGTAAAAGGATCCCCTTGGGATTTTCTTTGGTCAAGCAAAGAAAAGAAAGGCATAATTTTAATTCTCACTAAGATCCTGAAACGATCCCGACGTTTCGGGATCGTTTCAGGATGACTATCTTGTAATTGGTTTTAACAATAAGGTTAATTAGCTTTTAAATCTCCAGCATCATCAACATGACCGCAGCAGCCACAGGAATGACCACATTGTCGTCAAAGTGATCCAGTAACGCTTCAAAAAGGGCGCAGAAGACAACCACAAGAGCCGCTTTCCAGATAGGGACATATTGAAACCCGATCAGGAACATGGCAAGTCCGGCTAGAACGAACGCCAGGGTTCCTTCAATGGTGTAATGCTTGAACCAGGTATGTTTTCCGATCCAGCGCCCGACAATAGCAGACGCCGAATCCGCAATGCTGAGCAGCATGCAGGCGGGCACGGATATTCTGATGGGAAAGATCGCCAGGATCAAAAAGAATGTGATGGCGATCCGGGACGCGCCTGTCATTTTATTTTCTTCTATATCGCGAATGAACGGTGATACAAAGAAAAAGAAGGCTTTTTTAACAAATTCGCTGTGTCGCCTGAAATAATCGGCAAAAACGAACAACCCACCGAAAACAATGAACAGGATCATGACCCATTGCTGTCCTGTGAGAGGGCCGATATCGGGGAAAAAATAATATAGAAGTGGAATAATGACAGTGGCAACATGAATAAGCTGACGGCGAAATTCCTGTACGGTCAACATTATTCTTCCGTTTCGCTTTCAAGTTCTTCGTTATATCGTGAGACGATCAGATCGATGGGCTGAGGCACCGTCAGGACAGTGGTCCCGGGTACGGATTGATATATCACGGTATTGGGCAGCAGGTCATTTCTATCGCGATAAGACACCGTACCGATACGCAATCCGGCATCGTTGATGGCTTTATAGGCATCTTCAAAGCTCATGTTCACCACCGTGGGGACTTCCCAGTTGCTCAGTCCAAGGCTTATTTTCACGTGAACACCACTTCCCGGCCGAACCGATTTACCCTCTTCCACAGACTGCCAGAAAATAACTTCCCTTGGCATATCGGAAAAACCATACGAGACCGAATCAATATTCAGATTTTTGTCTTCCATCAGGATCTTGGCCGAACGCAAGGTCTTGCCGACAAGATCCGGGAATGTAACATTCTCCAAAGGTATACTGATATCAAGGTAAACGCGCCGTCCCAATTTGACACGCGTTCCGGGACGAGGCATTTGAGCGATCACGCGAAAAGGTTCAATATCATCACGGGGGATCGATTTTCCCTTTACGGGTGTAAATTTTTCAAGTTCCAAGAGATGTCTGGCCTCTTCCCAGGTCAACCCCTGAACATCAAGCAAGATCCTTTCCTGGCCCTTGCGGGTAAAGCCGGGCATCACAATAAAGTTGATCAGTAAAGCCGCGATCATTGAAGCTACTGAAAATATGAGAACAAAGATCAAGAAATTGCGAATAGGCCGTTTCTTTTCGCCGCTTCGTTTTTTTCTCTTTTTTACTTTTTTTACTCTTTTCACTTCGGCTTGCGGTTTTGCTTCCGGTATGAGTATAGTGATGTTTTTATTTTTATCGCTCATTATATGAAGTTAATGATTGTAAAATTGAAATTAAAGCGAAAATTTCATTGGTTTGAGTCAATTTAATTGACTCAATTCAATTGACTCAATGGTTAAAATATCCCTTTTACTACTCGCGTGATCAATTCCGCACGCCCTTCACTGTAAAAATGTACGCCGGGAACGCCGGCTTTTATCAGTTCCCTTACCTGATCTTTGCAAAACTCAACTCCGATATCTTTTATCTCTTCAAGGTTATCTGCGTTGGCAATATCATTGACGAGATTTGGGGGCAGATCGATATGAAAGGTCTGTGGAAGAAATTCAATGTCTTTTCGACGTCGAACCGGCTTGATACCCGGGATGATCGGAACATTGATCCCGGCTTCACGGCATTTGTCTACAAATGAAAAATAATGATCATTGATAAAAAACATCTGGGTGACGATATAATCGGCACCGGCATCGACTTTTTTCTTCAGCATCGCAATGTCGTGTTCCAGGTTCGGAGATTCAAAATGCTTTTCGGGATAACCCGCGACACCGATACAAAAATCACCCGGCGTGGGGTCTTTGAGACTCGCATCCAAATACTCGCCCCGGTTGAATGCCGCGATCTGAGCGACCAGTCCGTCCGTGTGTTCGTACCCTTCTTTGTGAGGAATAAAACGATGTTCACCCCGGGGCGGGTCACCGCGAAGAGCAAACACATTGTCGATACCCAGGAAATTCAATTCGATCAATTGGTTCTCAAGTTGATCTTTGCTCATGCCTCCGCAGATCAAATGCGGAATGACGGGAATATCGTATTTGAATTGAGTGGCAGCCGACATGGCAACGGTCCCCGGACGTTTTCTGACGGTCCTCCGCTCGACCAAACCGTCCGGCCGATCAAGGTAAACCACTTCTTCCTGGTGATTGGTAATGTTAATGTAAGCCGGCTCGTATGGAAGCATCGCTTCGATAGCTTCATTGATGGCATCCAGCGTGTACCCTTTGAGCGGCGGCAGCAGCTCGAAGGTGAATAATGGTTTCGTGGCGTTTTTGATGATGTCGGTGACTTTCATGTTCGTTTCCTATTTTGACGAGATCCTTTTTGACAGGATTACAGGATTTTCATGATGGTTTTGGGACAGGATAACCGGATATTCTCCTTACTCCTTACTCCTTACTCCTTACTCCTTACTCGCAATTTTCCGGCAAAAACCTTTTTCAATTCTTCGGGTTCCATTCCTTTTCTATTCGCGTAATCGGCAAATTGTTCTTTGGAAATCTCACCGAGAGAAAAATAATACGGTTTCAGATCGGCGAAATAATAACCGCAGACCGATGAAACCGGGTCCATGGCGAAACTCTCGGTTAACTTGACGCCCACTTCTTTTTCAGCGTCCAGGATTTTAAAAATCGCGGACTTTTCACTGTGGTCGGGCGCGGAGGGATAGCCGCTGGCGGGACGAATTACCTTGTGTTCGCTCTGTTTCCACCAGTCTTCCTGCATTTTATCATTCAAGTGTTCACTCAATGCTTCCGCCATGCGGTCAGCCAGTAAACTTATCATCAGCGCATGATAATCATCACCGGATTCACGGTATGTTTCCGCCAATTCCTTGACGCCCGCACCGGTGGTCGCTACGAAAAGTCCCATGTGATCACCGCGTTCATGCACATAATCACTGAGCGATAGTTTGGCTTCTTTTTCGATCTCTTGCTGCTTTCGCATAAAATGTAAGACCTGAATCTGGGGTCTGGGGTCTGGAGTCTGAAGATAAATATCATCATTCTTGACTTTGGCCTTAAACAGTCCAACAACAGCTGACATGGAGCCTTCAAAGACAGCTCTAACGTCCGGTTTTGACAACAAGTCTTGGGCATCTGTGCGCAATTTTTTCGCTTCATCGGTGCCTGGTTTCACCTGCCAGGCCAAGGCGAACATTTTCCAGTTGATGAGTTTGATCAGGTCATTCAGATCGAAATGCCTAATGACCTTTGTCCCCAGAAATGCGGGAGCATCCGATGCCTTGGGCTTTTTGTGCTTTAATTTCCGGGCATCCTCAAGACTCATCAATTCTGGGATCTGGAGTCTGGAGTCTGGAGCCTGGAGTCTGGTCTCTGTATAGCGCTCTTCGGTCTCATGCAAAAACGCGGCAGATTCTTCTGAGGCCAATTTCAACGCTACTCTCACGGAATCCGAGGCATCGCTGCTGTACACGACGTTTCCGGGATACAAGGGCGCCAATCGGGTAGCGGTATGCGCTTCGGAGGTGGTTGCGCCCCCGATCATGATCGGAATGTCAAGTCCGGCTTCATTGAATTGCCGGCACACCTCCCCCATTTCCACCAGGGACGGTGTGATCAATCCGCTGAGTCCGACCATATCGGCCTTGTGTTCCACAGCGGCTTTGAAAATGGCTTCCGGCGGCACCATCACACCGAGGTCAATAACATTAAAATGATTACATTGCAGCACCAGCGAGACAATGTTCTTGCCGATATCGTGCACATCGCCTTTCACGGTGGCCAGTACCACGGTGCCGCGCATATTTTGCGTGCTTTCGTCTGCCTCTATTAAATAGGGACGCAAGATATCCACCGCTTTTTTCATGATGCGGGCGGAGCGCACGACCTGCGGGAGAAAGACCTTTCCTTCACCGAAGAGTTCTCCGACTTTGGACATACCTCCCATCAGCGGACCTTCGATGAGCTGCAGCGCATTCTCCAATCCGGCTTCTGTCAGATCGTCGGCCAGATATGAATCATCACCGCGAACTAAAGCGTCAGATAATCTTTCTTTGACATTTTTTGTACGCCACGCATCAATGTTGGCCTCCGGAGTGTGGGGTCTGGAGTCTGTTAAGGAGTCAGTCATAGCTAAATCTATTAAAGCTTTTCGGGCTGATATTCCATCCCCACTTTCTACCAGAAGGGCTTCTTTGATGATCGCTTTGGCGTGATCGGGAATACCTGCGGTGCTCATTTCCATGGACGGATTCACGATGGCCATGTCCAGTCCGGCCTCAACGGCCAGTCCCAAAAAGATCGTGTGCATGGCCTTGCGAAGGGGATTATTGCCACGAAAAGCAAAGGACAGATTGCTGAGTCCGCCACTGACCTTGACCTTGGGATATTTAGTTTTGATCCATTTCACCGCGCGGATAAAATCACGGGCATAGAGGTCATGCTCGTCAATGCCGGTGGCAATGGATAAGATATTCGGATCGAAAATAATGGATTCGGGCCTGATGGCCGTTTGTTCGGTCAATAATTTATACGCGCGTTCAGCCACGGAGCATTTGCGTGAAAAGGTATCGGCTTGACCGTGCTCGTCAAAGAGCATGACCATCACGGCGGCGCCCATATCGTGGATATGCTTTGCCCGGCGTAAAAATTCTTCTTCGCCTTCTTTCAGGGAAATGGAATTCACAATGCCTCGGCCCTGCAGTTCGGGCAGGGCGGCTTTTATGACCTCCCAGTCGGAGGAATCGATCATCACCGGCACGCGGGCCGTTCCCGGATCGGCCGCGATCAACCGTAAAAATGTTTTCATGGCGTCTGGTGCATCGATCATGGGATCATCCATGCAGACATCGATGATCTGCGCGCCCGCATCTACCTGTTTACGTGTCCAGGCGATGGCTTGATCGTATTGTTTGTCTTTGATCAACCGGGCGAATTTCCGTGAACCCGCCACATTGGCGCGCTCACCGACCGTAATAAATTGATGCTCGAGGGGAATGTTCAATACATCCCAGGCGGACAGTTTCAGAATAGATTCATTTGCTTTGTCGGGACGCGGGATAACCGTTTTGGCAACCTCTGCCAGAGCCTTGATGTGTGAAGGGCGCGTGCCGCAGCAACCGCCGACAATATTCAGCATGCCGGCTTCCAGTACGGGTCTCAGCAACTCGGCCAGCTC
>Ga0272443_10007643_pt1 | contig 10241 bp, 8 predicted proteins | sample SSMAcet12_FD_193581 | JGI IMG/M metagenome (GOLD analysis project Ga0272443, IMG submission 193581) | Marine sediment archaeal communities from Little Sippewissett salt marsh, Falmouth, MA, United States - SSM-Acet-12 | ecosystem: Environmental > Aquatic > Marine > Wetlands > Sediment ... | reverse complement strand
GTTCGACCCGGACGGCCGGCTCGTCGACTTCATCTGGGACTTCGGAGACGGGACGACGACCCGCGGAACCCGCGTCGGACATGCCTACGAGGAGATCGGCGTCTACTCGGTCCGACTCACCATCGAGGACGACGCCGGAGCGACGGCGTCGATCGTCCATTCTTTCACCGTCCACCTTGGCGGAGGGGGAGGAGGAGGCTGCGGCGGACGTCGTGTCGCGCTTGCCTCGCTCTGAGCCCCCCCCAGCTCGACTCAGTGGCCCGTTCGCTTCCCGACCGACGCCAAGTAGACGACGAACCGCTCGATGCCGTCCAACCCGAGCAGGCTGTTCATCCGCTGGTCGTCGAACGCGGCGATCGCGCACGCCCCGGACCCGATCGCTTCGGCGGCGAGATAAAGATTCTGACATGCGTGTCCGGCGTCGAGGAAGAGATAGCGGATCCCCCGTTCTCCGTAGCGCCACGCCATGCGGGCCCGCTCGGCGACCCACACGAACGTTGCCGCGGCCTGGCGCACCATTTCCTGTCCCAGGCAGGCATCCGCCGCCCGATCGGCCAGCCCGGGAGATCGGTCGAGTCGGATCAGCCGGTGCTCGATGGCCAGGTACTGGTACGTCCCCGGGTCGAGCCCTTCGATCCGATTCGCGAAGACGACCGTCTCGAAGGCATGCCGCGCCCCGGCGGAGGGGACCGTGCGGAACGTCGCGCGGTCGGGAATCACCCGGGTCACACCCTGCGCGCTCCACAGGAGGAACGCCAGTTCCGCCAGCGAGAACGGCTCCTCGCTGTACTCGCGCAGGCTCCGCCGCGCCTCGATCGCCTCCGTCAGCTTCACGTCGCTCGCCGCTCGGTGCTCGGGCAGTTCGAGCATGTCGCCGTCTCCCAAGCGAACCTCGAGCGGAGGCTGAGGCAGCCCTCGCTCCTGCTCCGAGGAAGCGAGATGCCGATGCTGTGTCTTCTCCAGGAACGCTCTCCCGACGCTGTCCATGCGTATCGACCTCCATGTCGCTCCGACTCTCGCTTCACCCGGACCGTCGACCGCGAGACCTCGGAGGCCCCCCATCGTACACCGCCGCCCAGGGAGTATCGTGGAGATGGAAGCGAGGCCCCCAACGGGCGCGCTCCCGACGTATACTTGGCGTCATGAAGGTGCGGACGAAACGCTTCGTCGGGCTCGGATTGCTCGCGGCGGTGGCCTTCTCGCCGATGGCCGCGGCCGGCGACGTTCTCCGCCTGTCGCTCGCCGGATCGATCAATCCGGCGAGCCGCGACATCGTCGTCCGCTCGATCGCCGCGGCCGAATCGCGAGCCGCTGAGATCCTCCTGATCGAGCTCGACACCCCCGGAGGACTCGAGGCGTCGATGCGAGACATCGTCGCCGCCGAACTGTCGTCGTCCGTTCCAATCGTCGTTTTCGTCGCCCCCTCCGGCGCGCGCGCGGCGTCCGCCGGCGTCTTCCTGACGATGGCGGCCGACGTCGCTGCGATGGCCCCGGGGACGAACATCGGCGCCGCGCACCCTGTGAACCTGATCGGCGGCAGCGAGCCGGCCGGGGACGCGGACGCGTCGATCGACAAGGCAGCGAACGATTCGGCGGCGTTCGCACGTTCGATTGCCGAGCAAAGGGGCCGCAACGTCGAGTGGGCCGAGTCGGCGGTCCTGCAATCGAGCGCTCTGTCCGCCACCGAAGCCTTGGACCAAGGCGTCATCGACCTGATGGCCGAGGACACTGTCGATCTGTTGGAGAAGCTCGACGGCTACGCGCTTCGCGACGGGCGGGTCCTGAGCACAAGCGGCGCCGAGATCGACGACATCCGCCCAACGCTCCGGGAGAGGCTCCTCGGCCTCCTCGCCGATCCGAACCTCGTCTACGTCCTGTTCATCCTCGGCCTGTACGGACTGCTGTACGAGTTCTTCCATCCTGGGATCGGGTTCGGACTGGCCGCCGGCGGCGTCTGCCTTCTGCTTGCGCTGTTCGGGCTCCAGGTTCTCCCGGTGAATATCGCCGGGATCGCCCTGACTCTGTTTGGGATGGCGCTGATCATCCTCGACGCGTTCACGCCAACGAACGGGATCCTCACGGCCGGCGGGATCGTCGGACTCCTGGCCGGCTCCCTGACGCTGTTCGACGTTCCGGACCGCTCAATCGGGCTTTCGTGGGCGACGATCCTCGCGGTCGTCGCCAGCACCGCCGCCCTGTCCATCTTCGTTCTCTCCAAGGGGCTGGCGATCCAGCGGAAGCGTCCGGTCACCGGGAGCGTCGGCCTCGTCGGCGCGGCCGGCACCGCTCGCACTCGGCTCTCCCCGGAAGGACGGGTGTTCGTCCACGGCGAGTACTGGTCCGCCCGATCGGCCGAAGGTCCGATCGCGATCGGTGAAGCCGTGCGCGTCGTGCGCGTCGAAGGAAGGACAGTGATCGTCGTACGAAGTGGATGAGGAACGCCTTCATCCCGACTACAATCGGCACATCGGCCTGGCGGCGAACGACGCAGCCCGACAAGAGAGGAGCTCGATGAACCGGACCGTTCAGACGATCGCCCTGATTACCTGTGCCGCCCTGCTATTCGGGGTTCTCCTCGTCCTGGTCGGAATCGGCCGAAACGGCGTGCGGATCGAACTCGCCGGAGAGGTCAACGTCGTCGGAATGCACGACACGGTCACGCTATCGATGGCCGAGCCGGTTCTCATGGCCATGGAGGAGCCGATCCAGCTGATCGCCACCGGCGCGGACGGGGACACCATCGCCGCGGCTCTCTTTCTCCTGCCCTGTCCGGAGTGCGGGGCGTCGATGCTCCCGGTCCGCTGGAATCCGTGGTCCGGTGAGATCGAGTGGGCCTGCCCGGTTTGCGACGCGAGACTCATCCAGCCGGCCGAAGCCGACTGACCTCCGCTCCTTTCGTGGACTCCGGGCCCCGTGACGTCGTTACGTCCGAGCTTGCCTTCCTCATCCTGAGACAATGGGAACCGCAAATGCCACGTCTCTCTTGCTCTTCGCGCTCTAGCCCGGGTTGGCGGAGGCCGCAGGTCTCTGCCCAAGACGGGCGCTACGGCGTGATCGGACGTCCCCCCGCCCAGAGGATCTCGAAGTACGCCTCGAACGCCTCGGCCGCCTCCGGGATCCGCAGCAGCCCGACCCCCGTCTCGACGTTCTCCTCCAGCGAGTAGTAGTTCCAATTCGTCGACCCGACAACGACCGATTCCCCGTCGATCACGACGAGCTTCGCGTGGGTCGTCTTCTCCGGTGCGTCGAATCGGACCTCGATTCCGTGCTGGTAAAGGGTGATCGCCGAGGCGAGGTTCGCGTCGGCCGACTCCGCATAGTAACGGCAATCGTCGATCAAGACGCGCACGTCGAGACCTCGCCTTGCCGCCGCGACCAACTCGTCGACCAGCGCGTTGGCGAGGCTGCCAGGGTAGTTCGGGTAGACCGACAGACGGTACATCGCGACGTGGACGGACCGTCGGGCTCTCGGGAGGAGCGCGAGCAGAAGCGACGCATGCAGGGTCGTTCCCGGTCCGTCGGGCAGAGGGACGATCGCCGGCCCGCCCGAGAGCGCACCGGCGAGGTCGATCTCGACGCCGTCGACCGGGAGTCGTTCCTCCCACAGTCGATCGAAGTACTCCGTAAAGATGCCCCCGACCCGCGAATCCTCGATCACGACGTTCGCCTGCTCGTGCTCGGAGAAGGCGTAGCGGTTCCAGTTCGTCGATCCCAACACGACGATGGTGCGATCGACAATGACCAGCTTCGCGTGCGTCGTCACCGCCGGATCGTCGAGCCGACAGTCGATCCCGTGGCCGGTCAGGTGCGCGAGCACGCGCAGATTGTCCTCGGTGATCTCGGGCGCCCAGTCGCTTGCGTCCAGCAGCACACGGATCGCGACGCCCCGGCCCGCCGCGGCGATCACCCCGTCCCAGAGGGGGACGCCTTCCACGTCGGCGCTCGAGAGCAGAAGGTCGACAGAAACGGTCGCGGCTTCCACTACCGCCGCCACAGCGTCGCAGTACGCGTCCGCTCCCGGCCGATCGATCAGCGGCGTCAGGATCGGCTGCGCGCCGCGGGCAACTGCGAGAACGACGGAGGAAACCAGCAACCCAATCGCAATCCCCCGTTGTACCGGTGTGAACATGTGCGATAGAATCCTAGGTTAAGGAGGAGCCATGGTCAAAGAGCTCGACGCGAACCGACTGCGGTACACATGCAACCCGTCTTCCTTCCCGTTTGAATCGACGGCGGAGCTCGAGCCGCTCGATCGGATCATCGGCCAGGAACGCGCGATCGAGGCGCTCAAGCTCGGGCTCGGCATCAAGGACGCGAAGAACCGCTACAACATCTACGTGGCGGGGGATCCGGGCACCGGCAAGATGTCAGCGGTGGAGCACTTCCTCACCCAGGCGGGCGCCGCCGAGCACCAGCCGCCCGACCTGTGCTACGTCCACAGTTTCGACAACCCGTACAGCCCCCGGTACCTCGAGCTGCCCGCAGGGAAGGGATGCCAGCTGAGGACCGACCTCGAGCACCACATCGACCGTCTGAAGCGCGAGATCCCGAAGGTGTTCGAATCCGACGAATTCAAGGCCCGCAGCAAGAAGATCAACGACCGATACGCCGAGCAGCGGACGACGTTGCTCGAGCAGATGGAGTCCCGCGCCCGCGACCTCGGCTTCGCCGTCCAGCGAACGCCGATCGGGATCAACACGCTCCCGCTCGACGAGAAGGGCGAGCCGCTCAGTCAGGAGGAGTACGACGGCCTCCCCGAGGAGAAGCGCGACGAGATTCGCGAACATCAGGGGCAGGTCCAAACGGTGATCCAGGAGCAACTCCAGGAGGTCGCGCGACTCGACGAGGAACGGGAAGGCGAGATCAAGAAGCTGGCGAAGGAGGCGGTCCTGTTCATGATCGAGCCGCACTTCGTCAAGCTCAAGGAGCACTATGTGAACCTCGAGAAGGTCGTCGCGTTCCTCGAGTCGGTGAAGCAGGACGTCGTCGAGAACCTCGAGAGTTTCCAGAACGGCGGCGCAGCGAAGAAGACACCGTTCCCGTTCCCCGTCCCGCAAGCCGATCCGTTCAAGAAGTACACGGTCAATGTCCTTGTCGACAACGAGAAGACCGTGGGCGCGCCGGTGATCGTCGAGCAGAACGCGACGTACCCGAACCTGTTCGGCTCGATCGAGCGGCGCGTTCAGATGGGGGTCGCCGTCACGGACTTCACCATGATCAAGCCCGGATCGCTTCATCGGGCCAACGGCGGCTACCTCGTTCTCAACGCGAACAACCTGTTCCGCCTCGGCCTCAGCTGGGAGGCGCTGAAGATCGCCCTCAAGCGCCGTGAGATCCACATCGAGGACCCTTGGCAGATGATGGGGTACTCGACGACCGAGGGGCTCCGCCCCGAGCCGGTTCCGTTCCGGATCAAGCTCGTCATCATCGGCAGCCCGTACATCTACGAGCTGCTGCATCACTACGACGAAGATTTCAGCAAGCTGTTCAACGTCAAGGCCGATTTCGGCACCGAGATGGAGCGGACCCCCGAGCGGGAGCAAGAGCTGGCGCGGTTCCTCGGCGCCTGCTGCACGGAGGATCCGGCCGTCGTCCCGTTCGAGCCGTCCGGTGTCGCGAAGATGATCGAGTACGCGACCGAGCTGGCCGGCGATCAGACGAAACTGTCCTGCCAGTTCGGCCTCCTCGTCTCGATCGTCAAGGAAGCGTCGTACTGGGCGAGGACGGCGGGGGCCGACCGCGTCTCCGGCGACCACGTCGTGCGGGCGCTCGATCAGCGGGACTTCCGCCACGATCGGATCGACGCCAAGATCCGCGAGATGATCGAGCGCGGCACGATTTTCGTCGACACCGACGGTGAACGCGCCGGGCAGGTCAACGGCCTCGCGGTCTTGCAGATGGGCGACTACGCGTTCGGCAAGCCGTCGCGGATCACAGCGACCGTTCACGCCGGGAAGGCCGGTCTGGTCGACATCGAGCGCGAGGCGAAGCTCGGCGGCAAGACGCACACCAAGGGGATCATGATCCTCAAAGGCTTCCTCGGCGAGCGGTTCGCGCAGGAGCGCCCGCTGTCGTTCTCGGCAAGCCTCGCGTTCGAGCAAAGCTACTCGATGATCGACGGCGACAGCGCGTCGAGCACGGAGCTGTACGCCATCCTGTCGGCCACCGCCAACGTGCCGATCCGGCAGGGCCTGGCGGTCACCGGGTCGGTGAACCAGAAGGGGGAGATCCAGCCGATCGGCGGCGTGAACCAGAAGATCGAAGGGTTCTTCCGCGTCTGCAAGGCGAAGGGGCTGACCGGCGATCAGGGCGTTCTCATCCCCGCGGCCAACGTCGAGAACCTGATGTTGTGCGAGGAGGTCGTCGAAGCCGTCGAAGCCGGGCAGTTCCATGTCTACCCGATCGCGAACGTGGCGGAAGGAATCGAGGTCCTCACCGGCATTCCGGCCGGCGAGCGCTCCAAGGACGGCACCTACCCCGAGGATTCAGTGTTCGGCCGCGTCGCGGGTCGCCTGGAGGCGATGTACGAGGCGATGAAGGCCGCCGGCAAGAGCGAAGAAGAAGAGAAGGGAAGCAAGCGTGACAAGACGAACGATGAGAACGACGAACCCGATGTACCGAAGGCCGGGTAGGCGCGCGACGATCGCCGCCCTCGTCGGGCTGGCGCTCCTTCTGGCCGCCTGCGATCGCGTCGTGGGGCCCCGGGCCGATTTCACTGCGACGCCGTCGTTCGACTACCCGCCGCTCGAAGTGACCCTCGACGCCAGCGGCTCGTCGAGCCCGAACGGCGCGATCGTGTCGTACCATTGGGACCTGGGCGACGGCGACACCGCCTCGGGCGTCACCGCGACCCACACCTACACCGAGAAGGGCGTCTACCCGATCACCCTCGTCGTCACCGACTCGGCCGGCGAAACCGGCGCGCGGACCCGATCCGTCGAGGCGCTGAATCGAGTCCCGGTCGCGATCTTCACGTCCAGCCCGTACTGGGCCGGCACGTCCACCCCGTTCACGTTTGACGCGTCCGACTCCTACGATCCAGACGGCGAGATCGTCCAGTACATCTGGTCGTTCGGCGACGGAACGAGCGGCGAGGGGATGATCGTCCAGCACGAGTACATCGTCCCCGGATGGAAGCCGCTCGTCACGCTCACCGTGATCGACGAGAGCGGCGGATCGAACTCGACGACGAGAGAGGTGAACGTCGTCGGCTGCGGCACCTGCGGTAGCTAGGCCCGTCGCCTCAGCCCTTTCCCTCCCGCGAAAGAAGGAGACGCCCTGGAAGGGAATGGCTAGTCGTTGACGACGGTGACGTTGACGATGACCGAGTCCTGCAGGCCCTGGTCGTCGACCACCGTCAGGCTGGCGACGAACGTGTGCGTCGGCGCCCCGGACCGATATGTGTGCTCGATCGGCTCGTCCGCACGCATCGACGCTGAGTCCCCGTCGCCGAAGGTGTAGATGTAGACCTCGATCTCGTGCCCCGGGGCCGCGACCGACCCCTCGGGATCGAACGTGACCCGAAACAGCGACGGCACCGACGGAAGCTGCGGCGATTCGTAGACCCGGTTCGGAGCCGAGGCAGCGAGTTCGGCCGTCGGTGCGTCGATCGGAACGACGACCTCGACGAACACGGACACGAGCGCCGTCATGCCCGCCGACGCGCCGTCGTCGTCCGTCGCCGTCAGCGTGACCGGATAGTTCGTCGTCGCCTGCGCTTCGTAGGTGTGCGAGATCCGTTCGCCGGAGCCGGTCGTCCCGTCGCCGAAGTCCCACGCGTAGAGAACGACGTCGCCGTCGATGTCCGACGTCAGCCCCGCGTCGAACGCGACGTGAAGCGGCGCATCGCCGTGCGTCGGCTCGAACGTGAATCGGGCGAACGGCGGGTTGTTCCCCGGATCGGGCGCGATTCGGACCTCGATCGACTGCTGCATCGTCCCGACCGCGCCGCCGTCGTCCTCGACCTCGAGCGTCGCCGTGTATGTCATCGGACTCGGCGGCGCGAAGACGTGATCGACCCTCGCCCCCTGCGCCGCTGTGCCGTCGGAGAACGACCAGCGGTACGCGACGATCCGCCCGTCGACGTCGACCGAGCCGGACGCGTCGAACGCGACGAGGAGTGGCGACTCGCCGGACAGGACCGACGCCGCGATACGGGCGATCGGCGGGGCGTTTCGAAGCGAGCAGCCTCCCGCAACGAGACCGCCCGTGAGGACGGCGCAGAACCCGAGCATCCACCGTACGCGCATGGCACCCATTCTAGCGGACCGCGCGCCGGGGTGGAAACGGTTCCTCGTCTTGTCCCCGGAGGAGACGCACAGGCGGCCCCGCTGCTGGAGCGGGGCCGCCGTGAAGGCTCAAGGTTGTGTTCCGAGCTACTAGCTGAACCGGTAGATCCGGACCGTACGCGTAAACGTCGTCTCGCCGCCGAGGAAGTCGATCGCCGTCACCGCGATCGGGAACTCATTCCACCCGATCACCAGGTTCGTGTACTGGTGCGCCTGCTGGAGTCCCGGGCCGGCCGCGTACGCGAAGAACTGCGTGTTGCCGTCACCCCAATCGACTTCGTACCACTCGATTCCCCAACCGGCGTTCGGCCATCCGAACGGGTTCGCGCCGTTCCAACCCTGCCCCTCGGAGTCGTAACAGAGGTCGTGGTCCTTATTGGCGCCAGGATTCCCGTTGCCGTAGTTGCCCGGCGCGGCGGTCTTCGGAGCGGGCTCCGGCTGCGTTCCGTCGTTCGGCGCCGGCGTGGTGCCATTGAACGCCTGCGGCGGCTCGGAGCGGATCCAGATGACCGCCGAGTCGGTCTGGATGTTCGGCCCACCCCCGTCGGCCGGGAAGTCCACGTCGTCCGCCCACCACGCCGCCCCGCCTGGCGGGACGGCGATATCGGCATCGTTTAGAATCTCGAACCCGGCGACCGGTTGCTTGTTCTCGACGACCACGTCGCGCTGCTCGGTGTCGGTGCCATTCTCGTCGTCGACGACGATCAGCGTGATTGTGAACGTCTCGCTCGCTTGGTCGGTCTCGTAGTTGTGCCGGATCGGATCGTCGTTGCTCAGGGATTGCGGCGACGTTCCGTCGCCGAACCGCCAGATCCACTCAGTCAGCGTCCGCCCCGCAGTCGCGGCGGAGTTGCCGCCGTCCGCGAGGATGTGCTGCGGTGCCGTCACCTTGTTCGGCGCCGTCGTGAAACTCGCCGTCGGATTGTCTTGCGCCGGTGTGGTGCCGGCGACGGTCACCGTGATCGTCTTCGTATCGGTGTCCTCGGTGTTGTCCGACGCGATGATCCGCAGGACGACGTTGTAGGAGGTCGTGACCGTCGGCCCGTACGTGTGGACCGTCGTCATGCCGGTTCCGGTCGTCCCGTCGCCGAAGTCCCAGAAGTACGCCGTGATCGCGTGGCCGGCGTACGCTGACGCCGACGCGTTGAACGTCACCGTCAGCGGCGACTGGCCGGTCAGCGGTGTCGCGGTGAACGTCGCCGTCGGGCCGGGGCCTCCGCCCCCGCCGTTGCCGGCAGCGGGATTGACGGTGATCACCTTCTGCGCTGTCGACGTGGCCTCGCGGTCGTCGGTCACCCGGAGCACAACCGTGTACTGGCCGACGGCCGAGTACGTGTGCGTGACCGATTCGCCGGTCGCGCTCCCCCCATCCCCGAAGTCCCATTCGAACTTCGCGATAATCCCGTCCTCGTCCGACGAGAGGATCGCGCTGAACGCGAGCGATTCGCCGACCTCGATGATCGTTGCCCGGACCGTAAACGCTGCGACCGGCGCGACGTTGAACAACCAACACCCCCCCAGCCAGAGGAGCAGTGGCACGAGAAGCGCCGTGGCCGTCGCTCCCCGCAGCAGCCAGACCCTCGTCTTTCGCCTTTTCACCTTGGGCCTCCTTCAAACGATGCCTACATCGCGTTGCGCTATGCCTACGGTACTTGCAGGAACGAGGTACGGGAATTCGATCGGATACTCCGTGAAACGACCCGTGTCCCACGCCGAGGGGACGTCCGCCCAAGAAAGAGGGGAGGGGCGTACGCCCCTCCCCATCGTTACTCTCGAACGTCAGGTCAAGCGGCGGATGCCGCTTCCTGACTATATGCGATCTACCCCTCGGTGCCGATGTCCTCCGCCGGCGCCGGCTCTTGCTCTTCGCCGAGCAGTCCGCCGAGCGAGAACTCTGCCGACAGCACCAGCGTGTTGCCCAGCGTCTCTTCCAGAATGTACGCCGCGTCAACG
>Ga0272443_10007641_pt1 | contig 10250 bp, 6 predicted proteins | sample SSMAcet12_FD_193581 | JGI IMG/M metagenome (GOLD analysis project Ga0272443, IMG submission 193581) | Marine sediment archaeal communities from Little Sippewissett salt marsh, Falmouth, MA, United States - SSM-Acet-12 | ecosystem: Environmental > Aquatic > Marine > Wetlands > Sediment ... | reverse complement strand
GGCTTCGTTGATTTCTTTAAAACGTTCCTCTGCCTTGCTGTCTCCGGGATTCTTATCGGGATGGTACTTGAGCGCTAACTTGCGATACGCTTTCTTAATTTCATCATCCGACGCCGTACGTTCAACACCAAGGACTTTATAGTAATCCTTGTATTCCATCTATACCTACCTTCTTGATTACTGTGATTGTAGAAGGGCGATTTGGCCGAGTCAAGTGAGCATAGCGGTTCTAACAGGATTCTAATACATCTCCCGGGTAGAAGGCGGGGGTCGTCTCGATTCCCGTTCAGCATGAACCGTGCTATCATAACAACATGAGTGCAAGAACGCGTCTGGAACGAGTTCTGGTGGTGGATGAAGATCCCGATGTGCTGGACTTGCTGACCATGCAGGTGCTTCAGCCGCTGGGGTATCATGTTCAGACCGCAGACGACGCCGCAACCGCCATCCAACAAGCACTCACCTTTTCCCCCGATTTAATTATTGCCAGTCTGACCCTCCCCGGCTTAAGTGGGAAAGACCTTCTGGTCGCTCTGCGATCACAGGGCATGGAAATTCCCATGCTGGTTACGGCTGATGAAGGCATGGAAGCCGACGCGATTCAAGCATTCCGTCTTGGCGCTAAGGATTACCTCGTCAAGCCACTGCGCGAGACGGAAGTGGTCGCAGCGCTGGAGCGTTCCATCAACGAAATCCGCCTCCGGCGTGAGCGCGGGCAACTCGCCGATCAACTCGCGGAAAGCAATCGCCAGCTTGAGCGGCGCGTGCGGGAATTAACCACCTTGTTCGGTTTGGGAAAAACCGTGACTTCTACCACGCACCAGCAACAATTGTTCTCAAAACTGATGGAAGGCAGTCTCTATGTTGCTGAGGCAGACATGGGATGGGTGTTGCTGCAGGATGAACGTACTGAGGCGCTGGTCCTTCGGGCGGAAAGCAACCTCCCTCCAGCAATTGCTCAGAAAATGCACCAGGAATGGGAGGACGGTGTGAGTTCGTTGGTCATGCTTTCCGGAGAAGCCCTGGCGCTTCACGGCGAAGGTCTGGCCCAATTTAAGCTCGCGCGTTTTGCCAAGGCAGCACTGATTGCGCCCATCAAGGTGCGCGACAAGCCGATTGGCGTCATCTGTGTTGCGCGCACCACGAGGAGGCCGTTTTCGGAACGCGGCCAGGCGATGCTGGAAGCGGTTGCCGATTATGCATCCATCTCGCTGGTGAATGCCCGGTTGTTCCGGGCGCTGGAGGCGCGCGCACAGCGTTTGCAGCAGGTTATTGACGAGAGTCAGCAGGGTGTTCGTGTTAAACGAACCTGGCTGACCGACCTCAATCGCGGCCTCCGGGCAGCGCTTGGACAGATCCGCGAACTGGAAGAGCATGAGCCCGCATCGGGCACCAGCCCCGAGATTGTGACTGTGAAGAGTGATCTTGAAGCGCTTCTTCAACAGGTGACGGCACTGACTACGCCTCCTCAAGAGGACGTCAGCCGCTGAGAGCTCGTTTCCCCCTTTTCCTCAACGTGCATTAGAATACGGCTGAAACGGGAAGGCATACTATTCTTTGGGATCCGGATGGAACTCTATGCCAGCTTCGCTCATTCTTGTTGTTGATGACAGCCAGGATATTCGGGAATTTCTTGCAGAAGCGGTATTGCCTCCTGCCGGTTATTCGGTAGAGACTGTCGAGGATGCGTTGTCTGCGCTGGCGTGGCTGCAGGAACACGTTCCGGCACTGGTCATTACTGATCAGAGCATGCCCAACTTATCCGGGATTGAGCTCATCCGGCGGATGCAGCGAGATTTTCCGCAGGTTCCGGCCATCTTGATGACGGGGGAGGGGTCGGAGATGTTGGCTGTCGAAGCCATGCGAGCGGGGGCAGTTGATTACCTTACCAAACCCTTTGAGCCAGAGCAGCTTCTTGCTGCCGTCGGGCGAGCCATGTCCCAGCACCATCGCTGGCGGAGCCTCGAACGCGCGAGGACCGAGGCGACGAAAAATACTGCGAGCCTGAAAAACCGATTGCAGGAATTTGAGACTCTGGCGGAAATTGGACGCAATGTGACGTCCATGCTTGATCTGGACGAGGTACTCACGGTCGTTGTGGAGGCTGCCGTCAATCTCACTCAGGCTGAAGAGGGAAGCCTGCTGTTGCTGGATGATGTCAGCGGCGAATTGTATATGCGGGCTTCAAAGAATTTCGACGAAGAATTTGCCCGCACCTTTCGTCTTCACGTACAGGATTCGCTTGCTGGGGGCGTGATCGCTTCGGGTGATCCCATCCTTATCGACCAATCGACTCCGCAGAAAATTAATACCTCCTATCTGGTCCACTCCCTGATCTATGTTCCTTTGAAAGTGCGTCAGCGCATCCTCGGTGTTCTCGGGGTCGATAACCGCAAAGCGGGACGTGTGCTCACCGATCAAGATGCCAAGGTGATGACGGCGCTGGCGGATTACGCCGCCATCGCCATTGAGAATGCGCAGTTGTATACGCGCTCCGAAGTGCAGCGGCGAAAGCTGGAAACCATCCTGGCTGAAACCGAAAACGGCGTCATTGTTGTGGATCCCGACAACCGGCTTATTTTAATCAATGGGGCGGCACAGGAAGCGTTTCATGTGCCAGATGGCCTGATTAACCGCTCAATTGTTGAAGCGCTTGACCATCCCCGCCTGCTCGCCTTAATCCGGGCGCCTGGAAACACACCACGCCGCGATGAAATTGAAGCATCCGATGGGCGCATCTTTAATGCGCAGCGCACGCCTATTGAAGGGGTGGGTCAGGCCATCTTGATGCATGATATTACGCACCTGAAGGAACTGGACCGGATTAAGTCTGAATTTGTGACAACAGTTTCTCATGACCTGCGTTCACCCCTCACAGCCATCCTGGGCTATGTAGAACTGATTGAACGCGCGGGGAACGTAAATGATCAGCAGCAGGAATTTATCCGCCGTGTGCGTGTGAGTGTCGAGCAAATCACTCGTCTGGTCACGGATTTACTGGATCTGGGCCGCATCGAGGCAGGCCTGGATACCACCAAGGAGCCGACGCCGCTCGGATTAATGGCGCGCTACGCCCTCGAGAGTCTGCGCGGGATGGCGGAGGAAAAAGATCTCGTGATGGATCTACACATTCCCGAACACCTGCCCCAGGTATATGGCGACCCGATCCGGTTGCGTCAAATGATTGGGAACTTGCTCTCCAATGCGATTAAATACACGCCGGTCGGCGGCACCGTCCGATTGGGGGTACAGTCGGAGAATGACCAGATCATCTTGCGCGTGCAAGATACCGGCGCGGGAATACCACCTGCGGATCAACCTTATCTCTTCGATAAATTTTTCCGTGCAAGCAATATCCCTCAGGATGTTCCGGGGACCGGCCTGGGGCTCTCCATTGTGAAGTCCATTGTGGACAATCACGAGGGACGAATCTGGGTCGATTCACATCTTGGAGAGGGAACGCTGTTTACGGTGGTGCTCCCGGCGTTACCCCATTAGATTTGCATCTGCGCTAAACAAAGAACAACGCGCAGCTGTGAGCTGCGCGTTGTGGTTGGTATCGCCTCCGCCGGGGCGGTGAGGGGGAAACCCAGCGGAGGCATTCGCCAAAGGAGGAGACAGTGATGAGCAATCGGGTGCCCGTCCTCTGATCTCCATGCGTATAATAGAATCAGAGCCTTGCGAGGACTATTGTATAAGGTCATCGGGGTTGTATGACATTAATCCCCGCGGGAAAATGCAAACGATTGCGACGGGTTGGGCGCGGGCTCCGGCGTTGTTATCCCACGCTTCAGCCGCCGCATGCATCTCCGGGATGATGTGATGAGTGATCCGAACAAGTTGCGACGAAGATTAAACCGCCTTGGACGCTCGAAAAAGCGCACGCGCGCGCCGCAAAAGGCGAAACCTGCACACTCGCAGAATGCCCCCCTTCCCGGGGAAGAAGTGAGCGCTTCTTCCGGCCGGGTGCTGCGCATTGAGAAGCGTTTTCCGCTGCAGCATCGTCACGGCGTCGATGCCCTCGCTCGATTTCTACAGCTCGACCCCCATCTGTTTTCAAGCGTTGTGGAAACCGCACACGCTCAGGGGCTTCCAGACCGTTGGTTCTTTCTGGACACCGAAACCACTGGTCTTGCAGGTGGGGCAGGGACCTTTGCTTTCCTCGTGGGGGCAGGTTTCTTCGCCGAAGATCATTTCTGCCTCCGGCAATATTTCATGCGCAGCCCTTCGGAAGAAGATGCCATGCTGGAAGTTCTCAAGGAGGACTTTGGCGACAAGGCCGGTTTCGTCACCTACAACGGACGAATATTTGACCTCCCCCTGCTCGAGATGCGCTATATGATCAGCCGGAGGGAGCGGATTCCCCTTGGTCGCTTGCCCCAGCTTGATTTGCTGTACCTGGTGCGGCGTTTATGGCCGCGGGCGCTCCCCGACTGCAAGCTGAGCACGGTGGAAAAGATGGTGCTTGGTGTTGAGCGGAGTGGTGAGGATGTCCCCGGCGCATTGATCCCGGCGATGTACCAGCGTTATTTACAGACTGGATACACCGGAGAAATGCTGCGGGTCCTCTATCACAATGAGATTGATATTCTCAGCCTGGTCGTTCTGGCTGTGCAGCTCCTCGAGCGGCATGGTCATCAGCAGACAGGCGAGCTTTCAGCCTCCGAAGCGTTGGGCCTTGCGCGTTGGCATCTCAATGGTGGGCGTTCACAAGAAGCTGAAGTAGCCTTCGATCAGGCCGTTTGTGCTACAGAAGACGACCTGCGTGCGGAAGCTCTCCGTCATCAGACTGCCTACTTGAAGCAGATGCAACGCCGTGCGGAGGCTGTCCCGGGGTGGGAGGCATGGCATCAGCTTGCGCCTGCAGATCCGGCACCCTGTATTGAACTGGCGAAGTACTATGAGTGGCATGCTGTGGACCTGGCGCGCGCCCTGAAGTGGACCCGAGCAGCGGAAGAGTCGCTTGAGAGCTGGCCAGAAGACTGGCGCAAGGAGCGCGCGCAGGCGGACACCGCCCACCGGCGGGTGCGCCTGGAGAGGAAGCTGCGTCAGGGCCAAGAGGGATGATGGGTTAGACCCCGTTTATCTCTTTCCGCACCGCCTGATAGAGGTTGTCTGCCTTCAATTCCTGAAGAGAGTAGCAGGGCGCGTCCAGCCGGTCGGCCAGCGCCTGTGAAAGCCCCTGATCGAAGACTGCGTTTTCCATATTGATCACGACGGAGCGGATGTCCGCTTCCTTGATCCGGTCTGCGAAGAGATTGGCTTCTTCCTGCGGGGGAAGATCGCCCTGGGAAACATTCCCGGCGCCGTCCGTGAGCAGGATCATGAGGGGGAGCACATCCGGATGTGTGTAGCGTTCCCGGGTGACAATATCGAGCGCAAGCGAAAGTCCGGCGGAGAGCGGAGTCTTTCCACCGACGGGGATGTCTGCCAGGGCTTTGCGCGCCAGTTCCACCGAGTTGGTTGGGGGGAGAACGTTGAGGGCGCGGTCTTTCTGGAAGACGACCAGGCCCACGCGGTCGCGGCGCTGATAGGCGTCCGTCAATAGCGAGAGAATGGCGCCCTTTGTAGCAGACATGCGCTCAGCCACAGCCATCGACCAGGAGGCATCCACAACAAAAAGAATAAGGTTAGCAGCCTTTGTAACCCGGATTTTCTTCTGGAGATCGGAGCGTTCCAGCGCGACAGCTGTCTTCCTTCCGGCTTCGCGACGACGTTTCTGGTAGGGAGCGGCGGCGCGCAAGGTGGCATCAAAGGCGATGTCATCCACCCTGCCCTGGACCGGGCGCGCCATGATGTACCGCCCGCGCTTGCGGTCGGTGCGCGTGCGCGTGCGTCGTCCGCCATGGCGCCGTGTTAGTCGATCCAGTTTTCCCTCCAGCCGGCGCGGGGTGAAGGAAGAGCCGATTTTGACGCGGTCACCCCCCTCCCACCAATGGGCATGGAGAGTGTCTGGAAAAGGTTCGTTGACGGGTTCCCCCTGGAGATTCTCGGTGTCGTCTAGCTGATTGCGCTCGACGACTTCCGGGCTTTTTTTGGGTCGCCTTCCCGGTTGCTGCTCGGCACCGGTTCGTCGTCATCCGGTGTTGCAGCGTGCTCTTCAACTTCTTCCAGCTTTTCCTGCAAATCTTCAAGACTGACATCCACCTGCTGGAAGGGGCCGCGGCGCATACGATGGGGGAGTGCCAGTTCGGCGGCAAGCAGGATGTCGAGCCGGTTGATGGAATTGCGGCCTTCAAAGGCGGCGTGCGCGCGGGCGGTCTTGAGAATGACCAGATCTGCGCGATGGCCGTCCACATCGAAGGACGAGGTGAGGTTGGCGATGGTGTAGAGATTGCTGCGTTTTTCGCGCACAGACGGCAGTAACTGCCGCGCCTGCGCGATGCGTTCCGAAAGGGATTGTTCCTTCTCTTCCCAACTCTGGCGGAAAGCTTCCGGCTCAGCCTCGAAGGCGATATTGCGCTCCACAATGGCAACCCGGTCTTCCGGTCGATGGAGACCGTGAATTTCAACGGAGAGCGCAAAACGATCAAGAAGCTGAGGGCGGAGATCGCCTTCCTCCGGATTCATGGTGCCGACGAGGATGTAACGGGCAGGATGGGTGAAGGAGATGCCCTCTCGCTCCACAATATTCATGCCCAGGGCGGCCGAATCAAGCAGCACATCAACGACGTGGTCATCGAGCAAGTTGACTTCGTCAATGTAAAGCAGGCCACGATTGGCGGCCGCCAGGACGCCTGGCTCAAAACGCCGCTCCCCTGCTTTAATGGCTTGTTCAATGTCGAGTGTTCCCACAACGCGATCTTCAGTGGCGGAGACAGGAAGGTCCACAAAGGATGTGCGCCGAGTGGTGACGGGGAGTTCTTCGCCTGCCGCCACGCGTTCACGGCATTCCGTGCACAAGGTGCTCGCTTGATCCGGGTCGCAGCCAAAGCGACAGTTGGCAACCACGCGAACTTCTGGAAGCAGGGCAGCCAGTGCGCGTGCCGCAGTCGATTTGGCTGTGCCGCGCTCACCACGGATAAGTACACCGCCGATGCGGGGGTTGATGGCATTGAGGATGAGCGCGCGTCGCATGCGCTCCTGTCCAACGATTGCTGAAAATGGGTAGATTTGTGGCATGTTTATACCTTTCGATGAAATTATACCCGCACGTCTTGCGTTGTCTACCGTTGTCAAAGCGGATGTTCCCCTTTATAATCTCTCCAAATTACTTAAACACGGAGAAAGTGGTCTTGATGGAGTTTACTGAGGAGAATGCCGGAAAAAAACCTATTGATGAGGAGATGACCGAAAAGACAGAACATCCAATGGATGCCCTGCTCGATTCCGTCGATTTTGATCTCGACACCCCCCGTCGAGGAGAAATCCGGACAGGCACCATTGCGCGTGTCACTGACAGCGACATTCTTGTTGATATCGGCGCCAAATCAGAAGGTGTTATTCCCACCCGCGAACTGGAACAATTGTCCGAGGAACGCCGAGAGGGACTGGCTGAAGGCCAGACGATTGACGTTTACATTGAACGCATGGGTGGCGGTGATGGCGCCATTCTGCTTTCGCTCTCAAGAGCGGAACAAGAGCAGGATTGGCGCGTTGCAGAAGAATACCTGGAAAACCAGGAACCTTATGAGGGCGTGATCGCTGGTTACAATAAAGGTGGTCTTATCGTCAAGCTGGGTGGGCTGCGGGCATTTGTCCCTGCTTCCCAGGTCAGCCTTTCACGTCGCCGCCGGGCGGAAGGTGATACCCCCGACCGACGCTGGGGCGGCATGGTAGGCGAACCCATCATTTCCAAAGTCGTGGAAGTTGATCGGCGTAGAAACCGTCTCATTCTGTCTGAGCGCTCGGCTTCCCGCGAAGCCCGTGACGCGCTCAAGGAACGCCTCATTTCGGAACTGAAGCCGGGCGAGGTCCGCTCGGGTTATGTGGTCAGTCTGGCTGATTTCGGCGCCTTTGTGGATATCGGCGGCGCTGACGGCCTTGTGCACCTGTCCGAAATGTCCTGGAAGCGCATTGCCCATCCGCGAGAAGTGCTCAAGGTCGGCGAAAAAGTCGATGTGAAGGTGCTTGGCGTAGACTCGGAGCGTAAACGCATCAGCCTGTCCATTCGCGAAACCCTGGAAGACCCCTGGGATTCGATTGTGGAGAAGCTGGAAGAAGGCGCGCTGGTCGAAGGCCGCATCACCAAGCTTACCAAGTTCGGTGCCTTTGCAGCCATTGAAGATATTGACGGCTACGAAGTTGAAGGGCTGATTCATATTTCGGAATTGGCCAATCAGCGCATCGAACATCCCCAGGAAGTTGTTCAGGAAGGGCAGCAATTAGCGGTGCGCGTGATCAATATTGATCGCGAACGCCGACGCATTGGACTGAGCATCAAGAAAGTTGATTCCGTTGAATTCGCTGAACAGGATTACCTGGCGGCGATGAAAGAAATGGAAGAGGCTGAGAAGGACGCCACCGAAGAGCCCGCCAGCGAAGATTTTGACGCAGCGCTGGACGAAGAGACTCCCGACGTTGCGTTGGATGAAGGCGGCGATGAGCCGTCAGCTGAAGAGGGCACGGAGGAGGAGGCCAGCGAAGAACAAACGCTGGCTGAACCCGAGGAAGGCGGCGATGAGCCGTTAGCTGAAGAAGGCACGGAGGAGGAAGCCAGCGAAGAAACCGTGGCCGAACCCGACGAAGGCGGCGATGAGCCCCCGGCCGAAGAAGCCCCCGAGGAGGAAGCCGGCGAAGAAGCCCAGGCTGACCCCGAGGAAGCCGCTAAGGAATCAGCGGAAGACTCCGGAGGCGAGAAGCCTGCGGAAGCTGAGTAGCTTCTCAACCGGGTGCTCATGAGGGCACCCGGTTTTTTTTATTTAACTCCACCGGGGGCGGGAAGAAATCATTCTTTGGTAGAATGAATGCAGAGATAGCAGGAATGCTGTCTGTGGAGGATTATTGTGGCAGATATGATGGAGCGCTTCACCCAAAAAGCGAGAAGGGTGTTGAGCCTGGCTCATGAAGAAGCCGAGCGAATGCGCCATAACTATATAGGTAGCGAACACCTGTTGCTTGGGCTCATCCAGGAAGAGGGCAGCGTGGGAAGCCGGGTCTTGAAAGAGCTCGGCCTCGAAACTGCGCGTGTCAAAGAGATGGTTGAGCGACTTTCGGGATTTGGCCAGCATACGGGTGGACGGATTGAGCTGGCGCCCGGTACAGAGAAGGTGCTTCAAATGGCGATTGAGGAAGCCCGCCAGATGGATCACCACTACATCGGAACGGAACACCTGCTGCTGGGTCTTGTACGCCAGTCAGAAGGTGTGGGCGTGGCTGTGCTTCGCCGGCTGGGCATCACACCGGAGCAGGTGCGCCGGCAAACCCGACGCATGCTTCAGGATGGCCCGTCGCGACGAGCCAATCCGAAAGAGCCGGCCAAGAAAAAAGAGAAGAAGGCCAAAACACCCCTGGTGGATCAGCTTGCGACCGATTTGACGACGCTTGCGGAGGACGGGAAACTGGATCCAGTGATCGGCCGGGAGATGGAAATCGCCCGGGTGATTCAAATTCTTGCGCGGCGAACCAAGAACAATCCCGCCTTGATTGGTGAACCTGGCGTTGGAAAGACAGCCATAATCGAGGGACTTGCCCAGCGCATCGTTGCCGGGGAAACCCCCGGACCGCTGATTGGCAAACGCGTTCTTCAGTTGGATGTCGGTTCCCTGGTCGCCGGAACGATGTACCGCGGCCAATTCGAGGAGCGCCTTAAGCGGGTGATTGATGAGTTAAAAACCTCGGACGCGATCTTGTTCATCGACGAGGTTCATATGCTCGTGGGCGCAGGCTCGGCAGGATCGTCCGTCGACGCGGCTAACATCCTCAAACCCGCCCTTTCACGCGGCGAACTTCAAGTTATCGGAGCGACTACGCTCGAGGAATACCGCAAGCATATCGAAAGCGATGCCGCCCTGGAGCGTCGTTTCCAGCCGGTCATGGTGGAAGAGCCGACCATCGAAGAGACGATTGACATCCTGCGTGGCATTCGTAAGCCCTATGAGGAGCATCATAAGCTTGAAATCCGCGATGAGGCTCTGGAGGCCGCCGCACTGCTCTCCGCCCGCTATGTCCCTGATCGTTTTTTACCGGACAAGGCGATTGACCTGATTGATGAATCCGCATCGCGTGTGCGGATGTATAAAAGCCCGGAAGCGCTCTCCCTGAAGCGTATCGTAAGTGAGCTTCGTCAAATCCGCGCTGCGCGCGAACTG
>Ga0272443_10007640_pt1 | contig 10250 bp, 9 predicted proteins | sample SSMAcet12_FD_193581 | JGI IMG/M metagenome (GOLD analysis project Ga0272443, IMG submission 193581) | Marine sediment archaeal communities from Little Sippewissett salt marsh, Falmouth, MA, United States - SSM-Acet-12 | ecosystem: Environmental > Aquatic > Marine > Wetlands > Sediment ... | reverse complement strand
AAGAGCACGACCTGGGCCGGGTATCCGTTGCGGATCCCGGTTGTCGACATCGTCGAAGTCGGCGCCGGCGGCGGCTCGATCGCCTGGATCGACGCAGGCGGCGCGCTGCACGTCGGACCGCGTAGCGCCGGCGCCGACCCGGGCCCCGCCTGTTATGACCTCGGAGGAACGGAGCCCACCGTGACGGACGCGAACCTGCTGGCCGGGCGGCTGAGCGCCGACTACTTCCTCGGAGGGCAGATGGAGCTCAGCGTGGCCAACGCGGAGACCGCGGTCCGCAAGATCGCGGAGCCATTCGGCCTGTCGGTCGCCGATGCGGCGCTCGGCATCCTCCGGGTAGCCAACGCGAACATGCAGGCGGCGCTCGAACGGGTATCGATCGAGCGCGGCCACGATCCACGTGACTTCAGTCTCGTCGCGACCGGCGGGGCGGGAGCCCTGCATGGCGCGACGTTGGCTCGTGAGTTGAAGCTTCGGAAGACGATCGTGCCGCGGGCGCCCGGTCAGTTCTCGGCGTGGGGGATGCTGATGACCGACCTGCGCCACGACTTCATCCGAACCCGGGTCTGCGATTGCGATGTCTCCGCCCTCGGAACGATTCGCTCCACGTTTGCCGAACTCGACCGCGAGGCCGGCGACCGGTTCGTCGCCGGGGCGTTGCCGGCGGACCGTTTCTGGATCGAGCGGTACCTCGATCTGCGGTATCGGGGGCAGGAGCACACGGTCAGGACGCCGATCCGGGGCGAGGAACTCGACGGCGGAGAGCTCGAGCCGGTGATCGCGCGGTTTCACGACCTCCACGAGCAAACGTACTCGTTTCGCCAGAGCGACCCGGTGGAGATCGTCAACTTCCACGTCGTCGGCTGGGGCAGCGTCGGCAAGGCGGGATTCGGACCGCTGGCGACCGAAGGTGCAGGTCTCGAAGCGGCCGGGAAGGGAACGCGCCCGGTCGTGTTTGAGGGCGAAGGGACCGTCGACAGTCGCGTGTTCGAGCGCGATCTTCTCCCGCCCGGCGAGACGGTCGACGGCCCTGCGGTGATCTAGGAGCCGGCCTGCACGACGATCGTTCGCCCATCACAGCGGGTGACGGTCGACGGCTTCGGCAACCTCGTGATTACGGAGGTGTCGGTGTGACGGCGAAGCGCCCGATCGATCCGTTCACCGTCGAGGTGATCAAGCGTGCGCTGATCTCCGCTGCCGAGCAGATGTTCGTCGCCCTCGGACGTACGGCGAAGAGCTCGGTCATCTACGAGGTGCTCGACCACGGCTGTGCCCTTACCGACGCCGCGGGGCGGATGATCGCCCAGGCGAATGGCATCCCGGCGTTCATCGGCGTATTGGGGGATGCAGTGCGCGACGTGATCGACAAGTTCGGCCTCGGCGGACTCGATGATGGGGACATCCTGATGACGAACGACCCGTACATGGGCGGCGCCACGCACCAGAATGATGCGGTGCTGATCCTGCCGATCTTCCACGACGGTGTGCCGGTGATGTTCGCGGCGAGCAAGGCGCACTGGAACGACATCGGGGGCAAGGACCCGGGGAGTTGGTCGCCGAGCGCGACCGACATCTACCAGGAGGGGATCCAGTTTCCGGTCGTCAAGATCTTCAACGCAGGCAGTGAAGACCGGGACATCGTCGACATCCTGTCCCGCAACGGCCGCATTCCCGAGATGACGCTCGGCGACATGCGTGCGCAGGCGGCATCCCTGCGCGTCGCGGCGAAGCGTGTGCGACAGATCTGCGACAAGTACGGACCCGACACCGTCCTCGAAGCGGTCGAGGTGTACTTGAAGCAGGGCCGCCAGGAGGCGCTTTCCGAGCTGAGGAAGCTTCCGAAAGGCGAGTACGAAGCCGAGGAGTACATCGACGACGATGGTCTCGGCGGCGAGCCGGTGCGGGTGAAGGTGAAGGTGACGATCTCCGACGACGAATTCGTCATCGACTACACCGGGACCGGGCCGACCTGCCGCGGGCCGATCAACAGCCCGCTGTCGGTGGTGCTGTCGACCGCCAAGTTCGCCTATCAGTCGATCGTCGCGCCGCATGCCGACCCGAACGAAGGATTCTTCTCGCCGCTTCGGGTCGTTGTACCCGAGAACACCGTCTTTAATCCGAAACGCCCGGCACCCGTCAGTACCTACTGGGAATCGGACGCCTACGCCGGCGACGTCGTGTGGCGGGCTTTGGCCGAAGCGATCCCGGATCGGGTCTGCGCGGGGCATTTCCTGAGCGTTTGCGGCACGATCGTCTGCGGAATCGACGACGAGACGGAGGAGTGGTTCATCTCGGTCGAGCCGAACGCCGGCGGCTGGGGCGCGGGCCGGGGCAAGTCGGGCGAGAACGGCCTTGTCTGCTCCGCCGACGGGGAGACGTACATCCTGTCGATCGAGGTGGCCGAAACGCGGTATCCGATCCTCGTAGATCGATTCGCACTGAACGTCGCCGACGGTGGTCACGGGCAGTGGCCCGGCGGCCACGGCGTGATCAAGGACTACCGACTCGCCAACTCGCAGGCCCTCGTCACCGCGAGCTTCGGACGGAACCGGTTTCCGCCCTGGGGACTGGCCGGGGGCCAAGACGGAACCCCGAACCAAGTCGAACTCCACCGGAAGGACGGCTCCGTCGAGCGTCGCGGCCGCTTCTCGAGCGAAGTGCTTCGTGAGGGCGACGTGATCCGGTTCATCACCGGGACCGGCGGCGGCTACGGCGATCCGAAGGCGCGGGATCCGCAGTCGGTGTTCGACGACGTGCTCGACGGCTTCGTGACGATCGATGCGGCGCGCGCCGTCTACGGCGTTGCGGTCGTGGGCGATCCGCCGCGAATCGACGAGGCGGAGACGGTGTCACTGCGGTCGTCGGCGAACTGAGCGGGCGGCCCGGGCGCCGCCCGTCAGCTACGGAAGGTGCGGACGGGCGGCGAGTTCCTCGTCGGTGCGCTTCGTGAACCAGTCGCAGAAGCGTCCGAGAGAGCTGTCGGCGGCTTCGAGGACGGTCTTGCCCTTCTCGGCGGTCGAGAGATGTGGATCGCCGACGTTGCCCCGCTCCGTGAAGTCGAGGGCGTCTGCGCCGACGAGGACACCCTCGACCGTCGATCCCCAAGCGGTGGCTGCGTCCGCATCGTCGAGGCGATCATGCCGAACGAGGTCGGGGGCGATCGCGAGCAGGAGGCTCGTCTCGATCGATCCGGCGTGTGCCGTCGGATCCGGGAAGAGGTCCGAGAGCATCCTCGCGATCGACACCCACCAGTTGAAGACGAACGCGTAGATCCCTTCTTCTCTCAGTCGTGATGCCGTCTCCTGCAACGGAACGACATTCCCACCGTGTCCGTTGACGAAGACCAGTCGCTGCAAGCCATGGGAGGAGAGAGAACGGGCGATGGAGATCGCCTGATCGCGAAGCCCGTCCGGCTCGACGGCCAGCGTGCCCCAGAACTGACGGTGCTCCGCCGACACGCCGATCGGAATCCCGGGCACCAGCAACCGGTCTCCGGCGCGCGCGGCGTCGGAGGCGATCCGCGAAGCGATGAGCCAATCCGTGGAAAGCGGCAGATGCGGCCCGTGCTGTTCGATCGCCCCGACCGGCAGGATCGCGAGCGAGGCGTTCCGGATCGCGTCCCTTGCCTCGGGCCAAGTCAGTGTCGAGAGATCCATCGAGTCCTCCCAGCTCGCTCCGAGACCATTCTAGCGACTGTGACTACCGAGTTCCGGTAAGGCGCCTACCCGCCGGTCAGCTGGGATGTGCAGTGCGGGCAGCGTGTCGCGGCGACCGGGATCGCCGTGGCGCAGAACGGGCAGTCCTTGGTCGTCGCCGCCGGGACCTCCCTCGGCTTCTCCATCCGCTGGTACGCCCTGACGATCAGGAAGACGACGAGCGCGATTATCAGGAAATTGATCACCGCGTTGACGAACGTGCCGTAGTAGAGCGCGGCGGCTCCCGCCTCGCGTGCCGCGGCCGCCGACTCGTACACCTGCCCGGACAGATTGACGTACAGGCTCGCGAAGTCGACGTTTCCGACGAGTTTCCCGATGATCGGCATGATCAGGTCATTGACGAACGAACTGACGACCGTCCCGAACGCCACGCCGAGGATGAACGCGACGGCCAACTGCACGAGGTTCCCCTTCTGGATGAACGCCTTGAAGTCCTTCCACATCGTCGCACCTCCTGCCCCGTGTGCCGCGAGCCGGTTCCCTCGGCACATCCTTCGGTATCATACGACGGAGTACTCGGGGAAAGGCAAGTCGGCAGAGGTCGATGGGCAGGGTCGAGGTGGAGCCGGATGAACCTGACGAGGCGCGACCGGGAGATGCTCGACGGGTGTCATGGCGAAGGGGCGCGATTCGCTATGTCTGTCGTCGTTCGCATGGCGGAGGCGGTCGGAGCGGACGAGCTCGTCTCGATCGAAGCGGCGCACATCGACGCCTGCGCGCTGATGAGCCGATCGAGCCTCGACGTGATCGATCACCTCGCCGAGAACGGCGCTCGCGTCTCCGTTCCGACGACGTTGAGCATGGTGTCGCTCGATCTGGAGAACTGGCGCTATCTTGGCATCGAGCCCGCCCATGCCGAGACGGCGACGCGGATCGCGAACGGGTATCGGGCGCTCGGCTGTGTTCCGACGTGGACCTGCGCACCGTACCAGGGGTACCTGACGCCGCGGTTTGGACAGCAGCTTGCGTGGGGCGAGTCGAACGCCGTCGCGTATGCGAATTCCGTCCTCGGCGCGCGAACGAATCGGTACGCCGACTATCTCGACATCTGTGGGGCGATCACCGGTCGCGTCCCGAAAACGGGACTGCACTGCACCGAGAACCGCCGCGCGACGCTCCGCGTCCGCGTCGAGGGCGTCCGCGAAGCCGATTGGGCGTCTCCGGCTGCATGGGCTGCGCTTGGGGCGGTGGTCGGGTCGGCGGTCGGAGAGCGGGTCCCGGCGATCGAGGGCCTCTCGGGGCTGCGCCCGGCGAACGATGCACTGAAGGCATTCGGCGCCGCCGCGGCGTCGTTCGGCTCGATCGGGCTGTTCCATTTCGTCGGAATCACCCCCGAGGCGCCGGACCTGACGGCGGCCTGCCAGGGTCGGCCGGTTTCGCAGACGCTCGATGTCACGGCGGCGATGCTCAGGACCGCGTGGGGTGAGTTGTCGGACGCCGCCTTGGGGTCGCCGGTCGATGCAGTCATCCTCGGCTGCCCGCACGCAAGCTATGCGGAGTTCGCGGCGCTTGCGGGATCGATCGCTCGGCGACCGGGGGCACACGTTCACGACGCCGTGCAGCTCCTGGTGTTCGCGAGTGCGCCGATGGTGGAGCTGGCGCGCCGCGGTGGGTTGCTGGAGCCGCTCGCTCGGTTCGGCGCGACGATCGTGCGGGATAGCTGTCCGTTCCATGCGCCGATCGTCGCGGCGGACGCAGGAACCGCAATGACCGACTCCGCGAAGTGCGCCTACTACGCGCCGGGAGAGCTGGACGTGCGCGTCGCGTTCGGCGCGAAGGACGACTGCGTCGAGTCGGCGATCGCCGGCAGGGTGTGCGCAAGGGAGGTACCGTGGCGCGGACGCTGAGCGGCACAGCGATCGTTCCCGGCGACGCCGAGGGGGTCGTCCTCCGATCGGATCGGGCGATCTCCCTGTGGGGCGGAGTAGATCCGACGACCGGGCGGGTCATCGATCGGCGGCACGATCGCCACGGGTCATCGATCGCAGGGCGGGTGTTCGTGGTCCCGGCGGAGAAGGGTTCGAGCACGGCAAGTGCGATCCTTCTCGAACTCATCCGTGGCGGCGTCGCGCCCGCGGCCATCGTCACCCTCGAACTCGCCCCGATCCTCGCACTCGGCGCGATCGTTGCCGAGGAGCTGTACGGGGAGAGGATTCCGGTCGTTCGCGTGACGCCGGACGATTGGGGCGCACTCGCCGAAGGCGAGAGGGTGCGCATTCGCGCCGACGGGTCGATCGAGCGAATCGCGGCCTAGATGTACGTACGGAACGGCCTTTCGAGCGGGGCCGACGCGCTCTCGCACGGCGGGCGCGGCCGATTGTCCTTGACAGCTCGCCATGGGGCGTTTACGGTGGGACCATCCAACGCGAAGAGGTGGTCGTGATGACAACGTGCACACGTGTGCTGATGATCCCGCAGTTCGTAGCCACGGACCGCGATCGTACCTTCCTCTTCCGCGACTCCAATCAGGACGTCCCGTACGGGGCGCATCGCTAGCCGACCTCGGCCGATCGGCCGATTGTCCTGATTCCAGCTGTCTGCGACTGAGCACCGGAATGTCCTGCATTCCTGATTGGAGGATTCACCATGCAAGTTGCCACCGAGTCCGCACGAGTTGCCGTGCTTCGAGTCAAGAGTGAGATCGTCCGCGTCGCCGGGGAGTACCTGCGCGAGCAGGGGTTCATCGAGATCCTGCCCGTGCTCCTTTCACCGATCACCGACCCGCTCCACCACGAGACCTATGGAGGGTCGGTCGACTACTACGGGAAGCCGTATCAGCTGACGAAGAGCATGATCCTTCACAAGCAGCTGGCGCTTCGCACGCTGCCGCGCATCTTCTGCTTCTCCCCCAACGTTCGGATGGAACCGGCCGATCGGGCGTCGTTCGGGCGGTACTTGGCCGAGTTCGTCCAGCTCGATCTCGAGGTCCGCGATGCGACCCGAGACGACATCATCGCACTCGGCGAAGGATTGATCATCCACATCCTCCGTGGAGTGGCCGGGCGATGCGCCGAGGAACTCCGCGTGCTCGGCCGCGAGCTTCGCGTGCCAGTTGCACCGTTCGAGCGGATCCCGTTCGCGGCCGCGGCGGCCCGACTTGGCGAACCGTTCGACGATGCGCTATCGGCCGAACTCGATGCCCCCGCGTGGGTCGTCGATTTCCCGCGCTGCGTGCGGGAGTTCTACGATCGAGAGGATCCGGACCGCCCCGAGGTCCTGCTCGACATGGACCTCGTCTACCCGGAGGGATACGGCGAGGCGCTGTCCGGCGGGGAGCGGGAGTTCGAGGTCGAGCGGGTTCTCGACCGGCTCGATCGCGACGGGATCCCGCGTGACCGATTCTCGCTCTACCTGAAGCATGCCGACGGCGGGCTGCCGCGAAGCGCCGGGTTCGGAATCGGCATCGAGCGGCTGACGCGGTTCATCGCCGGGCTCGATCGGATCGAGGACGCGAGGCTGTTCGCGAAGGTGCCGGGAGACTGTTATGCGATCTGAGCGAACGTGGGGGCCGCCCGAGGGCGGCCAGACGGCGGCGGTCCGCTGCCCATCGTGCCGAGAGTCGCTTGCCGTCGATGGAGAGTCGGTACGGCTTCACCAGGTCATCCGCTGTCGGCTGTGCGAGCGGAGGCTTCACGTCGTCGGCGTCGAGCCGCTGTCCCTGCGGGTGTTCCGCTCGCAGGGGCTGGCGCTCGTCGACGACTGAGTGTGCGAAGGATGGTGCGAAGATGAACGTGCCCCGGTGCATGAGCACGCAGCATCCCGACAACGTCGCATCGCCGTTCTTCACCGATCGCTCGGTGCTTCGAGGGGAGGATGAGATCCGGGAGGCGTACTACGCCTACTCCCATCTCGGATGCGCCGAGCAGATGTGGGACTACGAGGGCAAGGAGGTCGACGGGTTCGTCGTCAAGAAGCTCCTGTCGAGATACGCTACGTTCTTCGCCGAACGGCGGTTGGGCGAATCGCTCTTCCTGACGCTTCGCGTCCCGAATCCCCGCGTCGAGGTGGCGGAGGCCAAGGTGCTCGCCGAGACGCTGGAGAGCATCCCGCGATCGTACGACGCCGCGCGAGCGGTCTACGGTGACGGAACACCGGCGCCGATCTTCGAGGTCATCCTGCCGATGACGTCGAGCTCGGAGGAGATGAACCGCGTCTACCAGTACTACCATCGCTTCGTTGCCAGCAAGGAGCAGGAGCGGTGCCACGACCTGTCCGTCGCCGACTGGCTCGGTGCGTTTCGGCCGGCCTCGATCCAGGTGATCCCGCTGATCGAGGATCGGGCACACCTGCTCGAGGCGGACCGGATCGTCGGCGGTTACTTGGCGGACAAACAGGTTCCGTGGCAGCGAGTCTTTCTGGCGCGTAGCGATCCGGCGCTGAACTACGGACAGATCGGAGCCGTCCTTCTCCTCAAGGTCGCCCTCTGGCGACTGGCCCGACTCGAGGAGCGTCTGGGCCTCCCGCTGTACCCGATCCTCGGCGCCGGCTCCGCCCCGTTTCGCGGGAACCTTCGACCGGGGCGGATCGAGGGAACGCTGAAGGAGTACCCGTCGGTGCAGACGTTCACGATTCAGTCTGCGTTCAAGTATGACTACCCGGCCCAGGAGAGTCGCGAGGCGATCGCACGACTCAACGAAAGCGCACGGGCGGAGGCCTGCGCAATCGACGAGCGTGAATGCATCGAGCTGATCGACAAGGTGTCCGCGCGGTACGTGGCATGCATCGAGGCGCTGGCGCCGCGAATCAATGCCCTCGCGCCGCATGTCCCGCAGCGCCGTGCTCGCCGCTTGCACATCGGCCTCTTCGGTTACTCACGAAGGCTCGACGGGCGCGAAGGTGTGCACCTCCCTCGCGCGATCCGGTTCTGTGCCGCGCTTTATTCGATCGGCCTCCCACCGGAGATCCTCGGCGTCGGGGCGCTGAGCCGATCGGAGCTGGCGCGACTTCGCGCGGCATACGTGACGATCGACCGTGACATGGAAGACAGCCTCCGCTTCCTCTGCGAGGAGAACCTTGCGTACTTGCCGGCGATCGTGCAGCGAGAGGTCGGCGCGGCGCGGGACGCGTTTGCATGCGTCCCGGATCCCGGCCACGCCGATGCGGCCCGACACATCCTGGCGGGGCTTCGGGAGGGCGAGGCGAGCGAAGCGCTGTCCGCGGGGATCCTGCGAGCCGCCACGGCGCGCCGGTTTCTCGGATGACCGAGCGCAGCCCGGGTGCAACTTGACACGCGCGTCCGGTTTCGGTCGAATAGGCATATGGCGTGGAGGTGCGTATGAGGAGAATGCTCGGTTGCCTGTGCATGATCGTTGTTGGGTTCTGTCTCGCGGTGTCGGGGCAGACGATCTCGGGTTTCGTGCACGGGGAACTGGATCTCGACTTCTGGGGGCCGTGGCCGGACGATGTCGATCTCGACTTCGAAATGGGCGTCGAGTACGCGGTGGGGCTCTGGACGTTCGGAGCGCTGGTCGACATCGAGCAGGACGGCCTCGAGGGCCTGGCCTTCCTGTCGACCGCGACGTTCGGACCGTTCGAGGCGTACTCGCTGTACCGGCTCGAGGGATGGTTCGGTAACGAGCCGCTGCCCGGCGTCGACCTGTTCGCAGACTGGGACAACGCGGTCTGGATGAACCTCGCGGGTGTGGAGGCCTGGGCGTTCTTCAGCATCAAGGAGGCCGAACACTGGCTGTTCGGGCCGCTGAGCGGCGCGGGGCTGTCCCTCGGCGGCCATGGGAGCGCGGGAGCCGTCGAGGTCTGGGCGGAGATCTCGTTCAATCTCGGCGAGATGCTGCCGTGGATCTACTGGAACGGTCTCGAGTACTCGATCGGGAAGAATCTTGCCTGCGATCTGATCGACGTGATCGATCCAACGTGCCAGCTGGACTTCACGTTCGCCCAGGCCTATGTCGACTTCCCCTTCTGTTGCGCCGACGCGACGGCCTGGATCGGCTTCGATTGGGACGGGTTCTACGCGGCGGAGTTCTGGGTGCTCGACATCCCGATCGGCGATACCGGCGTATCGCTCGAGTGGGTCGATTTGTGGTTCGAGATGGACGAGAAGGAGTTCGAGATGTGGTTCGCCGTGGACGTCGGAGATATCCTGTGCATCGAGCCGTTCGTCAGCCTCGACACGGCCGATCCGGCTGAGATCGAGGGCCTCGAGCTCGACGCGCTCGAGCTGTCCTGCACGATGGACGACGTCACCGTCACGATCTCCGAGCTGTTCTCCCACGACGACTTTCACATGGGCATCGACGGCGCGATCTATCCCAACGGGCAGCTCACCTGGTGGATCATCCCGGCCACGTGCGTCGACTGGATGCCGATGGCCGAGCAGGCGATCGCCATCGAGGTCGGCGGAGAAGGGTGCTGCGGCGGGGGGGCGTTCTTCGGGCTCTACAGCTTCTTCGACGCGGATCTGAACGGCGTGCTCTTCGACTGGCTCGGACTGCGGGCACGGGCGGTGGCGCCGATCACGCCGGCGTTCTCCACGTACATCGAGACCTGGATCTGGTTCGACGGCATCGAGTCCAT
>Ga0272443_10007637_pt1 | contig 10253 bp, 9 predicted proteins | sample SSMAcet12_FD_193581 | JGI IMG/M metagenome (GOLD analysis project Ga0272443, IMG submission 193581) | Marine sediment archaeal communities from Little Sippewissett salt marsh, Falmouth, MA, United States - SSM-Acet-12 | ecosystem: Environmental > Aquatic > Marine > Wetlands > Sediment ... | reverse complement strand
AAAAAGTCATATTTTTTTGACATGACATCTCATGAATTATTACACAATATTAAATCATTACTAGTAAAATTTGCACACAAAGAGCTTGAAGATGAAAACTTTGAGGAGTCAATTAAATATATTACAGAAGGTTTGGAGAATTTTAATAATGAATTTGTTTTTCAACAATTACATGTGAATTATTATCTTAAAAAATCCAAGAGTTATTATATACATAATGATCATAAAAATGCCACTTTACTCTTAGAAAAAGCATTATCAAAATATCAAAATTTTGATACCATAGAAAAAAACTTAATAGCTTATATTAATGCATGGGGAAATGATTATTTTCATGAAGGACACTTTCAAAAAGCAAAAGAAATTTATGAATATGGATTAAAACTACCTGTTAATCATAAAACCTTTCATAAAAATCTGAGATCAAGTTATTATAACTTAGCTAATGAATATTTTACATCGAATGAGTTTGAGGTTGCAATTGAAATGTGTAAGGTTGCTTTAGAAAAATATCCTGATGATTATAATCTTAATAATTTATATGAAACAATAGTATTTAATTGTAGTGAAATATACCGTAGTAAAAACAATTTTTCCAAAGCACACTATTATTGTGAGTTAGGAAACATTGAATTTCCTAATAGTAAAACGTGGACTGAATTAGAAGATAAGATAAATCGTACACAAAAGGATTATTATTATCAATTAGCCTGGCATTATTGCTATAACAGTAAAGAGTATGAAAGAGCTTATGAATACTGTATAGAAGGTTTAAAAATTCATACCCAATCAAAAGATATTGACTATGCTATTAATAAAATAAAAAAAGAGTGTGAATTCTGGATTGTTGAATAGTATTAATACACATAAAATTGAATAAATATAACTATTTTTTGTCAAGAAATTGATGGATGGATTAAAAATTGACAGAAAAGGAAGAAAATTTTAAAAAAGTATATCTATTTGAAATAGATTTGTTTTTATGATCGAACAGGGGAATGGAATACATAGAAGTGATGATATAAAATTTAGAAATATCTACTATAAAATTACAAAGGAGATAAACATGAAAAAAACGATTAGTTTGATAATGTTACTCATTATAGTAAACACTGCGTATGGAATAACTGTGGATGGCTACTGCTATCTTGATGGGGAAACAAATCAATCTGGCTCAAAGATATTATTTTCAGCAGATTCACCTTCTGCTATTACTGATACAGCTTATACTGATATTGCTGGTTATTTTTCAATTGAAATTTCACCTGGAATCTATGATATTATCTACTCTCATGAGGGAAGATCATCTTATTCAATTGATGATGTTTTTTTGATAGATAATACTACATTAGAAGATGTTACACTTTACTTTGAATTAAGTGGTGATTTAAGCGATACGTTGTTTGGTAATTATGTGTATCATATAATTGGTTCAATTTCAGTAAGTAATGCTGATAGCTTAATTATTGAACCAGGTGTTGCTCTATGTTTTATGGGAAATTATTCATTTACTATTTACGGGACACTTTTAGCTGAAGGAACAGTAAATGATTCAATTTTATTTACTTCCGGGAAACCGAGTACTAATCCTGGTGATTGGAATGGTATAAAATTTGAATACAATTCTGATGATAATAGCATTATCTCTTATGCAAACATTGAATATGCAAGTAATGGAATCTACTGCTCTTCTTCTACACCGACCATCAGTAATAACACGATAAGTAACAATAATGATAAGGGAATCTACTGCGTTAATTCTTCACCGACCATCAGTAATAACACGATCAGTAACAATAATGATAATGGAATCTACTGCTCTTCTTCTTCCCCGAACATAAGCAATAACACGATCAGGAACAATAATGATGATGGTATCTACTGCTCTTCTTCTTCACCGTCCATCAGTAATAACGAGATCAGTAATAATGATGATGGAATCTACTGCAGAAATTCTTCTTCACCGACCATCAGCAATAACACAATCAGGAATAATTATGATGATGGAATATACTGCTCTTCTTCTTCATCGACCATCAGCAATAACACGATAAGTAATAATAGTGATGGAATATACTTTGAGCATTCTAACCAGACAATCAGCAATAACACGATAAGTAATAATGGTGATAATGGAATCTACTTTGATCATTCTAACCCGACCATCATTAATAACACGATCAGTAATAATGATGATGGAATATACTGCTCTTATTCTTCACCTAACATTAGCAATAACACGATAAGTAATAATGGTGATAATGGAATCTACTTTGATCATTCTAACTCGACCATCATAAATAACATTCTTTATGATAATGGCACAGGTGTTAGGGCATATTCATACCCTTCAGTTTTATCTTACAATCTATTATGGTTAAATCAACATGATTATGTTGGTGGTGCATTCCCACCCTATTTTGGACAAATTATAGCAGTAAATGCTAATGGAGATTCATGTGATACCTATTGTAATCTTTTCATGGATCCACATTTTGTTGAACCAGATAGTGGAAATTATAATCTTATTGAGAATTCACCATGCATCGATGCAGGAGACCCAGATTCACCGTTAGACCCAGATGGCACTGTAGCAGATATTGGAGCGTATTATTATGATCAATCGTTTGTAATTGATGATACACAAGAATTATCATCATATTCATTATATCTGTATCCAAATCCAATGATGTATACTGATAATACAATTAATGTATGTTTTTCCCTCATAAAAAATTGTATCGTGAGTATTGACTTATATAATATTCGAGGACAACATATAGAAACGCTTATCAATGAAGAGAAAAATATTGGAGAATATGTAGTAACAAAGGATGTAAGCAATTTATCATCAGGCATATACTTCATGAAATTCAACATCGATGGAAAAACAAAAGCGGTAAATAAGTTTGTATTAATGAAATAAAGGAAATTTGAATAAGATTAAATAGTAGGAGAAAAAAATGAGAAAGTTAGAAGGAAAAGTGAAAATCTTATTGCATTTCATGATTTTATTATTTGTCATAGGAATTATGAATTGTTCCAAAACAACTGAACCAGAGGAACAAGAGACAATCTTAGAAATTAATGTATTATTAAACCCTTTCTTTAATCATAACCTTAATGTAACTCAAGTGAATATAAAAATTTCAAGAGAAACTTATTCCGATTCAGTAAGCGTTACAACAATTGATTCTGTGATAACAATACAATTTTCAAATATTGACGCAGGTGTGTACTATATTGATTATGAGATATACGTTGATAGTATTCTTACTGTTTCTGGAACAACGGATGGTGTTTCCGAACCAAATGTGACGAGCACAGTAAATATTGATGAAAACGATTGGGGGGAAATTCCTCCAACAATTATTATTGATTTTAGAAGTGGCTTTGAATACAAGGAAAGTATGGGATATTACACAGCTATTTATGATATTAACAATCCATTCACAATAGATTTTGAAATTAATGAAAATGGAAACGATATTACTAAGCTATATTTTGATTTGTATCAATCAACAGGAATTTGGTATTATTGGATATGGGAAAATAATTTTCCTGATTGTTTTACAAATACAAGACCTTATGGATTTGGAAGATTTAACCCAAGTGCAGTTTTAGAATTCGGTGAAAGTAGTGAAATCACAAGTAATCATTTAGAATTTTATGGTTATATGAATTATTATGAGAGTCCAATAATTAATGATACAATTTATAGTTTCAAAATTGATCCATCAAAAGATATTTTTTCGGAATTATGGAATATTAATGCAACTAATATTTCAGAGATTTATATAGCAGGTTATTTTAATGACTGGATATGGGAAAATGATGAATATAGATTGATTCAAAATGCTAGTTTCTATGAAATTATGCTTTCAAATGTATCAAGCAATCAAGAATATAAGTTTGTAGTGAAATATATCAACGGAAATGAACATTGGGTTCCTGATGTAGTTAATTACAGAATGACTGATGATGGTTATGGAGGTTATAATTCAATAACACCTTAGAGCATTAATTAACAGTTATTGTTAAATCTGGATGTACTTTTAAAATTTAATTATCAGGTGTTGTGATGTTTTACTTATTATGGATTTTTTAGTTTATCGTATAAATGAGGGGATTATCACTTTGAATGCAAAAAAGCCACTAACAAGTCACTCCTCGCTTGATTTTGTATCGAAGATTGTTGGTAAAACGAAGTTTTGATTTTCGTTCAAAGTTGTGTGGTAATTTGAAAGAGCGGGGCAGTTACGAAACATTAGAATATACGTATTGCGTCAGAGCAATTTAGCTTCTACGAGGATGATGCGGATAAGTTCTACTGCTTGGTCATCTATATCATTGTCTGTTTTTTTTGCTAGGGATTCGAGGAATTCTAAAAAGGTTTGAAGGATGAGTTTTATAGAAAAATTACGAAAGATCACGGTAAGCCATTTCATGTGATAATCTCCTTTTTTTATTTTGATAATGTTACCAAGATATTTACTGCGCTGGTAACAATTAAGAGTAAACAGGATACGATCCCTATTATGGTATAGAATTTTTTTTGAAGTTTGTAGGTGGTATCATGTTCCGTAATGTGTTTTGAAAGCTGGATTTCAAGGTCTTTTAGCCTATCAAGTAGCTCGAAGAGGGTTGCTACTTAAAATTGTGTGAGGTCCATAGGTTTTAGGATGTAGGGGGTAGGGTATAAGGAGGAGGAGAAAAGGAGAAAAGGAGAAAAGGGAGAAAATAGTAATGGGAAAGTGAAAAAAGCAGAAAGCAGAAAGGATGAAGGGGGAACGTAGAAGATGGGAGATGCTTCGACACGCTCAGGGTGACATGCTTCGACAGGCTCAGCATGACAAGCTATATTTGGGGAGATTACCCGACAAGTTGGGATCGTGGACTTCGGCAAGTTCAGGATGATAGAAAAATAGGAAGAACAGAGCACACAGACATCCGATACATTGAGATACCAATCTTGATAGAGGGGAATTATTAAACGATTAGTTAAAAATTTGACAAAATAAGGATGAAAATTTAGTAAAAGTTATTACAAAATTACAAGTAGGAAAAATGTTAATATTTGCGGAGAAATTTGAATTTAATAACAATTATTAAAAATTTAGGAGGAAAAGAAATGAAAAAAATTACATGTTTAGTTATAATAACTATTTTATTTTGTATTACATTATTAGCAGATTTGAATGAAGGTTTTAAGCAGTTAAAGCAGTAGGATGAAAAATGAAATATATTAAAAGCTTTCCCAAAATAATACCTCAACCATATGGCGTATACGACAATTGGAATTATTTCATACATAAAGCCTGCAGTGGAAGCTATAAAGCTGATGAAATCTTTACGCATGCCGAATACGCTTTAATGGAATTTAGAACAGGTATTGAAGAACCTCGCACAAAAAAAGAAGCAGAAGATTTTAACATAATTCTGCAAAATCAATTTCATGACACACCACCTTTCAAAAATGAAGGAGACCTTTTCAGCCAGCTATTGAGCGCTTGTGAAATTAAGAAAAAACCCAAAATAAAGAAGAAACAATATTATAAAAGAGAACAATATCAGAATTTATGGAAAGAGGGATATGTCGAAACATATAATCTACTGCATGATAGTGTTTTGCGCGCATTTGAGAATTGGGGTTATTCTACGTATCAAAATATTCAGGATGTTCTTTTGAATGAAACATTAGAATACAATTCCCTTGATATTGTGACAGGATTGATCATGCTGATAACATCATTTATTGATGATTGTCCTGAAGCATTTAAGAAAGAATCCTATAGTATTTAGGAATAGAAATGAATTTTATAATTGTAGATCTGGAAGCAACCTGCTGGCAGAAAGGGACAAGTCCTCAACGAATGGAAATAATAGAGATCGGGGCTGTTAAATTGAATGAAGATTTTGAAATTATTGATGAATTTGATAGTTTTGTAAGACCTGTTGTTGAGTCTGAATTAAGTGAATTTTGTGTTGAATTAACGTCCATACAACAAACAGAGGTTGATACAGCTCCAACCTTTTCAGAAATCTTTCCGGAATTCATGAAGTGGATCGGTGCTGATGAATATTATCTTTGTTCCTGGGGAGCGTATGATCCCAAACAGTTCATGATAGATTGTGAAAGAAATGTAATTCCTTATCCTGAGAAATTCAGCAACCATATTAACATAAAAAAGGAATTCTATACATGGCAGGAGATTCGATCCTGTGGCATGAAACGAGCACTACAAATACTTGATATTCCTCTGGAAGGAACGCATCATCGTGGGATTGATGATGCCAGGAATATCGCAAAAATTGCTAAAGTGATATTTCCAAAAATTTTAAACGAAAGGAAGATAACATGTTACATATAAAATTTAAGGGACCAAAACGTACAAAATTTGTCAATGATGATTTTTCATGTGAGAATTATCTTCTTAAAATGTTATGAATCGATAATAAAGGTAATAAACGAATGAAAAATCTACATAAATATCCTGAAGACATTGAATTTAATGATAATCTTTATATAAAAGATAGAGGAAGAATAGATGTGAACAAATTGGAGTATTTATGTAATTTAGGAGGAGAAGAATTATTTGTCCAAGATATAGATGAAGAACCACCTGCAATCCTTTATCTCATGGATGAATATGCGGATTGTATCCCGTATCTTATAAAAAAAAGAGACATAATATGGTACAATGATGATAATCACATAAGAAAAGGATTAATTGAATTATGCAAAGATTATCTAATAAATACTAAAGGTTTAAAAAGATCAAAAAAATTTAAAGTTTTTTTAAAGCAATATAGAGAAATGCTCAAGGAAATTGAAAATTTAGATAATTACAATCCTTCAATGGGAATTGATAGAAAAATGTTTCGTCTCAAATTGAAAATAGATGATTTCAATAAGCATAAAATTTATAGGAGAAAATTTAAAAAAGAGATTTCTGAAACATTAAAGCCTATAAAAAACTACATTGGTGATTTTATAATGTACATAAATTACAACGAGTGGTAGATATATACATTATTTTCTGTTTTTACAGGAATAAAAAGTTAGTTGGAACTTATATGAAATATTTTATTTTAGACATTCTTAATAATACAGAAATTAATGACATTATATATAAACTACAATTTCTACTTATATTAGTAAGTATACCTATAATACTTTACTCAAATCCTATTATCCAAAAACCTGAAAGAGGTATACAGAATTCGGCAGCAAAAGAGGATGCACTTTGTATTATTTCAAACATTAATGGAGGACCATTCACAGGATATTCAAAAACTGCATCTATAGATGACAGTGTTAAGATGACAATAGTTTTCTACAAAAGTAATGGAAGCACAATAATTCCATACATTCCTATAAATGATTCAAGCCACTATGGTATTGAACAATCAGAAATTAAATTTTCAACAGAAATAGATAGTATTATTGGTACAGATGTACAATATCAATCATTAAGTAATTTAGGACATTGTAGCATCAAATGGTATAAAGTTGAAGAAGCTAATGGTGATCATTACAGCAATACGTATCCCAGCTGGCATTGGGAAAAAATACCGTACAAAGAAACTGAGGTAATAGAATGGCGAAATAGGTTAATTGTAACAGCTGATGTAACTCCAACGGTTTTCGATCCTATGTATTGTAATGGTAACGTTGTAGGAACGATGCGTTTCAAAGCGGTCATTAACATTAATGGTGAAACTTATTCAACTCCTGGGAAAGAATCTACATACAAAGGTTCGATAAGCCAGGATGTGCATCGTATCAGTTTAAAAGGACATACAAATAATGAAGTGATAAATTATGCTTTGACTATGTGTAATTTACCCTACATTTGGGGAAGTGAGAGCTTTACTGGCAGCAAGTGGGACAAACATCAAGCTGAACTTTATATCGGAGCTGACTGTGCAGATTTTGTTGTAGCTGCATACCAGATGGCAGGTAAAGGACTTCCATATGATAGTATCAAAGATCTTTCCTATACAAAAATCATTGCAATTCAATGTTCAGAAGAAAATGGCAACTATTTGGATGAACAAAACAGTACAATACCAATTGGTGAAGAAGGAATTAATATAGGAGATATTGTCTATTGGGGAGAAGTCCATGTAGGTTTGTTCTATGCTGACAAGAGTGATCCCCAGGGAGAATATTCTGGCGATGCAGACGGAATCTTTAATCAATGGGATATGGTACTACACACTCTTTTTGCAGAGCCAAAGATCGAGAGTATACAGGATATCCCAATGTACGGAAAACGAAAGGTTTATAGATATAAAGAATGAACATTATTGATTATATTACAGTAATATGGATTTTTAGTTATCTTATATATTTTCTTACTTAAATCATTTAAAGAACTTACGAACCAGTTATTAAAAAGAGAGAATAGGGGTTAGGGGTTAGGGTATAAGGAGGAGGAGAAAAGGAGAAAAGGAGGAACGGAGAAAGGGAGACCCTTCGACAGGCTCAGGGTGACATGCTTCGACACGCTCAGCATGACAAGATATATTTGGGGAGATTACCCGACAAGTTGGGATCGTGGACTTCGGCAAGTTCAGGATGATAGAAAAAATGGGAAGAACAGAGCACACACACATCAGATACATTGGGATACCAATCTTGATAGAGGGGAATAAGAGGTATCATACTTCGACAGGCTCAGTGTGACAATGACATACACAATTTTATTCTGAATTCTTCCGATACATCTGGAAAGCCCAATCTAAAACATTATGTATGATATAACACACTCCGTCAGCAAAGAATAAATTATACGATTGATTAAAAAATTGACAAAAATAGAATATTTTAACGATAAAGTTATAAATTAATCAGGAAGAGATTTTATGATTTAAAATTTGGCATGTCTACAAGAAAAAATTAGGAGAAAAAAATGAAAAAAATTATTATTACTATTTTATTTTTATTAATTATTCTCACTACAATTGCTTATACAAAACCTATTACTATTGAGACAGCAAAGCAAGTTGCTATTAATTGGTATTTGGAAAGAAATGAGATGGAGATTGATGAGAATGTGCAAATAATTGAAACTTTTTATAATAAGGAAAATTCATTAGATATTTATTACATATTCAATTTTAATACAGGGGGATATATCATAATATCTGCAGATGATGCTGCTGTACCTATTTTAGGATATAACTTTGAACAGAATTACGGTTTGGAAAATCATCCACCCCAATTTACTGCAATGATGGATAATTTTACAGATCAGATATTATTTATTAAGGATAATGGATTAACTGCTTCCAATGAAATAAAGCAAGAATGGCAAAGATTAAACACATCAAGTGATAATTTTGAAAAAGACAGAAAAATTAATAGATTAGGACCACTCTTAGAAACTAAATGGGATCAAGGGGAATATTTTAATGAAATGTGTCCGTACGATGCTGCAAGTACTACTGGGAATAACCATGTATGGGCTGGGTGCGTTGCTACTGCCATGGCACAAATAATGAACTACTGGGGTTATCCCCAAAAAGGGATTGGTTCTCACTCCTATAACCATCCTTACTATGGCAACCAATCTGCTAATTTTGGAACAACAACATATAATTGGGCAAACATGCCTGACAGCGTTTCCAGTACAAATACAGATGTACAAACACTTCTATACCATTGCGGTGTGTCTGTAGATATGAATTATGGACCAACAAGTTCAGGTGCATCCACATCAGATGCAGTATATGCCTATGAAAATTATTTTAAATATGATCCATCCGCGTATTATGACCAAAAAAGTTCTTATACAAATAACGAGTGGGAAACTATGATAAGAGATGATCTGGATGAGGGAAGACCACTTCACTATCGTGGTTATGGAGCACAAGGAGGACATTCTTTTAATCTGGATGGATACGAAAGTTCAGACATAAGTCACTTTCACTTTAACTGGGGTGGGTCCGGTTCCTATAATGGTTATTATTATCTTAGCGATCTTAATCCAGGAACTCATAATTATACATCAAACCAAGCAGCAATTTTTAATATTGAACCACGAATTGTTGAGGTGAGTGGAAACATTACACAAGATACAACCTGGAATTATGAAGATATTTATGTAATAACCAGTAATTTATACATTGATGATGGTGTTACTTTGACAATTGAGCCAGGAACAATAGTAAAGTTTAATATTGGAAATGTAAGAATGGAAATACAAGGGACGTTGATTGCAGAGGGAACGGAGAATGACAGCATC
>Ga0272443_10007636_pt1 | contig 10253 bp, 8 predicted proteins | sample SSMAcet12_FD_193581 | JGI IMG/M metagenome (GOLD analysis project Ga0272443, IMG submission 193581) | Marine sediment archaeal communities from Little Sippewissett salt marsh, Falmouth, MA, United States - SSM-Acet-12 | ecosystem: Environmental > Aquatic > Marine > Wetlands > Sediment ... | reverse complement strand
TTTCAAACTGCAACAATATGCTCAAACTGCGTTGCTCCATCTACAACGGGACATTCGACAACGTGTTCTCTGCCTATGCAACACGGGCTAGGGCTAAGCGTCTTCTCAGAAACACGTAATGCTCCCTTCAGCTTTTTTTATTATAGCAGTATACAGGTAAATCATTAGCTACAGCTGCAAAGCAACGGTTGCAGGAAATGCAGGACACCTTTTCCATCTTCCCTTCCTTTATCTTTTTTACGAGAAACGGTTCTCTTATAAAGGGCCTCGACATGGATATAAAATCGGTATAGCCATTTGATAGGATATTTTCCATGTGTGATACCGTACGCATGCCACCGACCAAAAATAGCGGAATATCACCTAATACTGGTTTAATGAGTTTAGCAGCCTCAAGATTATACGCTTCTTCAAGGTCGAATTTTCCCTCCATCTTTTTTATCATAAATCGTCCCAGGGGCCTTTTCCACCAGGGAAGGCCTTCAACAATCTCGTATGTCGGCACCTCTCCCCTGCACATATTCATAAATGAGTAGTTTGATGTACCGCAGCTGATCTCAACACCATCGACCCCAAGTTCTTTTAGCCAGGCTGCATATTTTGAGGTTAAAGAAGGTATCGTTCCCTTTTTCGGTGTGTAATCGTTAGCGTTCAGTTTGATTAATACTGGAAAATTTATTGGAACTCTCATTTTTACTTCAAGCATGATCTCCTTTAGAAAGCGAAATCGTTTCTCGTCGTTCCCTCCCCATGCGTCTTTCCGGATATTGAAGTACGGTGACAAGAATACGCTGATCAGGTATCCATGAGCTCCATGAAGTTGAATGGCATCTGCACCGGCTTCAACTGCCCGCTCAGCGGCTGCAGCAAATGCGTATATTATTGACTTGATTTCGGTTTCCACCATTGCCTTTGGTTTCACAAAGTTTGCTGGATCAAATCCCCTGCTGGATGGAGCCAAGGGAGTTTGCCCAGCCATCACTTTAGTTGCCTGCCTGCCGCAATGGACCAGTTGAAATGCAATTTTGCCACCAGCCTGGTGCACGGTATCGACTAAGTCGCTTAAACCTTTTACCATCCCGTCGTTGTGAATACCGGTTTGATGCTTATAACCACGGCCAGAAAGGTGGACAAACATTTGCCCGGTGATGATTAAACCAACGCCGCCCTTTGCAAGCCTTCCATATCGTTTGATAAGTTCATCGCTGACCTCTCCATTTTCTTTGGCCATTACTTCATAGGTGGCTGAATGAACAAAGCGGTTCGGAATCTGTGTGTCCCCAATTTTCTTTGAAGTGAAAAGCACGATTATCATCTCCTTTTGGTTAATTTTCATTTTTCCGCACTTTTGTGCCTACATTCTAAACCGCAGGTATTCAGAAAAACATTTCGCCCAACTCAGCCCTCATTTCCATGATTATCTGATAAAATTTCTTTTCGACGATAACTTATTGGTGGTAGCCAACATACAAATTGTTATGGTGAAAAAAGGGGATGCGTACCAAATTGATTCCGCTTGACCTTTTCGCCGGTGGTTGCATAAAAGGCAAAACCCTTCATTGATAATTCAAGATAGGTCGAAAAATTGGGCTTAATTTTCAATTTGTAGACAGCCCACCTGATTGGGAGCGGAAGTTTTTTGAGAAAAACCACATGGGCCGTCACTTTAAGGTTGCAACTTTTGTCACCCAACTTGGTTAGCCTCCATGAAACCAGTATTTCATTTCTACCGTTCTCGGTTACCTTCAAATCAAAACCGATGCCCTCTACCCAATCTATTACTTCCCTTTCAAAGGAGGCTCCGCTGTTATAGGTAACCTTGTCTTTGGAGCCTACGCCGTTCCAGTTCTGGGCTATATGTTCTTTAACAAATGGGTGCCATAAGACGGCATTTCCCGGTGATATCATCTGTTTCCAAGCTTTTTCGGCAGACACCGGAATGCGGGTCTCAAATGATATAGGATGGTTGGCCCTTGCATGGTCTATCATGGTTTCATTCTCCTGTTATTCGTTAGGACGGAAAGCAATCAGCAAATTTTTTCATCAATAAAGGCGAGCCTTTTATTTTAATCTTCCTTGATGCAAGTGCTATAAGAAGGTTCTTCTCCTTGGCCAGAAAGGATATCCAGGTTTCACTGTCGGCAGTGATTTTGATGTCTGGTTTGCCGACATGGCCTTCGGTCACCGTCAGATTTTGGTTTTTTATCTCCACGGTTCCGGCAAGTTTTTCCTTACCGGTAAATGTAAAATGATAAACGGCGTCTAATCCCTTGGCCTGGCCAGGCTGAAAGGTCCGGGCTATATTATCCAAAAAGCCTCTGGCAGTTGGCAGCCGTGTTCCATTTGAAACGGTTTTTACTGTTTTATTTGGAAAATGCTTAGCCACATGATGGTGCGCATCCGAATTAGGAACAACGTAAATGGTCTCTTCTTTATCCCTAAAGGGTTTTACAATATCGCTAATATATTCTTTACGATCTTCCATAAAACTGCCGATGGCGATTTCACCCGCCGGGCATACCGCCATACACCTGTCACATCGAGTTTGAGCCCCAATGGCCAGATTTTGCCACATGGTGATGGTTTCCGTATCCGAAACGCGCTTCCGGTACTCGGCTGTGCTCTTGCTGGCCACGATTTGTTCGATCCAGTTCTGAAAACCGCCCATGCGTTCTCGGTAGTTATGGGTATAGCAAGCCATAAAATTGAACCCGTCCTTTTTCACCGCTCCAACAGGGCAGACTGACAGGCAAAGGCCGCAATCCAGGCAAGGGTTGTAATCCATTGGCCGGTCGTAGGCATCGCATTCCCGGTCTATCAGCACACTCCCCAAAATCATGGCCGCGCCTTTTTTTGGATGAAGCACCAGACGATTGATGCCCATATGGCCCAACCCCCCTTCCACGGCAAAAATCTTGTCGGAAGTGAGCCATATCGGTTTTGGCCAGCGGTTTGTTTCGAAGGGGAAGCCCGCGGGTATTTGCAGGGCCCTGGCACCGGCCTGTCTTATCTTTTCCGCAACGGCCCGGGCACTTTCATTGGCCTGCGCCCATCCGTGCTTGAACTCGACGTCGGTCAAGGAATGGGCCGGGCTTTGCATCTGGGCTTGGTTTAACCCCCATGCCAGGACCATTGCTGTTTTTGCCCCCGGCAAGGCCCATTCAAGATCATCGCGGTAAGGTTTCATGGTTTCCCGGTACAGATCCACCAGTCCGGCATCATCGGCACCGCATTTCTGGGCGATGGCCTTCAACTCCGAAGATTTAAGAGGCAATGTGTCTGTGCTTTTCTGGCTTTTCTTGCCAGCCAAATAAGCTTTAACTGTGGGGTGTTCGTTTAACTTCATGGCATCTCCTAAAATTGCATATGCAATTTTAAAGCTAAAAATTTTTCTTATCTAAGCGGGAAAATTATTCATCGCTGCTAATAACATCTTGTCGCCCGCACCACGTATAGCTCTAACCGTTTCCTGACCTAAAAGATCTGTAGCCTCTTTTTCAGCCATTTTCCAATCTGGATATGCGCGTCTTAAAAGGTTCATACCTTCGTTCGTTGCTGAAATAACATGGTTTTTACCCTGCCCGCTGGGTTCACTTTTGAGATAGCCTTTTTTTTCGATGCGGGTTAAAGCTCTACTCATTGTGGATGAATCCATATTCAGTATTCGACACAGCGGTTTAACTTCTATCGGGCCATATGCTGTCACGACTACAATAATATTCATCTGGGTGATTTTGAGGCCATGAGGACGAACAGCCTTGTTGTAAATGGCGCTGACCGCCCGATCCATAACCCTGATCCGGGCCGCAATACAGTTGCCGGTGATGTCCTTTAAGAATTTTTCTTTATCGGTTAATTCCATACTGACCTTTTTTTCTTTGGATCAAAATGTATATACAATTTTAAATTTTGTCAATAAAAAAATTTGTTTCAAATCAAAATGCATCGAAGCACAGAGACATCACGGAACTTTGGCCATCGAACTGACCACCCATCCGGCGACTAACATCATGGCCTACGAGGCGGCCATTCGGAAGCAGACCGATCTTTGATAACCGACTGATATTGAACGTTTTAGTTTAACTCCGGGAGAAAGAGAACGGTTATGAAGAGGGTTGCACACGGGGAGCCAAACACGAATGCAACCCTTTTCATAACAGGTTGCTTAACGAATACAGCTCTGCATCCATGATGCGGGGCTTCGTTGTTGTTAGGGCAGTGATTTCATAAAGTTACGCCATCACCGACATTCCCGGCGGCATTCTCCATTCTCTAAAAAACACGCTTTTTTATGTACATCGCCGCTTTTCAAGTTCGAAAATGGCTTTTGGACCCCAAAACGATCGCTGAATTCTCCTGTTCTCCGTTTTTCAGAATTCCTTGGTTAGCAGGCCGGTTGCACCAGGGTATACGTGATTTGAGGTTGTGTGAAGCAGGTGCATAGCCACTGGCAGTTTTTACCCATCGAATGAGCCTTTGTCACGACGTTGTGGAACTTTTCAATCCAATCCCTTGTGGCGTTTTACGTTAAGGGCCTTCTATTGGAGAAGCGGCTGACTGTGGATGCCTTCTTGAAACGCTTTTTCACGCGTGAGGATCGATGCATCGATCTCCCCCTTTTCCAACAGCAAATCCAGAAATTCACGTTCCGGATCATTCAAGGGTAGAACCGCTTTCATCTTTTCTTGGCATTTTATTGGCATTCCTTTACAAGCTGTTTCCCATATTCGGCAGGTGGGCCCTGCTTTTCCATGAATCGCCTGTTCAGCGTGGGAATGAGCAGCCTTGCCAACTCATCGGGATCAAAGTCTACATCTTCGATTGAAACCGTTCTCCAGTCCTTGCGGTTCATCCCGCCATAGGCGACAAAGGCGATCCGGAGGCGTTCGCGGCCGATCCCTTTCATAGCGAAAATTCGGTGACTATCGAATAAATCCCGTGCCTGACCGCGTGCCAGCAGTGCTGTAAGCTTGCCGGCCGCCAGCTCATGCCGGTCAGGGAGAGCGATATTTCTGGCCTGAAAATTGCCGAGTGCATGGGAATCGGCAGTCTCAATATCCCATAGCGGCTGTCTGAACATGAAATTCAAATCCACTTCGAGATTGTCGCTCTGCCCGGTGTAGCTCTGGTAGCTCAAGCGCCACTTCCCGCCGGCATGCTCGGTCGGCACCCGTTTGGTGGTGAACCCCTCCCGGGAAAATACCGCCTGAGCAGCTTGTTCGACCTTGGGCCGGTCGGCCAGCATGGCCTCTCGCTCCAGCGCCCCGACATAGTTGAGGTCGATGTCCACCGATAAACGGGGAAGATCGAAGACGAACAGGTTCAACGCGGTATCGCCCTTCAATACCCATTTGCCTTTCAGCATCGGGTGGCGGTTTAACTGGTCCAGAAGATTGATAAGGTGGAGCCCCTTTTCGATCATCTCCGCCCTGAAGCCCGTGGACGCGGCGATGGGCAATACTTCCGACGCTGAGAAAATCACAGGACCTCCTCCCAGGATCTGTTCAATATCTCCTCCGGGATCATCAGGTTCCACTCCCCGACCCACCGGCAATCATTGCGTTTGCCGCGCACAAAATAGTGGGGGTGGCGTGGGCGCAGCCTTCGCAACGGTTTCAGGTGAACATCCTCAACCATCAATACCTCTTTATGCTGCGCCAAAAAAAATCCCACCTTGGCGGCCGTGGTTGCATTTTCCAGTAAAAGGACATAGGCGATGACCTGATCAAGGTCGAAGAATTCTATTGATTCCAGGGAGCGCCATATCTCTTCCCAACTGCCGCTCAAGTCCGGCCGGTCCAGAACATCCACCAGGGTTCTCTCAAGGCCTGTGACCCGCAGGTTCACACCGGACCGGTTGCGCCGGATAACGCCGAACAGCTCCTCACCCTTGGCCCGCAAGGCCGGCGGTACGGGGGCACGTGTGAATTCATGACCCTGAAACGTCAACGGCATGGACTTGCTTGCCGACACATAGTGCAGCCGCATATGGACCGAGTAGGCCTTGCCGTGAAACTCCAGGGCCGTATGATAGGCAAGCATTGCATCCGGGGTCAGCTTGGCTGCCACCAAGTAAGGATCGACCGGGCTCGATGTCGGATCGCCGCTCACAGGCACCGTCGCATACAGGCCCCGCCGGATCGGTATGATCCGCCCCTGTTTGCGATAATATGTCAAAAGCGACTTGCGGGTGTTCGGGTTGCCGGATCCCCTGGCGGATAAAAAGCGATCCAGCTCATCCACGGTAAACACCGCATGCTGTTGCAGAAATTCATTCATCTTCATTGGTTCTCTTTTGACGTTCTGTTAATATAGTAGCAATAAATTTAGCCCCATTTCGGCCATATGTCAAGTTGTATTCCAGGAAATTTTGACAAAGATACGAGATAAGGCTTAATTTTTTTATACTTTCAAGCCTGTATGTCAAAATAAGCCTGTGAAATTCGCTTGGGGGGCATGATGCCACTCAATATTTTCGGTATCGATTCAGTCGCACCGAAGGCTTGATCAAACTCGCCGAGGGTGTCTTCCGGGGCTTCGTGGTGGAACCGGACGGAGGGAAGTCCTGATGTGCGGGCGTCATCTTCGGAAAAACCATCCTGGCCAGCTGCAGGCAGGCCTTGGAGAAGGGCGGCAAGCTGCTGGTGGTGGAGATGATCGTCCCTCCGGGAAACGCCTTTTCCGTGGCCAAGCTACTGGACATGGAGATGATGGTGGTGACGGGGGGGTGTGAGCGCACCGAGGAGGAGTACCGGATGCTTATGGAAGGGGCCGGGTTCCACCTTTACAGAGTGATATCGACTTCGAAGAGCGTCTCTGTCCTCGTGGCGGAGCGCGGCTGAAACCCAGGGGCACTCTTTGATCATGGACTGCTCCGCTTCGAGCAGCGAGATTGCGGGATATTTCCCTTTCGCCCAGGATCAAGGACCACTGGTAATCTGATTCCTTTGAGGAGGTTGATAAGCTGACGAAAGATGTTCGACGCCGGCCCCAAGCGAGCTCAAAAACAAAAAAATCGGGCAGAGGGGTGTTACGTATAGCTTATCGAAGTCTTGAAAAAGTGGAGGTCGTAAAAACTGCAGTATGGCAATGCTATCATAGATGAGGCTGTTTCCTGGAAATAGATAACCCGCGCCCTGAAGCGATAGAAAGGTAATCCGTTATCCTTGAGACACCCTTTCTATGGAGCTTGACAGCTCTTACCTTTGCAGCCATAATCCAGATCTCCAGCGGCAATGAAGTCTGCCATGAACCGCCCTTCTCGGAGGGATGATGACTTCTACCTCGTCGAGCTTCTCTTGGGGTAGGAGTAAATTTACCTGCCCCGCCTGAACTTCCGGGTGGGCATTTTTGTTTGGATGCCCTGCAAGGCAACAGCCCGGCAGGGCTTTTCTGTTTTCGGAGCGTATCCATGGCCATCAGCATCGCATTGATTGTTCTATTGGGGTTGTGCGGGGATTATCTCTTCCGGCAGTTGAAACTCCCCGGACTGCTGGGGATGCTCTTGGTGGGAGTCCTCATCGGGCCTTATGTATTGGACATAATGGCACCGGAGATGATGGCCGTGTCCGGCGATTTCCGCAGGATCGCACTGATCGTTATTCTTCTGCGTGCCGGTTTTGAGCTGCGAAGGGACACCCTCAACCGAGTCGGCAGGGCCGCCGTGACCATGAGCGCCGTGCCGGCGATCTTTGAAATCTTTGGCGTAATGCTGACTGCTCATTGGCTCCTGGGGATGACCTATCTGGAGGCGGCCATCCTCGGCGCCATCCTCGGAGCGGTCTCCCCCGCCGTGGTTGTGCCCTTGATGATCGATTTCATGGACCGGGGGCGCGGCGAGAAAAAGGGGATTCCAACCTTGATTTTGGGGGCCTCATCCCTGGACGACGTGTTCGTCATCGTCCTCTTCACCGTATTCCTGGGCATGTACGGCGGAGGGGATGTGAACATCTGGGTCAAGCTCGCGGAGATTCCTATCAGCATCGTCCTCGGCATCCTTTCGGGGGTGGTCCCTGGCTGGCTGCTCTACCGCCTGTTCAAAAAACACGACTGGCGTCCGCCAAAGCGAACCATCGTGGTCATGGGGGTTGCCGTTTTTCTGACATGGCTGGAAGGGGCTGTAGAAGTATGGGTTCCTTTTGCAAGCCTTTTGGGGGTCATGGCGATCGGGTTCATCATCCTGGAAAAGTCCGAAGCCATTGCCCACATCATTTCACAGAAACTGAAGAAGCTCTGGATGTTCGCAGAGCTTCTGCTGTTCGTGCTCGTGGGGGCGCAGGTCAACATCCAGGTTGCCTGGAAAGCAGGGTTTGCAGGCATCGCCGTCATCATGGTGGGCCTCTTGTTCAGAAGCGTCGGGACCTATGTTTCTCTTTGGGGGACGGACCTGACCAGGAGGGAAAAGCTCTTCTGTATTGTGGCGTATATTCCCAAGGCCACGGTCCAGGCGGCCATCGGTGCCGTGCCCCTTGCCGTGGGCGTGGCTTCCGGGGAGGTGATTCTGGCTGTCGCCGTTCTCTCCATCCTGTTGACCGCACCCGTGGGCGCTATAGGAATCATGATCCTTGGCGAAAGGATCCTGGATCGCGGAGAGCGCTCCTCTTATCGTTTCAAGGAACTCAGGGAAAGCATGGGCCTGCCTCGAGTTGGAGAAAGAATCCGGAGCAAGGAGTTTGACACGGTGTGGAAGGTGATCGAGGAAAAGGAGACATGGATTGAGGCCCCGGCAGAGCCTGTGCATGATTCGGCGCAGCTTATACCCGCTGTTTCTCTACGGTACTGGAAGGAAGACACAAGTAATGCACCAGGAACCGGGCAGACAAAATTTTATCGATACAGTAGAATTGATCCCCGTTTCGATCATTACTGGGAAGTCCTTTACGATTGGTGAGCTGGCCTTGATATTCAACTTGGACGTTTTTTCATAAATCATCAAGGCCCCTTGAATTCAAACGAAATGATTTTAAACGAAATTCAATAAAATTAACACTCCACCATTCACAATTCGCAAAATGATTTTACGCACTGCACTAAGCATCCTTATCGAATCATGCACATTCAGTGGTGTCCCGAATAGCGTGTATTGCAGAGCGATTATTGAGGCTTCAGGAATACCAAACTATCGCGGCGCAAGAAATCCTCTTGACGAATCAACCCCACCAACTCAAATCCGGATTGACAGTTCTTGGGCCGAGCGATAAGATAACGATCTACCCGCCATAGAATTCCATTCTCCCCCCTGATCATATCGATTTTTTTTCATTTCCACATCTCTTGATACCTTTCTCTTTCTGCGGAAATTGTCCTAATATCCAGTTATCTCGTTGGCACATCTTCGTCGTACAGGCGTCTAGCGAGCCCGTTTTCCCTTCACCCTTTGACCCAGGAGGAAACCATGAATTCCGAATCCATGCCGCCTCACGCTCGGCTCATGCAGTTCATCGTGGGCCGTTGGATCAGCAAACCCCTATACATCGCAGCAGAGCTCGGCATCGCCGACCTGCTTTCCCAAGGGCCGGAAACCATTGAGGGCCTAGCGGAGCGAACCAACGCACACGCCCCTTTTCTCTATCGCATTCTGCGAGCCCTTGCCGCCGTGGAGATCTTTGCCGAAGACGAGGCTGGTCGTTTCACCATGACGCCCATGGCAGAGTGCCTTAGAACCGGGTCCATGCGGTCCATGGCCCGGATGTTCAACGCGGAGTGGAACGATCTCGCCTGGATACAGTTGATGGAGTGCGTTCGGACCGGCAAGACCCCTTTTGAGGAGGCCCACGGCATGCCCTTTTTCGTCTGGCTCGGACAAAATCTCGAAGCTGCGGATCTTGCGAACGAAGCGAATGCGATCAAGGCGGCCGCCAGTCACCGAGTCTTGTTGGAGGTCTTTGACTTCGAAGGGATCCGCTCGGTGACCGACGTGGGTGGAGGGACTGGCGCTCTCCTCATGGAAGTGCTTGAGGCCCATCCCGAGATGAAAGGCGTGGTGGCGGACCTCGCTTCCGTGATCGCTAAAACCGAGAAAGCGATTCGCGAAAGGGGGCTGGAGGATCGGTGCCGGGCGGTGGCGTGCGATTTTTTTCAGACGATCCCGTCCGGTAGCGATGCCTGTATGCTCTCGCACGTGCTCCACGATTGGCCGGACGACCGATGCGCGGCCATCCTGGCCAGCTGCAGGCAGGCCTTGGAGAAGGGCGGCAAGCTGCTGGTGGTGGAGATGATCGTCCCTCCGGGAAACGCCTTTTCCGTGGCCAAGC
>Ga0272443_10007635_pt1 | contig 10254 bp, 8 predicted proteins | sample SSMAcet12_FD_193581 | JGI IMG/M metagenome (GOLD analysis project Ga0272443, IMG submission 193581) | Marine sediment archaeal communities from Little Sippewissett salt marsh, Falmouth, MA, United States - SSM-Acet-12 | ecosystem: Environmental > Aquatic > Marine > Wetlands > Sediment ... | reverse complement strand
TGCCATGCTGAAACTCGCCATTATCACAGGCTTTTTAAGTCAGACGAAAGATCGGTTCCACCAGTATAACGAACCGCTGTCCTTCGATGAAAAGTGTGCCTTCATGACACAGATCGCGGGCTACAGCGGCGTTGAGATCGTCTATCCCTACGAAGTCAACGATCCCTCAGCCACGCGGGAGATCCTCGATCGTCACGGTCTCGAGATCGCCGCCGTCAACGTGAATGTGAAGGCGGAACCGGAATTTCGTAACGGGGGACTCACATCTCTAGACAAGGACATCCGCACGAAGGCCGTCCGGTTCATCAAAGAGGCGAAAGACTTCGCCGCCGACGTGGGTGCCGACAAGGTCACCTGCTGTCCCCTGGGAGACGGATACGAATTCGCCTTCCACTATGATTACGCCGTCGCCTGGCGGCACCTCATTGAAACATTCGGCGCGGCCGATGCCCACCGCCCGGATATCCCCCTCTTCATCGAATACAAACCATGCGAGACGCGGGGCAAGTGCTTCCTCGATTCAGCGGCAAAGACCCTGTGTCTCCTCAACAACATCCAGCCGTCGGGCATGGGGGTTACCCTCGATTTCGGTCACTCCCTCTACGGCAACGAGAACCCCTCTGAGGCCGTCGCCCTCCTCGCCGAAAGCCCCTACCCGTTCTATGTACACATCAACGACAACGACGGAAAGTGGGACTGGGATTACTTCTGTGGGACCAAGCACTTCCTCGAATATGTTGAGTTTCTTTACTATCTCATGAAATACGGGTATAATGGTTTTTTGACATCCGACACGTCACCGACACGGTGGGACATCCGGGGCACCTTCGAGGCGAACAGTCGCATAACCGTGAAGATATGGCACTTGTTGGAACGCATCGACCCGGACACGATCACCCGTCTTATCGCCGCCGGTGATTACCTGGCAACATGGCGTTTTATCGAGGAGAACATCTTTTCACTCCCCTGAGGCGCCTTTCTCTTTCCTGAAAGGAGGCCCGTATGGCACGTCCGAAAGTCTATGTCACCCGCATGCTTCCCGACGCGGGTATTGAATTGCTCCGAAAACACTGTGACGTCGACGTCAATCCCGATGACCGTCCCCTGGCGCGGGAAGAGCTCCTTGCCCGCGCCCGCGATTATGACGGCATCCTCTCTCTTCTCACCGACCGCATCGACGCCGAGATGTTCGACGCGGCTCCCGACATCAAGGGTTTCGCCAACTACGCTGTCGGTTTCGACAATATCGACGTCCCGGAAGCGACCCGCCGCGGTGTTCCCGTTTCCAATACGCCCGGCGTTCTCACCGACGCCACGTCGGAAATGGCCTGGGCACTCCTCTTCGCCGTCGCGCGACGCGTGGTGGAATCCGATGGTTTTCTTCGTGCCGACAAGTGGGAAGGATGGGGACCGCTGCAGTTCATCGGTGGAGACGTGACGGGAAAAACGCTCGGCATCGTCGGCGCCGGCCGGATCGGGACGGCCATGGCCCTCAAATCGCAGGGTTTCGCCATGAACGTCCTTTACTGTGATGAGATCACGAATCACACATTGGAAGACACACTGAAGGCGCGGAAATCACCCTTCGACGAGGTGCTCCGTAAATCGGACTTCATCAGCGTCCATGTCCCACTCCTGCCGTCGACACGACATCTCTTCAACACGGAAACGTTTCATGCCATGAAGCCTACCGCCTATCTCATCAATACCTCACGAGGACCCGTCGTCAACGAGAAAGACCTCGTCGCGGCCCTGAACGACAAAGTCATCGCCGGTGCCGCTCTCGACGTCTTCGAGTTCGAGCCCAAGATGATCGAGGGGCTTTCAGACTGCACGAACGTCGTTGTCACCCCCCACACGGCCTCGGCGACCATATCCTCGCGCACCAACATGGCGCTGAAGGCGGCAACAAACCTCATCGCCATGGTAACGGGCGAACGGGCGCCGGATTGCCTCAATCCCGAGGTGTACGGGTAACTGCCCGGACAGAGACGGAAAGGGACCCCGGAAATTCATCATTCCTGAAAATGCAATTTCCGGGGTCACATATTTGAATATAGAGAGATATCATTTCAATGACACGTTCCTTTGAGCTCTCTATCTCCAGTTTCGGCAACAGAATCGACACTGCGGGAAGGTTTCAGCTCCTTCACTTTACAGGCATCTCACATTTGAATTCTCGTCCCCGCACACCACTCACACCTTCGGCGATATATACTCTCACACAATATTCCGTCGCCCCACCGAACGCTCGTGTCGCGGTCCTCGACGCCTGTCAGCCCCTGAATATCTTCGTTAGGTTGTGTGTCTCGAGGTCCATATCATTGCCGGACGGCGACGATTGATCAGACATGGACATCCTCGTTCATGACGGGCCGGGAGCGGATGCCATCAAAATCCTCCGGTACCCCCGGAAAGGCGGTATCATATATGCTATACTTCGCTGAATCGTGGGCGATGCGGTTTTATCGCGCTATGTGTCGGGTCTGTCTGAAATGATGAATCGACCTCGTCATGCATGCGTGCGGACTCATTTTTTTCGTAGAACGAGCGCGGCTCGTAGGTCCAGCCGCCGGCAAGCAGATCGTTTTCCTTTTTCAGTTTCCCATACACGTATCTGCCCACGATGGGTGCAACAATCCGTGTTTTCCAGCCAAAGGTCATAGAGAGTTCCCGCAGGAGCACATCCATCTTCTTCGACATTCGCGTATTACCGCGGTACCATTTTCGCATGGCCCAGACCGCTGCGGCATAGGTGGTGCGAAGCGGCCTTACTTCCCGAGCAAAACGGGCGCGGACGCGCGCGTCCGGATCATCCTTATGGCGCTGCCAGCCTTTCAGGAACGTCGTTATCAGCCGGGCAAGACTGGGACCGTTGACGTCGAAATCACGTTGAAATGCGTCGAGAAGATACTGCTCCTCGCGGCCGCCGGTGATGTGGGGATGGCGATAATTGAAACGATACTGCCCGTGTGCATCGGCGGGGGGAAACTCTCTCTCCGATACGAGTGTTCCCTCGTTGCAATGCTGTTGGTACAGGGGTGTACCGGGGATGGGAGTATAGAGCATGAACTGATGAAAATCCGCGTCATGGCTGACGGCATGTTCGATGACCTGTGTGATATTTTCAGGCGTATGATTTTCCAGTCCGATGATGGATGAACCCAGCACGCGTATCCCATGGGACTGAAGCGATTGAACGAGTTTTTTTGTGTCGACGTTTTTCAGCTTCTCATAGGAGCTATTTTCCCCCTCCAGGCCCATCCAGACCCACGAAAGGCCCAGACCGATCAACTCTTTGACGGAATATGACAGAAGAACCCGGGCTGAACTGAAGACAAACAGCGACCAACTCTTGTTGTGTTCTTCCATCAGTTCCAGTAATCGCAGCGCCCGCTTCCGGTGAAGAAGGAAATTCTCGTCCATGACGAAGAAAGACTGTACCTTCAGTTGTGTTTCGAGGTCGCACATGACGGAAAACAGGTCGTCTCCCGTTTCATAAAAATTGACGTGATGACCCTTTCCACCGAAAAGCGCCGAGGTAGAACAGAAATTGCAGCCCACGGGGCAACCCACTGATGGAATGAGCATTGCCGCCGTATCACCGGGCCGCTCGGGGAGAGAGATCCCGACAATACGGCCCCCGAAGCCTGAATAGACGGCGGGATGGATGACCGGCGCGTCTTCATCCTGCCCCAGGAAGCGGCGAAACCACCGGACGCCTTCTCCCTTGCATATATAATCTGCGTTGACGCTCTCATTGATATCTTCCTTGTTGGCAATGTGCCCCCCGATCACGATTGTCGCCCCGGGCTGATACTGCCTGACAAGGGCACACATCTCCTTTACTTTGCCGATATTCGGGATAATCGCGCTGATGCCGACAATGTCGTATGCATGTTCCCGTATCTCGGCGATGAAGCGATCAAGGGAGGGAAAATCCAAAAGCGTACAGGGAGAGTCGATATTGGACTGTATCATCAACAACCCGAAGGAACGATGAAACATCCGAAGAGAAAATGCTCCCTGAACTCTTGTTACCTGGTTATGATAGAGTTCCATTGGGTTGATTTTCCGGCTTCCGTACTCATCATCCTGGGCATAGGGTCCGAAAACGCTTGACAACAAAACCCGCGCACGGGTTCCGAGAGGGTGGACGGGATGTGTTACATTCATAGTCGATTTCCTTTTTGTGTTTTGTAGAGGCTCACCGCGATGCGCGACAGTCTCTCACCGGACAACGCCGGCGCCCGCCGTCGCGTCTTGACATAGTTTAAGACTAATACAGATAAAGGGGAAAAGATAGCCCTACACCATTGGTTTTACAAAACTTTTACAATGAAAGGCGTGGGAGCGGCATTCCTGCGGGTTTGGATATTGACAGAAGTGATACCCTGTTGTAGTTCAGAAGCATGGTAAACAAGTCACGGTGGTTTTTCCACCCCATCTTTGTCTTTGTGTTTTCAATTGTGGCACTGGGCGCCTCACTGGTACTCTATATCTACTGGTATGTGGGTGTCAGCGCCGGGCTTGCCGACGTGGTGAGGCGATTTAATCTCGACAAGAACCAGATATTCACGCCGCAGACCTGGGTGGTGATTCTGATTCTTTCCATACTTGTTGGAATCATCCTGGCAGGTATCTTCATAATTTTTGTCTACAATCAAAAATTGATACAAGTCTACCGGATGCAACACAATTTCATCAACACCTTCACCCACGAGCTGAAGACGCCCCTGACATCAATAAGCCTCTATCTGGAAACGTTCTTGCGGCACGAACTGCCCCGTGAAGACCAGGTCAAATATACCCGTTATATGCTTCAGGACGTGAACAGGCTCTCAGACAACACCTCCCGCATCCTGAACCTGGCACAAATAGAAAGCAAGAGCTTCAGCGGTGAATTCGTTACAGTCGATCTCGTTGAATTTGTTACGCACTTTTTCGACCAGAACGGGCATCTTTTTCAGAATTGCCATATCGTCATTCATAACCCGTCGAAACAATCCTTTCCTTATTCCGTGATTGTCTCATTATTCGAGATGCTTCTGATGAATCTCGCGTCGAATGCCATCAAGTACAACGACTCCGAAACACCCCGCGTCGATATCGTCTTTGAACCCCATCTTCGCAAACTCCATCTCAGATTCGAAGACAACGGAATTGGATTTGAAAAAAAGGAATCAAAGAAAATTTTCAAGAAGTTCTATCAGATTGGCAGGGCAGACGACATGACCGCCAAGGGAAGCGGTATAGGGCTTTATCTTTCGCACCTTATCATCAAGCTGCATGGAGGAAGCATTACCGCCGAGAGCAAAGGCCCGGGAATGGGCTCGATATTCACCATAACATTGCCACGCAGGTTACAGGCTTCGTGACTACGAGATGGTTTCGAAAAAAAAGCGTATTCTCATCATAGAAGACGACAGGCACATTGCCGAGGGGATGGAACTAAATCTCTCGCTCCAGGGTTATGAAGTTGAGATTGCCTCGGACGGACCGTCAGGTCTCCACAGATGGAAAAAGCGACAACCGGACCTTATCGTACTGGACATCATGCTTCCCCACATCGATGGCCTGGAAGTACTGCGAAACATACGCCTTGAAGACGAGCGGATTCCCATCCTCGTCGTTTCCGCCAAGGGAGACACTGCCGATAAGGTGAAGGGTCTTTCCTGCGGGGTTGATGACTATCTGGCAAAACCTTTTGATCTCGAAGAATTTCTCCTTCGCATCGAGCGACTCCTTACCAAAGTGACATGGTACCGAGACGATGCACCTGTCGATCAATCTTCTTCCTACGCCTTCGGCGGCAACACGATCGACTTTACCACGGGTACGGCGGAGTGCAGAAGCGGAACGATTAGGCTGACGGAGCAGGAAATCAAACTCCTGAAACTGTTCATTGCCAACCGCGGTAAACCGCTTTCACGGGATAAAATCCTTGAGGCTGGATGGGGCTACACGGGTGGTACCGCCACCAGAACGGTGGATAATTTCATCGTCAGGTTCCGAAAGTATTTCGAACAAAATCCCCACGAACCGGTCTACTTCAAGAGTCGAAGAGCCTTCGGTTACGTCTTTGATCATGAGGATTAGGCGGACATAACACACATCTTTCTGGATATTAGGGTGATGTCCCCTTAATTTCTCTTAATTTCGAATTCTTCCGTCAGGAACATTGTACGATCTTTCACGACGATGACAAGCGCAATGATCAGCAGCAGGCCGGCTTGAATGACTTTGGTTGCCGGATTGAACTGCAGAAGCTCTCCGGCAAAGTTGATGCTGAAATGAAAGAATATTGCGGCCAGGGTGCTGCGATTGTTTTTATAGAACAGCCAGTCCGTAATGATTTCGGCCGGAACGAGCGCCACGAAGAATGCAATCAGCCCGGGCACATAACTGACGAGCTGGTTTTGATAGGACCCTTCGAGAAAGAACAGCGGGATATGCCAGATGCCCCATATCACCGCCAGCAACAGGCTGGATTTTAACAGGTTAAAGCGTGTGCGGAGACTATCGATGCCATAACCGCGCCATCCCAACTCCTCCGGCAGCGGCCCATAGAGAAACATGACCACGATGAAAAGAGCCGGGTGCGTGAGAAACTGCTCCTGAAACTGAAATTGCGAAACCGCGTAGCCAAAGAAGAGGGAAATGAGCGTGGCCACCAGATTCACACCCGGGATGAACAGAAAAATGAACAGCCACCAGCCGGCCGAGACGCGCCCGAAAGAGAAAACCCGATCCCAGTAATCACGAATCAGCGTCCGGTCTCGTGACGAATAAATCAGAATGAGAGCCGCAATGGAGGCACTGATGGCAGCGACAAACATAAAGGGGAGATTGAATGAAAACCACCCGTAGTGAATACCGGCGACGGCCAGCCACAGCGGAATCCAGGTCAGGATAAAATCCAGAGAGAAGAACTGAACCGGTTTGTATCGCGCTCGTAAATCAGTCATAACACAGCCTTTCCCAATGTAGAGGTTGAAGACGCAGTATTCAATGCTACCTATTGTGATTGGCAGGGGCGTCCTTTCCGTCTCACATTGTTCACAAGGATCACGATTGTCCCGATAATCCAACCCGAAAAAAGAATAATCGAGGGTATAATGGCTACTCTATGATATTTTCTTGATTAAAGACTCCTACTTCTTGCTTCCCATATCTTCTGAGCCATTGTTCAAACCTGGCGGCCATTCTATGAACCAGCAGGATGTTGACGGCAACGAAGGCGATGAAGAATAGTGTCCACGGCCACAGTGCCTGCCAGGTGGTATAGCCGGCAGTCAACAGATAATTGACGGCATAGACACAGTATAGTGCAGCGGGGATGCTGGTGATGATCATGGGGGCATACCGTCGTACGACCAGGAACTGGACAAGGTGGACAATAATATGGGCGAAGAAACCCAGGAGCACGCCGCCCCAGGCGGCATACCACCCATGTTCCACCGCCAGGAACGTTACCGCAGCGATGATCACGAATTCCTCGGAGACAGCCAGAGCGAATGATGAGGTGGAAAGTTTCTTATAATGCCCCAGGATACGGTTCGACAGCCGGGGAAAGCGCTCTCGCAGGAAATCGGCGTTGCGGTTCACCCACGGCCGCATCATGATGATCTCTTCAAAATCATGGAGCATGAAGACCGCCGGCAGCAACCACATCAGGTTTTCTACTTTCAACACACCCTCCCCGTGTTCACGACCGTCATAAATGCATGGTCCCGTCATTCTCAGCGGCAGCAACGTAGCATGACTTATCATGCTGTTTCAATGAAGAAAATACTCAATGAAATGTTATCCACGACACAGCTGTTCCTGAGGCATCCACTGCCGTGTCAAAACCACGCCTGTCTGTGTTATCGATTCCGACGGACTTAACGTTGCATGGCGGCAAGGCGCAGCAGGATAAAATCGATTTTTATCAAACCGTCCCCGCCCCCGTGACGGCACTTTTCCCATGGCCCACGTCTGCTCTCGTATCCTGCGATCGACCGGGACCTTCTCAGATACCGAAATCATCTCGTAACAAACGAGCCGAGCTGCTTGTCCATATTCACAACATCAACGCCCCGTTAAACGCTCCCTGATAAGTGTCGACATGAATATCGAACGCATCAGCTTTTACCCGGTCCGGCGCTTAATCATTTTCTATTAATTTATAAACAGATAAAATCGAGCTGATAAAGGCTCCGAATTCTTTTGGTTTGAGGTATTGTCCCTGGCGATAGATCAACAGCCATTGATTCATTGCCTCTACGTTCCACCCGGGATTGTGAACCAAAAAATCCCGGAACGACGCCGTTAAGAGCCCTTTCACATTGTCCGGGTCTCTTTGACAAAAAACTCGATACCTCTGAGCGAATGCAGGATGACTTGAAAAATCGACCTCCTTGTAACTCAGTTGCCAGTTGGCAAGCTTCTGCGTAAACAGGCGCATAGCCGCAACCGTAAAACGTTCTCTCTTTCTGATCTCAATCACGGTAGAAGGCCATTTTGTTTTACCCATTTCAATCATTGCAACCGTCTGGCCCACATCCTGATCCCGGGGTATGGAGTATTCATAATCAAAGATCCACATCGAGGGGATGGTGCGTGTAAGAACATTTTTCATTTTTCCCGGGACACTGAGGGAAAACAGGCGCAGTGGAGCAAATGTGTCCCTGGGTGTTGCATCAATGTCACCTTCGAAACGAAAATCATGGAAACTGGCGCTATGAGTCAATTGCTTTGCTCTTCGTTTTTTACGGAGACGATACCAGAAGCAACAACAGACAATCCCTCCCAACACACACGCCGCGATGAAGATGAAAAATAAGTTGTCCATTTCAAAACCTCGATGATGAAAAATTGGCTGCCCCGACACGGTCTCCCTGGAAACGGGGCACGTTAATGACCTGAGTTCAATAAATTACATCGGATAAAAGGAAAAATTCTTAAGAAAAACACATCCTGAAAGCACTAGAGCGATATACGTCAAAAAAACACCCCATCCTTGCCACGTAATTGGGAATCCCCATCCAAACCCATATTTCATTGCAGGGAACCAGATTTCTTTATCATTCTTTTCCATCCTGCTCATCCTTATATTCACGAACATGAGCTCTTCATCGGCCGTGTTTTGCGCTCCGCTGCGAGTGTACGGTTAGTTGTTTATTCTCTGAAGTATTTCATTGTTGGCACTTCCTGTTTTATTTCATAAGAGGCCCCGGGCACCAAGATATACTCGCTGGCCCCCTCTTCACTCTCAGGATTGCCCCAGTCATACGTGTAGCCCAGCCCCGTCCACGGTACGCCGCTGCTGCCCCGGAAACTCTTGTAGTAAAGGTGCTCAAAAAACACGCGGTAATCAGCGATGTTCTTCACTGCGGGAATATCATCTCCAAAATGCAGGTCGCAGCTATTATCTCCTATCTGCGGGTCCACACAGGGCCGGAACAAGTCGGCAGGGGCCACCCACATCTCAATGAAAACATCGTACCGCCAGTCAGGATTGAGACCCAGATATTGCTTCAGCCGCAGCTCGACCGCTTCTTTGGAAATTTGCGGGTTAGCGGCAAGCATCTCGGCACACAGGCTTCTGACCTGAGGAACGGTGGTCACCCAGACCACATGTTCGGGATTCTCCGAAGTCCTATTATGGGGTTTGAGGAAGTGCTCGTAGGAATTTTGAGACGCCCATGTGCACACCAGTATTTTGCTCTCATCGGCATTCCACAGCAATTTCTTGTTGCCTCTTACGATCGGGATAAGGTTCGACGTAATCTCCTCTTTTTCGGCAACGGCGGCATCCGCCACCGCCCGACGATACGTCTTCTCTACATCGTCAGCCTTCCCATTTTCAACGAAAAGGATTATGAGGGAAATGATGAGGATAATGCGAAGCAGGCTTTCCAGCCATGAGGTACGCGTAATTCTTCGCTCAAGAAACATCGTACTGACTCCCTCTTTCGTGTAATTTAGCTTTTCCATATTCCGGAAACAACATGCTCATTTCTCGCCAGTCTATTTGGCGGCCCCACTTTTGCCGGCTACACTTTCTCCCGCCCACCATTTCCAAGCGTACCATGGAGTTACCACGGTTATGGTATCTCAGCGTATCAATGAAATACGTATACTGTCCCCTGAATACCCGTCCTCTGTTTCTGATTATAGCTATCGTGAAAGATTATCTAATGTCTCGGTGTTTTTGTTTCATCATCACGCATGCGAATCCCAAGAGCAGTACTGCCATGATTATCATAC
>Ga0272443_10007634_pt1 | contig 10255 bp, 10 predicted proteins | sample SSMAcet12_FD_193581 | JGI IMG/M metagenome (GOLD analysis project Ga0272443, IMG submission 193581) | Marine sediment archaeal communities from Little Sippewissett salt marsh, Falmouth, MA, United States - SSM-Acet-12 | ecosystem: Environmental > Aquatic > Marine > Wetlands > Sediment ... | reverse complement strand
AATCACGGCGGCCCCTTCGGCGCAGTCATAGTACACAACGGCGTTATTATTGCCAGGGCACACAACATGGTTATCTCGAAAAACGACCCTACTGCCCATGCCGAAATGCTGGCCATAAGAAAAGCGGCTAAAAATCTTTCTGATTATAACCTGTCGGGCTGTAAAATCTATTCGTCCTGCGAGCCATGCCCCATGTGCCTTGCAGCCATACTATGGGCGAGGATAGAAACCCTTTATTACGGATGCACCAGGGATGATGCGGCAGAAATAGGATTTGACGATAAGCTTATCTACGGGATGATAGATATCAGGGATAACGAAAAAATGCTTAAAAAGAGAGAGATGGAGAGGAAAGAATGCCTGCGGCCTTTCCGGGCATGGGCCAAAAAAGAAGATAAACTGATTTATTAAATTACTCCGTGCTTTTGCACGGGAAATGCAGGTTGCGTTCTTGTTAAAGGAGGAAAACTCACGTGAAAAAAAGTATAAATATCGGCGCCATAGGAAAGATGGATTTTGAAGAAGGGTTGAAGATAATCAAGGACGCGGGGTTTGAGGCTGTTGAATTGAATCTGGGAAACGTTATAAACACCGACAGCAGCGAAGACGAGGTTAAAAGGGTAAGAGACACGGTTCATTCGCAAGGTCTTGAAATAGCAAGCCTGCTCGGAGGGTGGTACCAGTTGATAAGCGACCTGCCCGATAAGAGAAAAGAAGCGGAAGATTCCCTGGCAAAAGGGCTGCATATATGTAGATATCTTGGAACGGACGCACTCCTTGTCGTCCCCGGAGCCTTGCGTCCCGGGCCAGGCGGAGAGGCTCCTGTCAGCTATGATATGGCCTATAAAAGAAGCCTGGAATCCATAAAGAAAGCTGTTCCGGTTGCCGAGGAAACAGGTGTTCATATATGCATTGAAAATGTCTGGAACAATTTTTTGCTGACACCTGTAGAGATGAAAAGCTTTGTTGAAGAGATAGACTCTGAATTTGCAGGCGTATATTTCGACGTGGGAAATATCCTCAAGGTGGGCTTCCCGGAGATGTGGATAAAGATTCTCGGAAGCCTCGTGAAGAGAATTCACCTGAAGGATTTCAAGTTGAGCGTCGGAACGTCCGGCGGCTTCTGCAACCTCCTTGAAGGCGACGTTAACTGGCCCGCGGTAACCGGGGCACTCAGGGAAACGGGGTATGAGAGCTACCTGACGGCCGAATACGGCCCCTATAAGCATTACCCTGAAACGATTATTTACCACCTGTCGCTGTCAATAGATAAAATTCTCGGCAGGAAATGAAAAATATCAGCCGCCAATAAAACTCTTTACCATGAAAAAGGAAAAGCCATGAAAGTAAAAATTGCTGTAATAGGATGCGGGGGCATAGCCGGAGCTCATATTATTCGCCTGGCTAAGATAGAGGGTATTGAATTTACGGCATTCTGCGATGTAGAAAGGGAAAAGGCCGAAAGCAAAAGCACCGAATACGGAGGAAAAAGCTACAGCGACTTCAGGGAAATGTTTTCCAAGGAGAAACTGGATGCTTGTTTTATATGTGTTCCGCCTTTTGCGCATGAAGGCCAGGAAGAGATGTGCATAGCAAACGGCATACCATTTTTTATCGAAAAACCGGTACACCTTGAACTGGAAAAGGCAAAAAAAATTGCGGGAGAAATAACAAAAAAGGGAATCATAACGGCAGCCGGATATGTCCTGAGAAATTACGATGTTGTCGAAAAAGCAAGAGAATTATTGAAGGATGTACAGATAGGCCTGGTAAGCGGCAGGTATTTTTCGCGGGTTCCGGGGCAGGAAGGAAGCTGGCTGCACAAAAAAGAGCTTTCGGGAGGACAACTTATAGAACAGGCGACCCACACGGTAGATTTGATGCGGTACCTCGCAGGAGACGTGGAAGAGGTTTTCACGTACAGCTTCGCCGGCATAAACAAGGAGCTCTATGAGGGCTATGATGCCGAAGACGCCAGCGTTACCTCGCTGAAATTCAAGAGCGGTGCGGCAGGCGAACTGGCCTGCACCTGGCTGAGAAGAGGCTTTGTATCAAGGGTCGAAGTAATAGGGAGTGATTTGTTCGTAAGCTGCGAAGGCAAAACTTTAACGGTTCAGAGGGGAGACGAAACAGAAACTTTCGTCAGCGAAACAGACGCCATGCTTGAAGAGGACAGGGACTTCATAAAAGCGGTAAAAGGCGGCAGCCCCTCCCTCATAAAATCGGATTACGTTGATGCAGTTAAGACTCTCGAAACAACCTTGAAATGCAATATTTCCATGGAGAGCGGCAAACCTGTAAAGATATAGCGAAAATATTCCCAGGGGCCTGGCGGGAAGAGGCGGATTTCAGGGGGAACAGGTTTTAAAGGCATCCGGATAAAACCTGTTTCAAAAAATCAAAGTCTTTTTTAAGCAGGCTGGTTTTTTCCCGCACGCCTGTTCCGCCGATAAATTCTATCTCGATATATCCCGTGTAACCGCCTGCCTTTAACTTTTCAACAACCAGCCGGTAATCTACGTCCCCTTTTTCAAGGCTTGCGGCGCTCCTCTTTTTTGTCTCAACGTCCACCTTGAAATTCTGTGCGTGGATATTTACAAGTATGGGAAGCACATCTTCCAGGGATTGATTAAAATTATCCTGCCACAGCGGCTGCCAGTAGGCCCTGAAATTTTCACGGGAGATATCTCCGGCCAGCCTTAAAATGCCCGCCGAATTATCGCAGAATGTCCCGCTGTGGAATTCGGGAGCAGCAATAATACCTGTTTCTTTCAAGCATTCCGCAAGAATCTTGCCGTTTGCAAGTATCCCGGCATATTCTTCTTCCGATGTATCCTTTGAAGATTTATCCCCTGCCCATACCCTTAAAATCCCGGGGTTTAACAAGCGGCATATATCAAGGGTTTCTTCCATTTCTGCATGAAAATTCTTAGAAGAAAGATTCAGGTATGAGCCGAAACTGTTTATTTCCAACCCCCTTTTTTCACAGGCTTTTTTAATGGAGGGTATGCGGCGTCCGGCAACGCCTGAATGGCCTTCCCTTCCCCAGAGTTCTATGCCGGAAAAACCCGTATCCCCGGCTATTTTTATAACCTCGAGAATATCCACTTCCCTGAAAGCAATCGTACACATCCCTATTTTCATTTTGAAAACTCCCTTTAAAAATCGGCGAAAAAAAGAAAAATCGGTCTTGAACCCCTGTTGCTATTCTTGACAAAAAAGGCGATAGAAAATAGAATGGTATTATAACATTAAAAAAGCCCGGCAGGAAAAATTCCAAGCCACGCGAAGTTAAAAACAGGAAAGGAAAAATAATGGATGAAAAAGTTTTCGCAGGAGTTTCAAAGATAGACATAACACCGCCTTTAGGATACAGGCTCCAGGGGCACGGTTCGCGCAAAAATCCGAGCGAGAAAGTTCACGACCCTCTATACCTCAAGGCTTTAAGCATCAGGAAGGGCAAAAACCGCGCAGCCGTCATAACATCCGACCTCCTGGGCCTTTCAATCGATTTGGTATCGGACGCGCGCAGGGAAATAGAAGAAAAAACCGGGCTTTTGCCCCACCAGGTCCTTATGTGCGCTTCCCACACACACAGCGGACCTTTTATCCTGCCTCCTCCCGACGGGATACTTAACGAGAATTTCATACCCGGGTACTTATCCCTTCTTGCAAAGCAGGCGGCAGGCGCCTTAAGAGAAGCCATGTACAGGGAAGAACCCGTGAAGGTCAGCTTCGGCAAAAAGGAAATCGACATAGGTTCCGTAAACAGGCGGAAGAAAAACCCCGACGGCAGTATAGGAGGCCCGGACCCGGAAGGCCCCGCAGACAGGGAAGCAACCGTTATTTCCTTTGAAAAGGAAGGACAGCCGCTGGGAATTCTCCTGAATTACGGATGCCACCCGACCACAGTCTCAAACACCATATACGATATAACCGCTGAATATCCAGGGGCCGCCCAGTACGAGCTTGAAAAGTTTTATCCCGGAGCTGTTGCCCTTTTTACAAACGGATGCAGCGGGGACGTCAGGCCAGGCCTTACGAACGAAGAAGGAACAAAATTCAGGGCCGGAGACTTCAGCGACGTAAGAAGAATGGGCAGGCTGTTGGCGGCAGGCATAATAGAGGCAAGGGAAACCTCTCAAAAAAATGAAAAATCCGCTTATCTTAAAATTGATAAAATCGGAAGCCGGATGGAAAGTTTCCCATTTCCCCTCGACAAAAAGATGCTTGCCGACAGCGAAGAAAAACTTGAAAGAATTTTTCCCGAACTCGTATACAGGTTCAGAAAATCACGCGAACCCATGGAAGCTGAAAAAAAATGGAAAGAGCTGTGGCGGGAGAAGCTGCGCAGAAAAGAAAAAGTTCCTTCGCATGTGAAGGGAGACTTACAGGTACTTAAGATAGGACCTGCGTCCCTTATAGCTTTCCCGGGAGATACCATGTCGGAAATAGGGCTGAAAATAAAAAAGCGCCTGCCGCATGGTGTGCCGGTATCCAACAGCAACGGAAGAATCGGATACATACCATCCTCGCAGGGCATTAAGGACGGAGGCTACGAAGCTTCCTTCTTCTTCCTCCAGGGGTTTCCAGGACCTTACGCCCTGTCCATGGAAAGAAAGCTTATTGAAAAAGTTTTAGAGATGGCAGGCATATAGCCTGAGCGTAAAAATGAGGAGGCGCAAATGATGCGAAACAAGATGGCAATTTTAGGCACAATATTGACAATCATGGCAACAGGGGACATGCTGTTTGGAGAACTGGCTAATAAGGGCTTTGAAGAAACGGTAAAAGCGCCTGAAAAAATCTACGAGGGGGCGGAGAAGAAAAATTTTAAGATTGAGAAGCCTTCATACCTGCCCGCAAACTGGATACTCAACCTCGGAACAAGAAATTCGAGGGACGGCGAGTACAGGATGATATCCGACAGCTCCCTTGCCCACAGCGGCGACAGGTTCATATACCTCAAGGGACGCATGTATAATTCTAAAGTAATCACGGTCAAACCGGGAGACACTCTCCAGATAACCATTTATGCCAGGGACCCGGATAAAAAGGACGTATTCTGCGAATTATACATGTACAGGGACGCTGATGAAAAAGGCTCAACTTACATGGGAACCAAGTCCGTGGATATGCTTTCTCCGGAATTCTCGACAAGGGCAAAGGCAGAATGGACAAAGCATACAGGGTCAATAAGCATCCCGGAAAAAGTCAGGGGCAGCGTTATTACCGATGTCAGAATAGTCCTGGCCAGCGACACCGGCGCATACTTTGACGACGTAGAGCTGGAAATCAAAAAGGCTGAATAGGCCGGAGGAAATTCCGCCTGAAAACAAGGGAAAATCGGCAGGCAAATTCCAGGAAGCAATTCAAGGCATTTAAAAAACTTGCTTCAGGCAGAACGTATATTAACATAGGAGAGAAGGATGAAAAAGGCAAGGAAATGTGCAGCGGTGTTAGTTTTATTATGCGTTTTCACCGCCGGAGCAGTAAAAGCAGAAATTGAAAACGGAGATTTTGAAGAAACCCAGGTGCTATCGGAAAAAGACGGGAGATACAGAAACATGGAAAAACTGGGATGGAAGTTTGACAAGCCCCTCCTCTTCCCCGCAGGCTGGGTTACAAACCCCGGCGTAAGAATAGCAAACGGAGAATACAGGCTGATATCGGAAAGCGGCAAGGCACAGAGCGGGAAAAACTGCATATTCGTCAGAGGCCATTTCAGAACAACCCAAAGCATAAAAGTATCGCCGGGAGACACCATCGAAATCAGCTTTTATGCCATGGACCCGGACGAAAAGGACGTATATGCCTATCTCTACCTGTACGGGTTTAACGAGGAGGGTAAAAAAAGGTTTATCGGGAGCCCCACAGCCAAGCAAAAAGCAAAATCCGAATGGGCAAGGCTAACGGCTGTACTGGTCATCCCTGAAAAAGCGATGGACACGAAAGTTGCCGAGGTACTTGTAGCCCTTTCAAGCAAAACAGGCGCATATTTCGACAACGTGGAGATAACCCGAAAGAAATCCGAGTAAAATCCGGTTTTTACCGCAGGGTTTCAGGAAAAACGAACTATTTTACCTTAAAAAGGAGGCAGGCCATGCCGGAATTTGGAAATCCTTTCTCGGGTCTCAAAAAAGACCGCAAGCTGACTGAAGAAGAATTGATAAGGGCCATAAGGTTTATGATTGCCGCCGAGTACGAAGCAATCCAGCTTTACATGCAACTTGCAGAATCAACCGATAATAAATTAGCCATAGATGTTTTGAAGGATATCGCTGACGAAGAAAGAGTTCATGCCGGAGAATTTCTCAGGCTTCTCAAGGAACTCGCTCCCGATGAGGAAAAGTTCTATAAGGAAGGCGCGGAAGAAGTGGAGGAGGAGATGGGGAAATAGGAGAACCTTTACCGGCGGCAATTCCACTTAAGCACAGTTTTATCGTAAATCCTCAGTGAACCATGTTCCTCCCCCTTGAGGGGGGAGGATTGAGGTGGGGGTGAATTGACGGGGCTTCGCATCACCTTCCCCTTAGTCCACTCCTCTTGCGCCGAGGCTTCAGTGGACAAGCCTCAAGGGATAGGGAGTAAGATTATACGTGGTTTACTGAATATATACGTTTTATCAGTCCCCGGGTGTAATCTCGAAATGGCGCATCTGCGGTTGAGCCGCATCGCGTATTTTCTGGTCTGCGGAGAGAACCCTTTTCAAGATTTGTTCACGTGCCGCTTGGCCTTCCTCTGAGGAGTCTCCTGCCAGGGAAGCGAATTTCGCCCGCGATGATGCCGCCAGTCTTTCCTTTTCAGAAATAAGCGAAAGAATCTGCCTGCACTGGTCTGCCACGGGACCCGTGTCGAGCATTCCCATGTTCCAGCCCCTTTCCAGTTCGGAAGAATGAACATCAGCCACCACAACCCCGTCAATTTTCACTTCATAATTGCCGGCTTTAATATTTTTGATTTTGAGCGTCCATACGCTTAAATCCTCTATTGAGGGCATTATAATCAAAGCCGGACGGCAGCTGTCGGGAATAGGCATGGGAAGAGATTGGTCTATTCTATCAAACGAAATCCCGCCTTTTTCCTTTTGCATGTTCATTATCCTGCATCTGACCTCTTCCGTTACACCGCCTGAAAAATCAACGGTCGCACTGCTGACAAGCCCTGGCGCATTCAATTCCTTGAGAAGAGCCGCGCACATTGTCATTTGCCCTGCAGGGCCGGGATGCACGGGATTCCCTCCGAGGTCAGCGCCTTTTTTGCCCTTTCCGCTTTTTTCCCATGTATCCATCCACTGAACAAGGACCTCCCTTCCCGGAATAGTTTTCTCCCTTAAGGCCTTTTTTACGCTTTCCGAGAACTTTATCAGGTCTTCAGTAGTTTTATTCTTCCCCCACATGTCAATTACCGCATGAAACTGGTTCGCAAAAATTATGCCTTCTTTCCGGGCATATGCTGCAAGGGCGGTTGCATATTTATCGAGAGTAAGGTTTCGCCCTTTAAGGCTTCCGGTCATAGTCCCGTCATTCACTGGACTTGCCGCAAACAATACAGTTCTGGCCCCCGCCCCGCGGATACGCTCAATGAGAGTATTCATTCCGGAAATATATTTGTCCGTACTGTCCGGACCCGCTCCCGAGTCGTTCATGCCAAGTTCAACGCTGACCACGGAAGGTTTCCACACTTCTATATACCGGCTGAAGCGGGCAAGAGTCCTGGGAACTGTATCCCCGCCTACCCCTGCATTTCGGAAAGAGAATCTCCACCCGGGAAACCTGGCGTAACAGAAAGCTTCAAAATAATTTGTGTGCAACCTCTGGGCAGTGATTGAATCGCCTGCCATTACCCATGTGTCGCCGTCTTTAAGGGGAAATTCCTTGTCCCCTGCCAGGCAGGCAAAAGAAGACAAGATGAACCCTGCAACGAATAAAATAATGGATGCATGCCGGCCGCAAAAGACAGCTTTTTCAACTTTATCCATTTTCTCCCTCCGTTTTTCTGCCGGAAAACCCGGAAAGCCTTGATATCTTTCAGCCCTTTCCCATTTATCTTAATTCTTGTATCCCCGCCTGTCAAAAAATCCTCTCTTATTTTCAAACAGGATACCAGGACGCCCGCCGAAACACCGGAAATTTGCCGCATGCTGCCGTTAGTGGTAAAATTAAGATGAACGCAACAGGGCTTTCAAATTCTTCCCTTGCGCAGAGCATTTTTCAACCCGCGCCAAAAATTGAAAAATTGCCTTTTAAAATCTGAGATTGCAATATGAAGAAAATATATATAAAAACGTACGGATGCCAGATGAACGATTACGATTCGGCAAAACTGGCAGCCCTGCTGAAAGAGCAGGGATACGGCCAGGCAGATGCGCCGGAGGAAGCCGACTTTATTATCGTGAATACCTGCAGTGTCAGAAAAAATGCAGAAGACCGGGCAATAGCATTTTTAAGCTCCCAGAAGCCACTGAAAAAGGAAGGTAAAAAACTGTGCCTTTTCGGATGCACTGCAAGCCTGTACGGCCGGAAGCTTTTTGAAAAACATAAATTCATAGATATTATATGCGGACCCAACAATTACAACGATGCCGCAGAAATACTGAGGTCGGCAACAAAAAGCTGTTTTACCGGAGACAGCGAAAATCCTTTCATCGACGCACTTCCGGAAACAGGCGGCTCCATTTCCGCCCCGGTCACCGTAACAAAAGGCTGCGAAAATTTCTGTTCTTACTGCGTGGTACCTTTTACCAGGGGCAGGCTCCTGAGCAAAAGCCCCGAAAAAATTTGCGAAGAGATAGAACACCTGGCTGAAAAGGGCGTTAAGGAGTTTATTCTGCTCGGACAGAACGTCAACGAATACGGTAAAGACACGGGAGCGACCTTTGCACAGCTGCTGCGGGAAGTGCACAATTTAGCGGGGGTTGTACGCATAGGTTTTACCACTTCCCACCCCAAGGATGTCCCCTGCGAACTTATCAGGATGTTAAAAGAACTCCCGAAACTATACAAGCACCTCCACCTGCCCTTACAGTCGGGCTCAGACAGGATATTAAAGCTCATGAACAGGAAGTACACCCTGGCAGGCTACAAGGAAACCGTCTGCAAGGCAAGGGAAGCCTTTCCCGGCATCTGCATAACCTCGGACATTATAACGGGATATCCGTCAGAAACCCCGGATGACTTTTCGCAGACATGCAAAGCCGTCGGGGATATCGTATTTGACGACCTTTTTGTCTTTAAGTATTCCCACCGGCCGGGAACGGCGGCTTCCAGGGAAAAAGATGATGTACCTGCCGCAGAAAAAGAACGCCGGCACAGAATAATACTCGACCTCCAGGATGGAAAATCGTACCTGAAAAACAAGGAATACGAAGGTAGAATTTGCGACGTTTTTGCGAGAAACGCCAGCAGCAAGAAAGCCGGCTTCCTGGTGGGAAGAACGGAAACCAACAAACCTGTTTTCTTCAAATCACAGGAAATTAACAGGGGGAAGATATTAAAGGTAGAAATTAAAAAGGCTCAGCGCCGCTATCTTGAGGGGCGGCTCTGCGATGGGAAGTAACAAGAAAGATTATGGTAAGTATGCCAAGGATAAAGCTCATGAGAACCTTTTTTACGTCTATACCTTCATCAAGTACTTCTCCCGGCCTGATAACCTCAAGCGTTTCTGCGTGGATATCCCTTTCTCCCATGTGCTTTTCACAATGGACATGGTATTTGCCCGTAATGCGCAGAGTATCTCCGACTATTCCATAACTTCCAAGATGGCCTATTTTTTCTTTATCCGCATTTTCAATAACTATGCCGATAAAAGCGTCTCCATCCTTGAGGTTAATCCAGAAAATTTCATTGTCCGACATAATGTCCCCGATAACTTCGCCGGTAACGGCAACCCTCTGTCCGTCATATCTTTCAGGACTGTCGTAAAGCGCCTGAACATTGACGGTTAAGGGCTCGCCGGGGGTTTCGGACCCTTCCGCCATAAAAGCTGAAGGCTGCAGGCAGAGGGCCAGCATGCAAAAAACCGGATAAAAGATTTTTATTCTTTTCATATGTAAATCCCCGTTTTTCGCTCGTTATGTTATGCTGCATTCAGTTCAGCATCTCGCTTCCACCCTGTCATCCTGAACTCGTTTCAGGATCTCGTACTCTAACAGAGAGACCCTGAAATAAGCTTGCCCTGAAAGGTAGTCGTTCAGGGTTCAGGGTGACACAAAACGTCATTTTCATTTATTTTTGTGTCCGCTGTCTGCCAGCGG
>Ga0272443_10007632_pt1 | contig 10258 bp, 5 predicted proteins | sample SSMAcet12_FD_193581 | JGI IMG/M metagenome (GOLD analysis project Ga0272443, IMG submission 193581) | Marine sediment archaeal communities from Little Sippewissett salt marsh, Falmouth, MA, United States - SSM-Acet-12 | ecosystem: Environmental > Aquatic > Marine > Wetlands > Sediment ... | reverse complement strand
TGAATTCGGTTTCGGTTTGTCTTATACTACATTCGATTACAGCAATGTGAAGATAAGCTCATCGAAGTTCAATGATAAAGTTACAGTTTCCGTAGATGTTAAAAACAACGGCAAAGTATCAGGCCGTGAAATTGTTCAGGTTTACCTAAGCGCTCCCGCCGGTAAATTAAATAAGCCCAACGAGGAACTGGCAGCTTTCGCAAAAACAAAATTGCTCAAGCCGGGCCAGAACGATACAATTCGTTTTGAGTTGAATTCAAGAGACCTTGCTTCATTTGATACTGCTACCTCAAGCTGGATTGCCGAAGCGGGAAAATATCTTGTCAAAGTTGGAGCTTCCTCAAGGAATATCAAAGGTGAAACATCATTCGAATTAGATAAAGAACTTGTCGTCAAAAAGGAATCAAAGGCTCTTTCTCCCAAAAAAGCAATTTCTATAATGCGGCCATAAAGATATAAATTTACTGCTATAAGGCGGATTATGTTTCCTTTTTAGCCTATTTAAGTCCATATATGGGCATTTTCTTAGAAGTTAAACAATTCCCCTTCCTATAATAATGGAAGGGGAATTTCATTTCTTATAAATTACAAATATTTTTATACAGTTGTAAAATTATACATCTCGTCCCTATCAACTGTATATTGTATTTCTGGAACAAGCTAAAAATATTTAAAAATAGTTGACTTTCTTCTTAAATCAGTTAAAAGAATATAATCAGATTATCTATGGTGAATAAAATCAGTTCGATACACCATTAAGAACTTTGATTCAGATGTTTAATATATTTACGAACATCGGGGTATAAGGCTATGCGAGATCAAAATGTGGAAAGCTTCTCGGAAGCCAAGGAAAGTAATACTAAACAAAAAAGACATAGATTAGAAACCATCCTTCAAAATATTCTTAACAAAAAGCATACAAATCAGGCTTCTGATATTCCAGAACAGATCGAACAAGAGCACCTTGATAACCTTCATTTTTTCGAGAGTATGGATCGGATCAATAGAGCTATACAGAGAACGAATAATCCTGAGCAAATGATGAGTGATGTTCTGGATGAGGTGCTTTCTATTTTTGATTGCGACCGTGCATGGCTGGTGTATCCCTGTGATCCTGCAGCGACTTCATGGAACGCTCCAATGGAGCGGGCGAAGCCCCAGTATCCGGGCGCCCACGCTCTGGGACTTGAAGTTCCGATCGATGCGGATGTAATTCGTGTTTATCGCACAATACTCGCATCAGATGGCCCCGTACAATTTCATTCGCTATCGGAGCATGCATTGCCTTCGGCTGTGGCAAAACAGTTCAATGAAAAGTCCCAGATTGCGATGGCCATCTATCCGAAAGGAGATAAACCCTACATGTTTGGACTGCACCAGTGTTCTTACCCTCGAGTCTGGACACAGCAGGAGGAAAGACTTCTTAAGGAAATAGGCCGACGGCTGGCCGACGGTCTGACCAGTCTATTAATGTATCGTGACCTAAAAGAGAGAGAGAATAAATACAGGGAGCTTGCCGATAGCATCACTAACGTCTTCTTTGCGATGGATCAGGGTCTGAAATACACTTATTGGAACAAGGCATTGGAAAATATTACAGGAATTCGCGCCGAGGAAGCGTTGGGGAAGTCTCATCAGGAGATTTTCCCGGACAAGCCCTGGGTGAAACGAGCTGTAAAGGTGTATCGTGACGTTTTAAGGACGCAGCAACCCAGGACTTTTGAAGATGAGATTGATTTCAGAAGTAAATTACTCATCCTTGAAATCAATGCCTATCCCTCTATGACTGGTCTCTCTGTTTTTATTAAAGACATCACCAAACAAAAAAGGGCCGAAGAAAAACTGAAGAGCAATGAAGAAAAATACCGCGCTGTAGCCGATTTCACATATGACTGGGAAACATGGACTTCCCCTGAAGGAAAATATCTTTACACATCGCCTTCTTGTGAGCGAATAACCGGTTATAAGGTACAAGACTTTCTTGATGATCCTGAATTATTCACAAAGATAGTGCATCCGGAAGATCATGAAAACATTGAACAACATCTACAAGGGGCTTTCTTGGAGAATAGTCCCCCGCATTATGTAGAATTCAGAATCATCACCCGCAGCGGCAAAGAACTCTGGGTAGAACATATTTGTCAGAATATCTTCGGTTCGGATGGGAAATGGCTTGGTCGAAGAGGTAGCAATCGCGACATCACGGACAGAAAGAAAGCACAAGAAGCCCTAGAAACAAGTCAGTTACAATTGTCTCAGGCCTTAAAAATTGCAAAACTCGGATATTGGGAATATGATTTTACAGACAACATGTTCACTTTTAATGACCAGTTCTATTCTGTTTATCGCACTTCGGCAGAAAAAGTCGGAGGCTATAAAATGCCGCTGGAAAAATATGCTAAAGCTTTCCTTTATCCTGAAGATGCGCGTAACTTAATTGAAAACATGCAGGAACTAAACAATGGAATCGATGCGCTTGAAAACGTCCGTGGTGAGCATAGGGTAAAGTTTGGTGATAGAAAAACAGGATATGTCTCAGTAATTTTCTTTATTGATAAAAAAGATGATAAAGGCCGGGTGACTAAAATCTATGGAGCCAATCAGGATATAACCGAACAAAAACAAGCTCAGGAAGCAATGAGAAAAAGTGAAGAACGATTGAGATTAATGACTGAAACTATCGAGGATGTTTTCTGGATGAGTACACCAGGCATAAAAGAGATGAGATATATCAGTTCTTCATACGAGAAGATTTGGGGTCGAACCTGCGAAAGCCTATATGAAAATCCGAAGTCATTTATGGAAACAGTGCATCCTGAAGATCACAAAAACCTTCTTGATGTACATAAGACCTGCCATAAATCTGGTAAGCAGTATAATTGTGAGTACAGGATAGTTCCTTCTCAAGGTCAAATTAAATGGATTTCAGAACGCGGTTATCCTGTTTTCGATGAAAATGGAAATCTGCGTTATATGACGGGTGTATGTTCAGATATTACTAATTACAAACTTGCGGAAGAGGCTTTAAAAGACAGTAAAGACCGGCTAAAAAAACAGGCGTTTCTAACCAAAACTTTACTGGATAGTTTCCCATGCATTGCAATGCTTCTCAGACCTGAAACCCGTGAAATTGTCACATCCAATAAAGCCGCAGTCGAAGTAGGCGCGGTTTCCGGGAAAACATGTTTCGAAACCTGGGCTAAAAGATCAGAACCCTGTCCATGGTGCTTAGCTCCAAATGTTTGGAAAGAAGGCGAAACTCAGCATCTGGAAGTTGAACATAAGGACATTACGTGGGATGCTTATTGGGTTCCTGTTTCTGATGATCTTTATATGCACTTCGCTTTTGATATCACCAAACGCAAACAAATCGATAAAAGAGTCCTTGAATACCAGAAACAGCTCAAATCTTTGGCTTCACAAATAACTTTAGTAGAAGAAAAAGAAAGATACAGGATTGCAACTGAACTGCACGATCATATAGGGCAATATCTTGCGGTTTCAAGTATGAAACTAAAAGAAATACGTCAATCAATAGATTCCGAAGAAACTCAATTAATACTCAATAGTGTCTGTGAATGGTTAAATCACGTAATAGATGAAACTCGTTCACTGACATTTAATTTAAGTTCACCCATATTGTATGAATTAGGTTTTGAAAGAGCTGTCGCAGCATGGCTTAAAGATGAGGTAGAGAAAAAACATAATATCGAAACTGTTTTCGAGAGTGATGAACTACCTAAATTGCTGGACGATAATGTACGTATATTGTTATTCCGTAGTGTAAAAGAGCTATTGTTTAATATTGTCAAACACGCGCAAGCTAAAAAAATCCATGTTTCAATTTATACTTCCAATGGCGCTATACAAGTCCAGATACAAGATGACGGCATAGGATTCGATTACACCGAAGTACTCGAGACTGCGGCAGTAAAAGCAAAATTCGGATTATTTAGTATTAATGAGCGGTTAGAGCATTTCGGAGGATGTATGGAAATTGATTCTGCTCCAGGTCAGGGAACAATTATAAAGTTACTTGCTCCGTTAAAGAGAATTTAAAAGGAGGTTAAGAATGAAAATAAAAGTTTTAATTGCCGATGATCATGGAATTGTACGTGAGGGACTTCGTTCTCTGCTCGGAAAACAACCTGAAATGGAAATAATAGGCGAAGCTGATGACGGCAGAAAAGCTTTGGAGCTTGTTCGGGAGCTGGAGCCGGATGTTGTTATTATGGATATATCCATGCCTAACCTTAACGGTATAGACGCGACAAGACACATCGTTCGCGAGAATCCTAAAGTTAAAGTCATCGCCCTGTCGATGCACTCAAGTTCAATGTTCGTAACAGATATGATAAAAGCCGGAGCAACAGGATATATACTGAAGGATTGCCTCTTTGAAGAGCTTGCAGAAGCTATTAAAACCGTAAATGACGGAGGTGTATATCTTAGCCCTGATGTCGTCAGCCTGGTAGTGGGTGATTATATGAATAGATTATCAGGAGCAGGAGGTTTGCCCCTGGAATCACTATCAGAAAGAGAACGGGAAGTGCTTCAATTGATAGGCGAAGGAAAAAATACAAAACAAATTGCGCAGATACTACATGTAAGCACTAAAGCTATCGAAGCGAACAGAAGAAAAATCATGGAAAAATTACACAGTCATAGTGTCGCTGATCTCGTTCGATGGGCGATTCTTGGAGGATTGACGACACTGGAAATTAATCAGTTAGAATAGATTCGGCTGACCGAATTAGAATTGCAACTATTCTGCAATTTGCTTTGCTGCTTATCATTTTAGGACGTCAATTCTATCTACTCTTCGCGAAGAAGACTTGATTCCTACTACCTTTGAAATATGCTCTCTTGCTCCAACCAAATTTGTGCCGCTCTTTCGTTTTTTTGCGTTTTCCAAAAAATCCGGCATTTGCGGCAAAGACTTAAACAATCGATAGACTACCTTGGTTTCTGGAAATAGAATTACCCAAATCGTAAGCACAAGCAACATCATGTCAATCCATAGAGACCTGTTACGCTCATACCATATTTCCAACCGACCTTTATCCGAACTGATAAAATACAGCAAACTTATATGCGATGTATCATCTGATGAGCTTGTGATCTGGAGAGTGGATGATAATAATGACAATCAAATTAACATCAGTGAAATAACATATATCGAAACAGGGGGCGGAAAATATTTGCGTCTGCTTCAATTTAATCCTCTACCCATGTATGATTCTGCACTTCCTTTATTCCTTATTCAAAGCCCGTATTTAAAAGGATTTCTAAAATACAGACACGCAGAAACATACACCACGCTACTTGAAGAGTGCAGCAACGTAAGTATCACAACCGACAAATATCTTCCTCCATACACTCAGCTTGTTAATATTTCGTTTGATATAGTAGAAAACCAACAGGTACGAACTTACCAAATAAGTTCAGCTTTGCGTTGTCGTATGAGCAACCTGATTAATGCCAATGGTACCCTTTCCCAAACTGATGATGATTCGCCTTAAGGAATCAGGCAATAAGTATAGAATAGAGGATTTATCCTGAGAAGCAGAGGGAAACTATCATCTACACTGTCCCGGATATCGTGAAATTCCGAATATGCATATTCATTTATATATGCCTCCAAAAACGCAATATTTCAAACGCTTTCTCGTTAGGATAATAATATTATAGTTTCATAACACCTTTAAGAACATACACTAAAAACATTTGGATGAACATCATTGTAGCTTTTATTTCAATATGTTAAACTTTGCAGTATATGAAACATAAATTATGGATTACTTTTGTACCATACCTTGCTTACTGCATCGGCAAAGAGCTTTACAAGGTTATAGAATATCCTAAAGCTCAGATCGAGTTATTCATAGAACAGCAGCAAAATCAGAATAAACACATTTTTTTAAGTAGAAAAAATTCAAATAGGAACAACAACTACAACAGGATGGATTCACTGCTCATTTTATATCATGTTACCTGATGCAGATTGTTTTTGTTCTTTATAAAAGAAAGGAGTTTTTTCATGCATAGAAGAACTTTTCTAAAAACACTGTGTATGTCCGTTCCGGTACTTACCTGCCTGGACACATTCAAAGCTCTTGCAGCAACAGAATACAACAAAGTCAAGATTACAGATGTAAAATGTATGCGTATGTTTCCCGGAGCCAGAGTAAAACCTTGGGTTAAAATTGAAACAGACGCAGGAATAATCGGCTATGGAGAATGTCACCATGAACGAGGCGGAGAAGGTGCAAAAGACGTCATCCTGAACCACCTGAAACGTATTCTTGTAGGCCAGGATCCGCTCGATATCGAGAAGCTTACTTTCCAGATGATGCGAGGCGTGTCTTATTATGGAGCACATGGAGGTATCACCGTACATGCAGTCACCGGGACGGAATCAGCTCTTTGGGATCTTGCCGGTAAAATTCTGGGAGTACCGACTCGAAAGATTATCGGCGGCGGGACACACGTCGATAAGGTACCCGCAATGAGAACTGGTGGCCCCAGAAACAGAACTGATAAAGCTGCTCTGCGGGATTGGGCAGCAAGAGTAAAAGAAGACCCATCGGGAATTAAAATATACAAAATGGATATCCAGAGAAGTCAGCGTTGGGAACGACCTGATAACCTGCAACTTTCATACGAAGACCTCAAGAGAAACATACAGGGATTCGAAAATATCCGAGAAGCTGTTGGTGATGACATTGAAATCGGTGTACACTGTCACTGGGAATTCAATTTCATAGATGCCCTTAATCTTGCACGCGGGCTTGCGCCGATGCGTCCCAAATGGCTGGAAGATCCCCTACCAATCGAGTTCAATGAGCAGTGGGTAAAACTCACCGAACAATCGCCTGTTCCCATCCTCTGCGGGGAAAACCTCTATACCCGCGCCGACTTTCAGCCTTTCATTATGAAGCAGGGCTGCCACATGATTAATATCGACATAATGATGGCGGGCGGTCTTCTTGAGGCAAAGAAGATTAGTGATCTTGCCGATCTTTATTATATACCAATCACTGCTCACAATGTCGGGAGTAATTTAGGAACGATTCAATCCGCTCAGTGTGCGGCGACCATGAGGGAATTCTACGCTCATGAAACATTCGGTAACGCAGGCTGGGGAGGCTCACCTGATATTATCACCTATGACCGCGAGCTGCTCAAGGACGGGTGCATCCAGTTAAATGACAAACCCGGAGCCGGCTTTGAAATTAATCCTGAAGTCGCTAAAAAGTACCTATGCGAAGGAGAACAATGGTGGGATTAAACAGTATGAGAAATTCTCGAATTACGAAATAAACTATTGCGCGCGCAATTTAGAACCTTTAATAAAACGATTTTTTTTAAATGTCTATAAACGATAACACAGGAAGCTGTATATTACTATTCATTGCATGAAGGCTATTTCTGGCATAACATATTTTTAACGATGAACTTTGGAAAATAATCGCATTTATAATTTCTACAAAGAAACGAAGATTCCTATATCCCAGCCGAAAACCAATTACCGACAAAGCTGTTTCCTCTTCGTGCTCAAAACAGAAATCGGCACAAAAAGCCCTATCGCAAAAGTCAGTCTATTGCTTAGGAATGACCTGATGAATAAATATACCCTGCGATAATAGCTAATACATAATCATGTTTCCAGAGCATTGAGATTCGATACTTTGGAACCGTTAATCCTACAATTATTACCTCGGTGACCATAAAACCATTTTCGGTTTTTTACCTAATTCTTTAGCCAAATCTTCAAGGCGGCCCCATTTAATGACACTCGCCATGCAATGCTTGACACACGCCGGCTCAAGGCCTTTATCTGTACGAGGCTTGCATAGAACACAAAGATGCGTGGGAAAAGGTAAATATGTCAGGTAAGCTTTTCCTTTAGGGAGCGGCTGCACTTTTTCAATAATATCCATTCCCGAGACGCCTGCCTCATGTCCATGCTCCTGGCAACACGCTACCCGGCAGGCACAACAACCTGTGCAATATTCATAATCTATTAATAAACCATATTCAGGATTATTGGCCATGTCAACTCTCCTCTGAACCAACCTTGTAAACTTTACACATGAGGTGTTTAATCGGTGCCCCCATACCATCTTTGCCCTGATTATTCATAGGAATCAATTGATTAACATTGGATTCCCACATGCCATAGAGTGACGGCTCCGCCGCTTCCTTCTCAGGGAACCACCAGCCGTGAGCAGCCATAATCATCCATGTAGGCACAACACGTGTTAATTTAGCTTTAAACTTTACCCTTCCCATCCAGTTCTCAACCCAAATCCATTCTCCATTACCAATGTCATACTTGGCGGCCGTATCAGGATGTATCTCAACTACAGGATCCGGATCAATATCTCTAAGCCATGGAATTTGTCTATGTTCCGAGTGGAAAAATGCCGGTGAACGCCTGCCGGTTGATAATATAATTGGATATTTTTCAAATAAATCCGGCCTGCTTACAGGTGTAAAAGGCGGCTCTTCATGATGAGGCATAGGTTCTAAGTCCCATTCCTCTCTAAGTGTGGAATATAATTCAAATAAGCCGCTTTGAGTTCTAAAGCCTGGTTTTTTGTCGGGACGCAACAATCCCTTTTCGTGGCGATGATATGGACAGGTTGGAGTCCCTTCCGGCGGGAAGGCCCAGCCTTTTTCCTGAAGCTCTTTGAAAGTCATTCCTGACGGTTCCAGAATTTCATCATATATTTCATATATATTGTTAAACCTGAAATCAGGATCAAAACGTTTTGCTAACTCAAAGTTTATTTCCATATCCGGCATACATTCTTCCATTGTCAAAGCTTTGTTGATAGTTTGCAGTGGAATCCACCAGCTCCGGAAACTATCCTTTTCAAGAAAAGTTGTCGCCGGTAAGACTATATCCGAATATTGAGTTGTCGGTGTGTGGAATAAATCTACAGTTACAATAAAATCGAGCTTTTTAAAAGCATCTCGCCATCTTTTAGGATCCATACCCAATCCCTGCAGGACACCTGCTGTTTGATTCCAGATACCTTTAATAGGATAGGGCTTTCCAGTGAACATCTGGTCTAATGTCATATCCGTCTGGCATCGCCAGTAAAATTTATCAAGAGGCATACATTTATCGATACCGATTCGAGGTTTGTCAGCTTCCGGTGTTTTCAAACGAATTGCACCTTTGGTTCCCGGTAACGCATAAGGTACCACGCCGAAAGCCATTTTTGCAAATACGTTGCCGCCCGGAATATCAAGATTTCCTGTTATTGCCCAAATGCATGAAATGGCCTGAACCAGCGGCGTAAGTGCAGGAGTCATATCAACTGCTACACCCCAGTGTATCGAAGCGGGTTTACTTTTTGCATAAAGGCGGGCAGACTGGATAATTGTTTCTGCCGGTACAGATGTGATTTTTTCTACTTTATCGAGGGGATACTGATTAACCTCTCCACAAAAAGCATCCCATACAGTATGACAGGACACGGTTTGACCATCTGCAAGAGTTACATCACATTGACCGCTTATCATAGGTTGAGTGTCTTTTTGCCGATATGCTACTTCTGTTGTATCCCAAACTACAGGTTGATTGGAAGCAGTATCCCAGACAACGAAATTCTTTTCTGAACCTTCTTTACTTAGTTCATTTTCACGCAGAAGTTTGCCTGTATCTTTGCGAATTAAATGATTACCATTGGTCCATTTCTGCACAAAATCATGGTCATACAAATCTTCATTGATAATCACATTAAGAAAACCCATTGCCAGAGCAGCATCCGTACCCGGTCTAAGCTGCATCCAGTGTTTTGCCCGTGAAGCAAACCATGTAAGTCGAGGATCAACAGAAATAAGTTTTGTTCCCTTTTTCATCAAGTCGGTAATCCAGTGGCCGTAAATATTGTCGGGACATGTAGAGTGAATATTATATCCCCAGATTATCATACACTCCGGCTGCTTATAGCGCGGGTCATCGTAGCGATCAGCAAACCATTGCCCCGCATCGAAAACGGCAAAATCTCCCTGCACTGTACATACAGCAGCAAGCCTGGGAGCATAGCATGCCTGACCTGATAAGCCGAACATAACATTTGGACTTCCATAAGAATAGGCCAGCAGGCAAACCCAGGGGTAGATATCTCTTCCTGTTCCGACATTAAAAATAAAACTTTCGGGACCAAATTTTTCCCGGATATGTTTCATCCGTTTTTCAATGATATCAAAAGCTTCTTCCCATGAAATCTGCTGCCACTTA
>Ga0272443_10007630_pt1 | contig 10261 bp, 7 predicted proteins | sample SSMAcet12_FD_193581 | JGI IMG/M metagenome (GOLD analysis project Ga0272443, IMG submission 193581) | Marine sediment archaeal communities from Little Sippewissett salt marsh, Falmouth, MA, United States - SSM-Acet-12 | ecosystem: Environmental > Aquatic > Marine > Wetlands > Sediment ... | reverse complement strand
ATGAATTCCAATCATTTCCCAAGCGGAAATAAAAACCATCGCGACAAATAACATGCCGGATATTTTTTCCCCAAATCTCTGTTTTATATCAAAAGCACCAACTCCTGCAATAATCGCTAATGCTGGAATATACTCCATGATCTGACGAACACCTCCATAAATACTAGCGTCAGGTAAGCTTACGCGAATTAAAGGAACAACCAACCAAAGAAGAATTAATAAAGATTTGTCATTTCCTCTAGCAATTTGTTTTACTAGATAAACAAAACCTATTAAAACATAACCAAGAATTGGCAATGGGGTAGTTAAAACTATCCAAATAAGTGGATAAGTATTCCATCCGTTTGTCGCCTCGGTTCCAATATCGCGGTAGTAAGAAATAACTTTTAACAAATGTCCAATCGGATTAAACCAAAGATATGGCCATAACAAATAAAATACACCTAATACAATTAGAGCATAAACCATTAATCTAAAAACTATTTGAGCAGTGTTTTTTTTACTCGATTTTTTGATAAACCAAAATAAAAGCCAGATTAAAAGTGTAGGAGCAAGAAAAATTGCATTAAATTTAGTTGCAAGAGCAAATCCAGCAAACAAAGATGAAAACCAGATCAAATGATTTGTATTCTTTGTAAATCCCCAATAGAACAAGATTATTGCGATTCCATAAAACGATGCAACAACGGGATCTTTAATATTAAAATGAGATTCTGCCCAAAAAAGCGGATAAAACGCAAGACTAACAGAAGCCACCAATGAAGCAGTGATTCCGTATTCTTCGTACACAAAATAGGAAACAAATAGAATAAGTAAACTGCTGACAATAATCTCAAACAAGTGGTAGGACTCAATATCAGGCAGTAAGTGTAATTTCTGATAAAAAATATAATTAGTTAAACTTGCTAAAATGCCGTTTCCTGCCGGGTGCCCATATCCATCAAAGGTGTCGATCATATAATTAAAATTATATGCATCGTTCTGAAAACTACTTCGTTTTGTTTCTAGAAATTTTAAATCTTGATCAGTCCAAATAGCCTCTTCGTAAGTCCTTCCCTGCCCAACCTGAAACAGCTCACTATCTAAAGGCTTGCTTTTACCTGACAGGGTTGGGTAGGCAGGCAGATCAGCATAATCACGATTTCCTGTCAAATAATAATGCAAATATGCCTGGCCACGCAAAAAATGCACTGGCTCGTCCCAATTAAACCCATAATCAGATAGTGTCCAGATACCAAGCAATAAAAATAGAAATGGGATGATTAAAAACGCTCTTCTATTCAAACACATAGATCTTGTAATTTTTAACATTACTCAAACAGGTATCTGTAGGGCTTAGAATAAGCTTGATATATCGCGCGCTCTGAGCAATGAACGGTTCAATAAAATAACCATCTTTAGGCTGCTCCCTTAAAACTGCAATACGCCAATCAACCGGCAGTGCACCTGGTATTCTTTGCCAAACTGACCCGTCCTTTGAATACTCAACAAATCCTAAATCTAATGGCAAACAATCGGATTGATAATACTCTACCTCGAGCCGCGAGAGCTTATTCTCATCTTTAAGATCAAACAATAATCCGTATTCCGTTTTCCTAAGAATCGAACTCTCCAATAGAACTTCTTCATAATCAAACTTTAAATATTCTGGTGAGTTTTTCCAAACTTTTACAACAGATACATTATTCAATCCAGATTGAAATATCGGCTCAAGCATGTCTTCTAAATACATGTCATAATAAGAACGCTCCTTCGTATTATCAAATGTTAAAGTAACAGCATACTCGCCATTTTGTAAATATCCACTCCGATAGAGATTGGAAAATTCTAAATCTGGCCGGAGCCAAATACTTGGGATGTTACCCATGAGTTCATATGCCATAACCACTTCAGCACCATTTTCAGCATTTTGATTTATCCAACCAACGGCAGGCCTATAAGCAGCACCAAAAGTATTACCCCAGTAAGCAATGTCTTTTTCTTTTGCACCAGATAAACCACCTATTAATAAATTAAAGTAAGCATTTTCGTTTGGATGTATTACAACTAAGTTAATCGTCAATGGGACAAAAACAAACACAAAAAATATTTTTAAAGAGAAACTGCTAAAGCGTTTTGATAATTTATTATAAAACCACTGAGCTCCCATACCAGAAAGTAAAGCCATAGCGGGAACATATTCCATAATTTGCCTTACTCCTCCATAAATATTTGAGCCAGGTAAAGTTACCCTAATAATCGGCACTAAAAACCAAATAGCTGCTAATACTCCTAAGAGTTCTTTGTTAAAATCTTTTTTCCAAGAGATTAACAGACCAATAAATGAAAATAATAGAATTATAATTGGGGTTGTATAAACAATCCAAGAGGCCGCGTACCAACTCCATTCAGATGAAGCAGCAGTTCCGATTCCATGATAATAGTTTATAACTCCCGTCAATCCACCAATTGGATCTGCCCAAAGATAGGGCCAACTTAAATAGACAATAAACAATCCTAAAGTGGGAGCAATAATTAATGACATTAAAAAATCTGGTGTCAATACTTTTTGGAAATATTTTCTTTGTCTGATAGCTTTAATACTCCAAAATAACAACACCCAGACAAAAGCAATCAGTCCAACAAAAACAATATTTAGTTTTGTGCCAAGACCAAGTCCAAAAAATATGCCTGATGCTAAAACCCATAAGGGACTTCTCTTTCGTACCCCATTCCAAACACAAAACAGAAAGAAAGTGCTATAAACAGTCTGAGGAATGTCTTTTTCGGTATTAAAATGGCTTTCCGACCAAAATAAAGGATAAAGAGATAAAGACAGGGCTGAGACTAAACCGGCGATTATTCCAATATATTTTGCGAACCAAAAATAGACTAAACTAACTAAACAAGCGGCTAGAAAAATTCCATACACATGATACGAGTCGATATCGTTTAGGATTCCAAGTTTTTGAAAAAAAACATAGTTTGGAATTGAAGATAAGACATCGCTTAAGGGAGGATGCCCATATCCATCATTAATTACAAAATACTGATAATCGTACGAGTCAATTTGATACATACTTCGTCTAACAATCTTGTCTTTAGGCTGATCACTAGATAACAAAACCGTATCAGTTTTTTGCCAATAGGGTTTAAAACTAGAAAGATTTGAATAGTCTTTATTACCAGTCAAAAAATAGTTTAAATAGGCCTGACCTCTTGTTAAATGATTAATTGTATCCCAATTAACCCCGTAATCAGGTAACGTTAAAAAACCCAAAATAAAAAAAATGATTCCTGCCAATAAAGATTGCTTTAATATCGTTAACTTAAACATGTTATCTACTTTTTTTCCTAAATCCTGGGCAAATATTAATTATCTCATTTTTTAACTTAGAAAGCTGACCATCCCTAGCAAGAGAATATAAATTTTCTATTTGCGCTTTCGCTACTTTTTTACCTACAATATTTTTGCCAATAAAAATACGGGGATCTTTACTTCTACTCATATTTTCCTCATTTGAAAATAATTTCTCATTTAGCTTTTCTCCTGGCCGAATTCCTGAAAATTTTATTTTAATATCCACATGAGGAACATAACCAAATAAACGAATTATGTCTTCCGCCAAATCTAAAATTTTCATCGGCTTACCCATATCCAAAACATAAAGCTCTCCACCAATACCCATTTGAGCCGCCTTTAGAGTAAGCTGAGAAGCCTCAGGGATAGTCATAAAAAACCTTGTCATACGCTTATCTGTAACTGTTACCGGACCTCCAGATCTGATTTGTTTTTCAAATATGGGAACAACACTACCACTACTACCCAAGACATTACCAAAACGAACAACAATATATTTAGTTTGCGAATAAATATTACCCACAATCGACTCCGCTAAGAGTTTCGAGGCACCCATGATACTTGAGGGGTTGGCGGCCTTATCAGTTGAAATCAAGATAAATTTTGAGACGGAAGCATTACTAGCCTCTTCAGCTAATACTTGCGTTCCAAAGATGTTATTTAAAACTGCCTCTTCGGGATACTTCTCCATGGCCGGCACATGTTTGTATGCAGCTGCGTGAAAAAGGTAATCTGGCATATATTTACCCATAACTTTTTTGATTTTTTTTCTATTTTTAATATCTGAGATCACAAACTCCATTTTTTGTTTTGGAAAGAACCGTCGTAAGCGCTGTTCAAGCTCAAAAATACCACCTTCCCACCAATCTAAAAAACACACACTTTTTGGATGGTAAGCACAAATTTGTTCAGATAATTCCGACCCTATCGAGCCAGCGGCTCCAGTAATCATCACTGACTTGGACCTAAAAAAAATTTTTAGTTTTTCGACATCCGCTTTTACAACCGGACGACCTAACAAATCTTCTATTCTAGCTTTACGCAAAGTATCAACTCTTGCTCTACCCTCGATAATTTCTCGTACTCGAGGAACAATACGAAAAGCAATTTTTAATTCAATACAAAGCTTCACATATTTTGAAATTCGCTCACCAGATGCAGAAGGAATAGCGATTATTACTTCGTCAATTTTATGCTCCACGATAAGACTGCGCAGTTTCCTACCTGTTCCCAGAACTGACACTCCATTAATCTTTTTTCCTATTAAACCCTTATTATCATCGACAAATCCAACTACTTTTATCCCCAGATCAGGCGACTTTTTAATCTCGCGCAACACATCTGTCCCCGCAACTCCAGCTCCAACGATTAGTATATTTTTCATTTCTTTTGTATCATCTCTATAAATTTCCCAACAGAAACAGATTGAGAGTAATCATTCAACAAATCGCTTAAATTTTTTCTATATTCACTACTATTTATAAACATGTTTCTTTTTAAAGCTCTACAAAGCTCTGGCACATCTTCCGAAGGAAACCAGTCGCCAACCTTGTACTTCTCTACGATTCTTCTGCAGTCTCCAACATCTGAAGCGATGACAGGTAAATTGCAAGATGCCGCTTCGATTAATACCAGAGGCAAACTTTCTGACCTTGATGCAATAACTAGATAATCTACCTTTTTCATATAGGACGCAATAAGGTTTTTATCAGCAAAACCAAGGAATTGAACTTTTCTTTTTAATTTATACTTCTTGACCATCTCTTCCAATTGTTCCTTCATTGAACCGTCTCCAATAATATGAAGCATGAATTCAATTCCCTGCTGGTTTAGCAAATTAGCTCCCTCAATCAAAATGTCTGGCCCTTTTACTTTTTCTAATCTACCAACAAATAAAAACTGAGGAACTGATTTGTCTATCTTTATGTTTGTTAATTTCGGCTTAGAAAAATCTGTGACTGCTGGAAGCAATGTGCAATTAGTATTATATAGTTTCTCAATTTTATTACACAAAAGCTGACTGTTAGCAAAAAGCATATCCGCTTTACTATAACTTCTTCGCATCAAACTAGCTAAAAATGGATAATTTGCATACTTATTTATATCCGAACCCAAACTCCAAATCGCATAATGAGTTTTCGTTTTTCTTGTACCCCAAAAAGCTAAAACACCACTAGGTAATCCCCAACAAGCTAAAAGATAATCCAAATTGTTATCGCGAATAAAATCTTCAACAGCATTTTTTCCAAAAAAAAGAAGTTTAACAAACTTTAAAATAGACGATGGAGAAAATATACTCCAACCACCAAACTTTTCTCCATCACCTCTCCAAAAAAACCAAGTAACAGGAACAGTTTTATATACTTGTTTTTCACCTTTAAAATCTGGGCTTAAAATAAATACTTCAAACTTCTTCGAAAGTTTATGTGCAAAATCAAAAATAAATATCCCGGCATCCTTGCGTTCTTTATTAGTCTTTGGATAATTATGTGTAATTATTCCTATCTTTAGTTTTTTCTTTGACATGACACATTTTTACAAATCATATCTTTTTTGCAACAACAAAATAACCCAACCCCCAGTCCGTCTCGACAAATAGATCCATAATCCAAAAAAACGGCATTAGAAGATGTTTATTATTTATCAAACCTTTATAACGAAAGCTGTACTCCTTCGTTAATCCACTAACCTTTGTTCTGTCTAATTTAGAAGTCTTGTTGTTTTTAACCTTCGAAATTATCCTATTTCTTAAAAATCTTAGAAAAAAGCAGAATGGAAATCCATAGGTATAAATTAACTCTATCTTTAGATCGAGTTTGTCAAGTTTATCCTGAATTTCTTTTTTTTCATACCTTCTAAAATGACCTTTCTCCTCATCGATTTTTGTCCAAAGCTTCATATGAGCAGGGATTGAAAACATAAACTGGCCACCTGGCTTCATTAATTTCTTTATTTTTCTCAATGCAGCCTCGTCATCACGCAAATGTTCCAACACTTCAAAACAAAAAATAACATCATATTTTTTTTCCGCACTAATCTTCATAAAATCACACTGACAAACTGTTACTCTATTGCTTAGATTAGTACTACCTTCAATTGTTTCTACAGCTTTTTTAGATATATCTACTGCTTCACCAGAAAAACCTTTTAAACTTAAATTTTCCAGAAACAAACCGTTTCCTGGACCAATATCTAAAAAATATTTTGAATTTGGAATATTTGAAACTTGTTTATTGTATAGATAATTTCGATATAAAAATGTAGGAGTTGGCAACCAACGATCAGTTACAAGTTTGTTCATGATAAAACTTTGCTAAACAAATTTAACATAAACTAGTCTACGCCACAACAATAGGTGCTATAATTTTATGAAATGAAACCTAGCTTTTGCATTTCACTTGATATGGAATTATTATGGGGAAGGTATGATTTGAATTGGAATAAATTTGAACAAGATGCCAAAAAAACAAGAGACACTGTTGATAAATTATTAAGTCTTTTTGAAAAATATAATATCCCAACTACATGGGCAATCGTAGGTAAACTGCTAGAACCAGGAAAAGACATTGTTTGGAGTTACCCAGAGATTCTTAGTAAAATTGAGGAACATTCTATTCACGAAGTTGCATCACATTCATATTCTCATCCCGAATTTGACAAGTTAAGTCAACCACAAGCAAAAATTGAAATAGCCAAATCTATTCAAAAAACAAATGCAACAAGTTTTATTTTTCCTCGTAATAAGATTAAGCATCTTAATGTTTTAAAAAGCCATGGATTTACAGCTTATAGAGGACCCGACGCTTCTAATCTGGAATTGCTTTTACCTCGAACCCCTCCCGTCTACACTCCACATTTGCACAAAGGTTTAATTAACATTCCCGGTTCTATGTATTTTGTATCTTCTCGCGGAATACGAAAGTATATTCCTTTTGGATTAAGATATTATAAAAGCAAATTAGGAATTAAAAAAGCTATAAAAGAAAACAAGGTATTTCATCTATGGATGCATCCAATCGATCTATCCCAAAATACAAATCGACTTTTGCATGAAATTGAGCTTATTTTAAAATACGCAAATAAAAAGAGAGGTGAGGGGATTCTTGAAATTGTAACTATGAAAACAATTGCCACCAAATGGAAACATTATCAGTCATCAAAAATATAGAGAATATACTTACGCTTGAAATTTTAAATACTTACTAGATATCTAAAATTAAAGACGTTATTAATTTTTTACTTTTGTTTTTAGACTTCTGCCAACTGAATTTCTTCGCCCATTTTTTAGCCTGTCCTTGCATAGTTTTATAAGTCCTATCTTCATTTAACAACCCTTCTGTTAATTTTGCTAGTTCTTTAGGGGTATTAGACTTAGTTATTAAGCCTGTTTTTTTGTCCAATACCGAATCTATTAGCCCCGCAGAATGGTAAGCCACCACCGGCGTACCCATAGCGTTTGCTTCTATATTTACAAGACCCCAACCTTCGCGCACAGAAGGATTAACCATAATATGTGCCTTTTTCAAAAGTTCAAACTTTTTCTCCTGCGAAACAAATCCCCAAAATATTATTTTTTTAGATATTCCTAATTTTTTAGATTTATTTCTGAGAAAATCTAAATATTCCTCTGACTCCGGCTTTCCAATAACCCAAAAAATATAATTTCCCGACTTGTTTAACAAACTAAAACACCTTAAGGCATCTTCAATACCTTTATCTTTTGTAAGCGCTCCAAAAAATACTATTGTTTTTGTTTTTAATTTCTTAATGTTTTTGGGAGGTTCTTGAATAATCACTCCATGGGGAACTATATTAATATTTTTACTAGGGATACCCATTTTTATCAAATCATCTTTGGCCGATTGCGACCCAGTCATAAATGGTATTTTTCTATAAAAAAGAAAAAACATTGGCTCAACAAAATATCCAAGAGGACCCAAAATATAATTTAAACCAAACGGAAGTCGATATTTTAACCAAACCTCTCGAGTAATTTCTTGAATTACTGCTAATTTTGGGGGTCCAACATATAAAGGCGTAAAAAATGGCCAACCATGAAACTGATCTACCACCAAATCAAATGTTTCATGCTTGCCAAACAGATACCAAAAAAATGCTAATATATGCGTAGTTACATACTGACTTCCCTTTCTTATAATTTTTACTCCATCCAAAGTCTCATTAGCAACCACCCCCTTAGGCCTGGAAGAAAAAAATGTAATTTCGTGCCCCGCTTCAATCCAACCCTTTATATGTTCATGCATCACCTGCTCTGCACCACCGGCCTTAGGGTGCTTTGGGTCTCGCCACGAAAATACTAATATCTTCATTTATATCTTTTTAAGTAACCAGTTTGAACGATTATTATCACTATAATAATGCAAAATCTTCAGACGATAAAAAACAGCCAAGGTGTCCCAAGCCATATAAAAAATAGTTTTCCATTTTACAGAACTGTTATTTTTATCAAATTTTACTTCAATAGGCGCCTCATAGATTCGTCTGAAGTTAAGATCATAGGAAACCGCAAGCATTTCAATATCCATTGCATACGTTTTAACCAACAGACGAGGAAGTATGGTTTGAATAACTTTTCTGCGAAAAATTTTAATACCACTTTGTGTGTCAGAAATTGGCAATCCAAAAAGTATCTTTACTAGCATCTGGTAACCAAAACTAAACATTTTTCTTTTTAGGCTATAATTTACCTTTGACACAGGATGTCTTTTCGAACCAACAATAATATCTGCTTTATACCATTTTAGATGCGCCATAAGCATCATTATTCCACCAGGGCTAATATCCATTCCCGCATCTAAAAATGAAATATAATCACCTTTTGCAAACTTCATTCCATACCGTACAGCATATCCTTTCCCCTGATTTTCTCCATAGCTTAACACCTTAAGCTTTGAAGATTTAATCTTTTTTGCTTCTTTTCCTGTTCTATCAAGCTCTCCATCAACCACACAAATTATTTCGTAATCAAACTCTCTTGGCAGACCTTCGCTTATGGTTTGATTAATTATTTCTAAATTACGCTTTATTGTTTTCTCTTGTTTGTAGGCAGGAATAATAATTGATAAAAGTTCTTTATTTGACATAGTTTTTCACTCCACTAACTAATAACTGAGCATACAGAATTGAACCTAAAAGAATAAAAATTGACGCAAACAATGATGCATTAATAATATCAGAAATTGAAGTATGATTTATAAAAATATACCACACTTGAATTAAAACCCCCAAAATAGGAAAAACAACAGTATTGGTTTTATTGATTGACAGCATAAAATTCACAAAAAAATAAGCGTAAGTATAAAATGACATATATAGACCCATTTTAAAAAGATAGTCTGAGGCTAACAGATAGCTTTCGCCATAAAGCATTCTAATTGAAAATTCAGGAAAAAGATAATAAAAAAACAAAGCAGAAAATGATATTAGTAAAGTAACAAACAAAGATAAGCAGAATACTTTTCCATAATCTTCCTGACGAGCCTTTTTTCCAGAAACAATTGGGAACATTACGGAAGCAACAGGGCCAGAAGCAAAATAGATTATTTTTCCAAGAGTAGAAAGAGCTGCGTAAATACCTGCATCCTGAGCAGACAAATAATGTTTCGCTAAAATAACATCAAAAGTAAATATAAAGGTAAAAGATAATGAATGTAGCAAAACGGGCAAGGAGTATTTAAAAAATGGTTTCAAATCAAAATCCAATTTTTTAACATATACAACCTCGAACCCTTTAATTAAATAGTAACCGTACAGCGCAGCCAACCCGCTAGCAATCAAAATACCCAACATTGCCCCTAGTGCCTTAAGCCCTAACATTACAAATAAGATTCCCAATACAAACTTAAACACACTAGAAGTTAAATTTGGACCTACAACTCCCAAAAACCTCAATCTTCCTTG
>Ga0272443_10007629_pt1 | contig 10261 bp, 8 predicted proteins | sample SSMAcet12_FD_193581 | JGI IMG/M metagenome (GOLD analysis project Ga0272443, IMG submission 193581) | Marine sediment archaeal communities from Little Sippewissett salt marsh, Falmouth, MA, United States - SSM-Acet-12 | ecosystem: Environmental > Aquatic > Marine > Wetlands > Sediment ... | reverse complement strand
AACTATATATTATTAAATCCTTTACAAAGGCGTCTTTTGCCATAGTTCTATGTATCGCATTAATCACGTGTTATAATATCACACAATTATCAGGAGATTAAATTATGATTCGCAAATGTTTAAAAAACGGAACTAAACTAAATCGCGGGGTGTACATAATAGATGGCATTCTTGGGTCAGGTGGGTTTGGTGTAACATATTATGGGCATGATACAAAGCTTAAGCGTAAGGTAGCGATTAAAGAATTTTACCCATTTGATTGTAAACGTTTTTTGGGGCGTATCAAGCCTGCTGGAGAATGGGATTCCGAACGTTTCATGCGTCAACGAAATAAGTTTTTAGAAGAAGGTCAAACACTTGCCAAACTTGCACATCCCGGAATTGTATCAATTTATTCTGTTTTTGAACAAAACAATACAGTTTATATAGTGATGGAATTTATCGAAGGGTTGACACTCAGGGACTACTATCAATCATGCGATGGGGGAATCCCAATAACTGAGTGTATTGAGATGGGCTGCAAGGTTGGTGAAGCACTTACTAAGGTCCATGATTTAGGCTTGTTGCATCACGACATCAAACCAGATAACATAATGCGTCGCCCAGATGGGGAGGTAATCCTTATTGACTTTGGCGCAGCCCGTGATTTTGGACGAAACCTCCCAAATAACCATACAGTAATTGTTACACCTGGATACGCCCCCCCTGAACAACATTTTTCAGATAGCATTCAGGATACATACACTGATGTGTATGGGCTTGCTGCGACACTCTATTTTCTTCTTACAGGAATAGCGCCTTTGGACGTATTAAGCCGCATTGAAGAAAATAATTTGCGCCCCCCACGCGAGATTCGGCCAGAGATACCAGCGAAGATTTCAATTACAATTATGAAAGCTTTGGAACTCAACAAGGAAATCAGGACGCAAAATGTTAATTTATTTCTGCAAGAATTAGGATGGCAGATAAAACAAGCTTATCCTGCTCGTTTAGCCACATTAGAAGCAGAAGCATTACGTACATTCATTGGCCATAAGGACTCTGTAAGTTCATTGGTTATCAGTCCAGACGGCAAATACGTCATATCTGGCTGCTCGGATTCAACCTTAAAATTATGGAAGATCAATACTGGAGAATGCATTCGGACATTTAATGGGCATAGACACGCGGTTCGATCTGTTGCTTATTCTCATGATGGAAAATCAGTACTGAGCGGTAGCGCTGACGATACATTAATCCTGTGGGATATCAGCACAGGTAAGCAGATCCATACGTTTAAAGGCCACGAACATTATGTTGTTTCAGTGGCAATGAATCCCATTGGCGGAAATTGTATCTCCTGTACCGACACTGCTAACGCAGACAACAGTATTATTTTATGGGACTTAAATAAAGGCGTTATAATTCGGCGATTTCCCGGGCACGCTTCGATGGTATGGTGTACGGCCATCAGTCCTGATGGCAAGACAGCGCTCACAGGTAGTTTCGATAGAACTCTAAAATTATGGGATCTATTTACCGGCAAGTGCCTTAAAACACTTACTGGCCACAATTCCAGCATATCATGCGTAGCATTCAGCCCGAATGGCATGCAGGCAGTTTCTGGAAATAAGAAACACGATGTGCCGGTGAAGATTTCTTTAAAGTTATGGGATATTAAATCTGGAGACTGGATACAGACACTTTCAGGGCATCAATCAAGTATCACTTCAGTTGCATTCAGTCCCGATGGTATGTTAGCGATATCAAGCAGTAAGGATGAAACGGTGAGAATATGGAGTTTAAAGAATGGGAAATGCATTTACTCTTTCACACCTCATGATGACTATGTAAACCAAGTAAATTTCTGCCCAGACGGCAATCATATAATTACAGGTAGTGAAGACTGCAGGCTTAAATTATGGCGCATAAACATTTAAAGAAAGAAAAAAAAAGATATATTATTACTTAATCTGCCAGGCACACTTAAATTAATGAAATACAACAACAATCACCTATTCCAAGCTTCAATCTAGATTTTAGTAAAATGGGCATATCTATTAATCAGTCTGATTAAATGGCTGCCATCAGCAGGTCATGCGGAGGAGGAACGAGTAGATCGTACGGATCTCACGGGCGAGGTCATCGATCTCTATCCGCTCGTTCGGACCGCCACGCGTTCCGAGCGTGTCCCTCATCGATCCGCCTGACGCGAACGGCTCCCACCCGTACACCGATGTCCCGTATTTTCTGAGCGATTCAAGCCCGGATGGCCACGGCGCGAGGCCGGTCACAAGAACCGCGTCCGGGTCGACCTCGTTGAGCGCGGCCTTCGCGAGCGCCTGCGCCTCGCATGAAATCTCGCTACCACTCGGTTCGATGTGAGACTTCTCCGCGAGGTACACGCCATCCGCCCTCAGGGCCTCCACCACCTTCATCGCGAGCCTCTCCACATCCTCGCCCGGCGGGTATAAATAATTAACTTCGGCCTCTGCGACGGTCGGACGCATGTTTCCGGTTCCGACTGTCTCAACGCGGACAACCGTCTGTTCGGTCGTCACGAGTGATCTCAGGTACATGGCCAGCGCCGGGTCGATCGACGGCTCCAGCGAGATGGCTTCAAGAGCCTTCGGCGCGGAACCCTCGCCGTTAAGATCCTCGAGAAGCGCCCGTATGTTGATGTCCTTAATTGCGGGTGATATCGAATTTACGAAATCGATCGAACCACGCGACGGCTTCGCATCGAACGTAAGCTCGTCAAGCGCCTCGATCGCCTTGATCATCCTGCTCACCGGGTCACGCTTCACGCGTACACCCGCCGATCCGCCCGTACCCTCCGAACGGAGTACGATCTTCAGAACCCCCTTTTCACCATCCGACAGAAGGGAGTAAAGCCGTCCGGTTTCATCGCGCCATGAAAATGCCCCCCACCCTATCGCGCATTCACTCGTTATGTGTTCCAGATGGTTTTCGGCAAGCACCCTGAGGCCCGATCCCGAACCATCCGAACCACCTGAAGTCGCGGCGTAACGTATGGTTCGATTCAGCCTCGTTCCGGATCGCGAAAGGAGTATAAGAGCCATCGCGTGCGCGACCGAAAGGTGAGTCCCCATCAAAGATCCCGCACCGCGTATGGTGTCATCAGGCGACCTTCCCGGAAGATCCGGACAAAGGGTTTCCGTGCGGACCGAATCGAGGTGACTGAGCAAAAGGAGCGGTTCACCCGCATCGTTTCCCGGTATATGTGCAACAAGATTCGCCCTTGATGCCGGCTCGTTCTGCTTTCCGGCAACCGATAAATTTCCGGCCCCCGGTGGAAGTATCACCGCGGGAATTCCCTCCTTCTCGAAAAGAGAGAGAAGGTAACGCGCGGCCGGAAGCTCGTAGTAAGGTCCGGTTGATGTTCCGTGCGCGACAATATGCCCGAGGTGTTCGGAAGCCTCGCGCGCAATGTCTGTCCATGATATGCTTTGCGAAATGGTCACGCCGTGTTACGCCGGGAGGTCCCCACGATTCCCACCCTCATGCCGGCTCGGTCTCAATTTTATATGGATACGTGGTTCAGGGCAAGTCTGATAATAAGCTGACCTGCCATGCCGCTCTTATTACAGGATTGTCAGTCACCATGCAGCCGGGTTAAATCGAATTCCATTCCCTCGAAAACCCCTGCAAGTACAATGATCGAATCATTGTCAATATCAAGTTCAGCCCTGAATATTACCTCTCCATCCTGCTCACCGGTAACATAAAGGGATTCCTCACCTGTCTGGGGTCTCAGCTGCTCCCTCTCGATCATCAGGGCAAGCACCTTGTAGGCATACTCACCGGCCATCTGGCCATCCAGGATGTTTTTTGTGAATACCCTGAAATTTCCCGGCTCCCCATCGTACCTGAAGTTCACGGTGTTTCCCGCAAGCGTCTCGCTGGCAACAAGGTTCCCATCAATCATATCAGCAAACTCCAGATAAATTTCATCGGCAGCACCGCTAAGAGAGCTTTCGCCCTGGGACATAGCCCCGGAAGACGAGACGTCGCCGGATGAGTTCCCTGCCTGCGGCGAGTCTGCAGCCGAATCTCCGCCTTCAGAACACCCACAGCCGAAAATCCAGACAGTCGTGAACAACAAAATTACAAGAATATACTTCATTTTCATCACACGTCTCCGGTTTATGATGTAAAGCCCGGGCATACCGCCCGGGCGATTAATTACTGTAATCCGGTTAAATCAAACTGGTTATCTTGTGTTAATTTCAAACGGCTGACCCTCGAATTCGCCCATTAGTGTTATACGCGGGGCCGCTCCCGCGGAGTGAAACACTTCAAAGATATTCGAGCCACCCTGCTTTCCGTAAATCTTGAACTCTGTACGACCGGTCTGGACTTTTGAATCATTCCTCTCAAGAAGGAGTGACATCGCATTATAAGCATATGTCGCGGCTGTCTGGGCATCCTCAATTCCGCTTACAGTCAAATTGTACTCACCGGGTGCCCCGGCATACTCAAATGATTCAAAGTGATCCCTGAAGGCATTGCCCGATGACATGTTCTCTTCGACCACTCCGGCCAGGTTGCGGTCTTTCGCAGCCTGTTCATTGAGCATGTCGGCACAGCCGGCTGCCGTTACCAGGATCAGGACCGATATTGCTATCAGCAGTATTCTCTTCATTTCATAAACCTCGTCAGGTATTTTATTCCCGCCCATTATCGTAAAAAATCACATGGTTTTGCAAGTTTGTCGTATGTTTATTCCGTATCATTCCGAAATTACGCATATATCGTCTTCAGCGAATCCCTGTCCGCTTAGTATCTCAGCCTTCGCAGTCGTTCGCTCCAGTTCCGTTACCCTGAGTCGACCGATGATCTCACGATTATCCCAAACAACTTCTCCGGCGCTGTTTAGAACCTCTGAAACGCGGTATACATCAAACTCGAATCCTGTCTCGATACCCGATGCGAAACCAATATCAAGAATGATGAATTCTTCCGAAACAGCCATTATCCGACACTGAAGGGGAAAATATCCCGTTATCTCTCCCATTAGATTATCGACTGCTTCAATCGTCGCGACTCCCACCGCTGATTCCCTGAACTCATCTGAATCGAACACGATCGATACGGCCATGTCCTCAACTGCCACGGGATCTGCCATTTCCCCCCTGCCCGATTCTTCACCCGAACTGCTCGATGCCAGAACAGCCTCACCTGTTTCCGTGTCGATCAGCATGTAATCAAGCCTGACGTACGCCTCCACGTTTGAGACAACGCGTTCCCCACTGCCCTCACCACTGGTTATGTACCCGCTTCCCGTTACACCATCCCTGCTGAATTCTGTTACTGTCCCGGTCAGCACATAATCAACCCCGTACATGAGCCCGATCTTCACCGCCACGGCACTGTCGAAATGTCCCGTGGAATTCTCCTCATCGTCCGGATTTTCGTCAGTTTCAATCACAACAACCCGACCATCCTGAACCAGCATGGACGTGATAATTTCGGTAATACCCTTTCCAATTTCCATATCCTGTAAATCCGCTGGATCGGAAAAATCCATGACCGCAATCGATGGAAAAATTGTGTCAGTGGCAGTTGGGGCATCATTAGCGGTAACAGCTTCATTAGCGACCTGTGAAACGGCAGCTTGCTGCACGAGAAGAACAGCCAGCAATACCATCAGGAATGATGCAAAGGGAAATTTCATGATTTTCCACGCTCCCCACATTATGACATTCGCAGTATGTTATCAGTTCACTGCCTCGCCCGAAGCGTACAATCCACATATTAGAGTGTCAAGATTATTACGTTACCCGCGAAACCATTATCCCCGACCGGCAACTTATATTTAAAGAGTGTCCATTTATCCGGAAGTCTGATATATTAAATATGTCGCCTGACAGAAAGGCATGGCTATGACTGAAGCACCTGACCCGGGTTTGTTTGCAACTTTCACCTTACTATTCACAGCCATTATCATAATTTCCATAATGGTCTGGGGGATGGTCGACGTCATAATTGAGTTTTTCAAAAAGAGACAGGGCGAGGGAGTTATTTTCTTCCACGACCCCATCACCGACCTTATCTCCGGGGCATTTGAAAAACAGCAGCGCAACCCCCTTAAAACCGTTCCTCCACCCTCCGAATTTAAGGACCTGAACGACTTATCCGGAACGGGTTTCTGAATCCCACACATCCGGTAAATCGGGATATCCTGTAAACTCCACTGTTAGATGGAAGAACGTGGGCGGAAAATATCGCTGGATATTGTTATGACCGAATCATGAGTATTTTCAGGAGGATTCGACGGCATCCGGGAATCCTAGAATATCCATCGCCGATCTGTATCGCGCATTCCACGAATTTTCCTTCGCGTACGACCTGTAGTACTCAGACCCCCTCTGATTCTTCAGTTCCCCGTTAACTGCATTAATCACATGCGCCGCAAACTCATCGCGATCACCCGCAAGAAACGCGGGGCTTTGAAGATTCTCAAGCTCCTTCCATGACGTACTGACAACCGGCAGTCCGGCGGCGAAAAACTCGAAGAGCTTAAGAGGCGACACACTCTCCACGAGCGGAGTTCTCTTAAAGGGGATTATCCCGATGTCGGCATGCGCAAGATAGGATGGGATTTTCTCGTATGGCCTAGGGCCGATCGCCTTTATGTTCTTCTTCCCGGCAAATACCGCCTGATCTATTCCAACGGGCCCGATAAGAATTATCGTCAGGTCGGGACTTTCTACGGCAAGCCCCAGGACAATTTCAGGATCGAACCATTCCTCGATCGCGCCTACGTATACCGCAATCGGACCATCTATTTCATCGTACTCCGGAGGCCTTTCAAAATTACCTTGGAAATGTTCGTAATTCACACCGTTCCTGAGAAGATGGATTCTGTCTCCATATTTTGCCTGCAATTTCTCCAGTAAAGGATACGAGGTCACGAACACGACATCGGCTTTCGTGCAGAGCTCATCCTCGATCACCCTCAGTGAACCGGTAGTATTTTTAAACTCGGTGTTGTCATCCGCGATCCTGACTGCCAGCTTCCCGGCTTTTACTTCATCGGCGACAGAATGCATCACGGTGTCGGTGAGCCAGACAAGATCGGGATTGTCGAATTCATTTTTACTAAGCAGGTCCTTTAGAGATGGTCTTAAATAGCGATGGGAATTTCTCAGCACCCATTCCGATCTCAAAAGCGGCTTATTCAGAAACGGAAGCTTCGTGTATGGTACTACCTCGGTTGGACCATCCTCGTGAAGAACCGCGCCCATCCGTGCGCGCATCATTCGTTTCTCGTTCTCCGCTTTCATCCCGTGGAACGGGCTGACCGGATGCGACATCCACAGCACCTTCCAGCCATCATCCATGAATGCTCGCGCATAGTGATGGTTACCGATCCTGAACACGGTGTCCCACGGGTGATATTCGCAGATGATTACCTTCATCCTTCGCCTTTCATAGCGGCCTGATAATGAATTTCCCCTCGGTTAAATCTCCGAGCGGTTTCATCCTGACGGTGTAAGCTTCAAGCTCGATTCCATATCCCGGTGAGTATCCGGTTTTCTCAAACCTGATACCCCATCCGGGTCCGCACATTATCTCTGCAACCTGCTGATCATCTTCACCCGAAATCCGTATGCCAACCGTTCCCGCATGCGATGGTACAAGTCCGGGCGCGAGCGGGAAATTCCATTCCGGCTTGATATCGTTAAGGTTATCAGACTGAAGAATCCGGTCAGAAATTTCAAGCGTGCGTGAAGATGCTGTGTGCTTAATTGTACGTTTAACTTTAAGGTCTTCCGCCGACCACGGCCCGTAACCTTCAAGCGAACCTGAAATTTCTATGTTTTCTCCTTCGACTGTCGAACCGTGATAGACAGGTTTCGCTTCCTGTTTCAACGTGAAGAGGTTTCCATCCGTAAACCGGTTCTGCTCGATATCTCCAAACGAAATGGTCGCGTGCGACCTCGTTGACCTGTACCTGTTCCTCTTTTCAGGATCGGATGTGTACACCGCCGTTCCGGGGTCCGCAATCACCTGTACTCCACCGAACCATGCTGTTATTGATAACTGGTCGTTATGCGCATGTCCGCCGTTTCCGTTCTGCCCGAGAGATCCAAGCCTGAAGGTGATAATGTCATCGAACGACTTATTGCGAATAATGTAAAGGCCACCATCAGGATACTCGCTCAGGCCGTTTCTGTCTTCGCCTGAAACATCCGGTATTGTGTCTGAATTACCCGCAGCCTTCATTAATAAATATTCCGCTGAAACTGAATCCCCCTGTTCTTCTACTTTCCGATCCCCCAAAAATAAGGCTGTGAGATGCTCAAGATACCTAAGATTTTCAAGTTCTCCGGGGTAGAGAGAGAGAAACTGCCCGGAATCATTATCACCTATCAGGGGAAAAGAACCATCTGCCGTAGAGATATCCCGAACAAATCCCGCCATCTTACTTAGTTTTGCATTGTACTCATCGCTGAAATTGATCCCCGATGCCCTGAGAATGAGGGCAGGATATAAAAAACACTCCAGAACAAGGCGATGGTAAGCGGTCGATGCTTCGAAATCCCACCCGTCTTCATTGACCTGCTTCAGAATTTCCGATTCTAGCTCTGTTACAGCGAATTCGCGCCATGTTCGCGCGATGGGAACCGACGGGGCCAGGAATGTCCCCAGAAAGCATAGACCAGCGATGTCGGAAAGATAGTGGTTACTCGTGAGTTCATCCGACCATTCGAGGTTCCCTGAGATGAATTTCCCGTGCGCAATAAGATTACAGACGAGTTCTGTTTTGAAATCAGAATTAAGTTTCTCCGGTCCAAGAAATGAAATCGCGGTCACAATATTTGCCGCGCGAATCGCGACATCCATCGTGCAGGCCCAGTTCGGCCCGAATCCGACAGGATTAGACCTGATCCAGTCCGAAACCTGCTCTGCCAGGGCTTTTTTAAATATGGTATCCCCGGAAAGCCTGAATGCGATCGCAAGTCGTGGAATATGCTGCAGGCGCGATAGCTCCCACGGGTACTTGATATCGTATCCCCCGTCAGGCTTTGAATGTACTACCTTCGAGTAATAATCCCCCGGGTTGAATTCATGGTCGCATGAAGGATCGTAGTACCATCTGATCCCGCCCGAATAATCAAAATCGTACCCAAGTATCCTGAATTTGCCGGAAGAAACCGCAGTCGCGTCGTTGACTATCGTTTCACGGTACGCTGGATACGTTTCGTTAATGAGCGTGATTACCTCGTCATCGATCCCGAAAATCCCGCGAATGCCCTGAAGCACGCTTTCCGCGGCATCCGATACCGACAGGTGCATGCCACCAACATACTCCGATAGCTGCGAGGGTTTCACCTCAAGGCCACCGATCCGCGCATTCATTTCACCGATAATTTTACGAGCCTGAGACAGGCAATATCGCAGGACTTTCCGCGCAAGCCTGTCGGGGGGAATACTGGCGATCTTTCGGATAATGTCCGGCATTTTCTTTCGTCCAACTATACCAGAGCGTAAAAATATAAGGAACCGTACAGCTGATTGAAAATGGCAACTACCAATATGTAAACGATTAATCTTGTGGTAAATCACAACATCTGACTATCCAGTCTTTTTGATAGACTTAATTCCACCAAAATGTAACTTACAAGTCTTGACATGGATATAGCAGGTCATTATTATGACCGACCAGTCATTTTATCTAACGGGTTTGTCATTGCCCGGAAAGGGTGGCTCTACAAGCTTTGATTGAAACCAAACAGAAATTATCCAGGAAGGAACGCGAGGAAGCTTTCCGAAGGGACATAGTTCTCGATGTTGCCGAAAGGTTATTTGCCGAAAAAGGGTTCGACAAGACGACAGTCTCGGACATCGCGGATCGGTCCGAACTTGCAAAGGGAAGCCTGTACCAGCTTTTCGAAAGCAAGCAGGAGATCATCCAGGCGCTTGTCAAACAAAAAGTCGACAAGGTCACATCCATTATTCAGGAGGTTCTGGATGCCGATCTGAGTCCATTCGAGAAGGTGCTTTTATCGATCAACACCAAATTCGAGGCAATGTGGGAATCGAGGGATTTCGCGAAAATTTTCATAAACGAATTCCACGGTTTCAACTGGGCGATGGATATCAGCATTCTCAGTGAACACTTCGGAACAATTCGCAAGATGATGTTTAAGCTTGGCGACCAGATTGCTCTTGCGCAGAAGGCTGGCGATATCAGGGATGATATACCTCCCATGGTTATACTGGCGATGCTTGGCGGAATTTCGAATGCTTT
>Ga0272443_10007628_pt1 | contig 10261 bp, 10 predicted proteins | sample SSMAcet12_FD_193581 | JGI IMG/M metagenome (GOLD analysis project Ga0272443, IMG submission 193581) | Marine sediment archaeal communities from Little Sippewissett salt marsh, Falmouth, MA, United States - SSM-Acet-12 | ecosystem: Environmental > Aquatic > Marine > Wetlands > Sediment ... | reverse complement strand
ACGCGCTCCTGCAAAGTGCCGCAGGATGAACACAAACGCGGTGTAAGGGTCTTCGACCTTCAGGAAGCTCATTCCCTCAGGCGCATCATCGACAGGAGCTTTGGGGTGCACAATCAGCAGCGAAGCGCCGCTTTGCGCAATGTGTCGGTAATACTTTTCATTAGAGACGAAACTGACCTGCCCGGAGACGGCCTCTTCAATTTTAGCCGGACCGGTGATTTCGGTCTGATCGGAACCGACAAGCTCGACGGAGCTGAAATAACGCCCGAGAAAGGCATTGATGTCTGCAATTTTCATACTGTATGCGATGGCCGGAGAAAGCCAGAAAATTTACTTAGTAATTCAATCCATTTTGCTATATTCAAAATCCTAAATCGCGCCGGATGCGACAGCGTACGCCCGTACCCGATAAACGAAGGTGTTGGCGTAATATAATTCGTTTCATCAGAAAAAGCAGTGAAGGATGGAAACACCTATCAAAATTTTCGCAGGACGCAGTAACCCCGAACTTGCAGAGAAAATTGCCGATTACCTCGGGATGCCGCTGTGTGACGCAAAAGTGGAGAACTTCTCCGACGGCGAAATTTCGGTCAACTACTTCGAGTCGATCAGAGGCTCGGATATGTTCATCATCCAGTCGACCAATCCTCCGGGAGACAACCTGCTGGAACTGCTTATCATGATCGATGCTGCCAAACGCTCATCGGCGGCCAGAATTACGGCAGTCATGCCCTATTACGGCTATGCTCGTCAGGACAGAAAAGACAAGCCCCGCGTAGCCATCACGGCCAAGCTTGTGGCAAACCTCCTGACCCAGGCCGGCGCTGACAGAATTCTTACCATGGATCTGCACGCAGCGCAGATTCAGGGCTTTTTCGACATCCCGTTCGACCATCTCTATTCGAGCGTGGTGCTGATCGATTATGTCAAGAACATGGACATCGCCGACAACCTCGTCGTGGCTTCGCCGGACGTCGGTGGCGTCAAACTGGCTCGCAAGTTTGCATCCGAGCTCGGCACCGAGCTGGTCATTGTTGACAAACGTCGTCCGAGAGCAAACGTGGCCGAGGTGATGAACATCATCGGCGACGTGAAGGGCAAAAACGTGCTGCTGGTCGATGACATGATCGACACGGCGGGCACCATCGTCAACGCTGCCAAAGCCATCCAGGAAGCCGGCGGCCTGAAGATTTATGCTGCGGCGACCCACCCGATTCTCTCCGGCCCGGCCATCGAGCGTATCAACAACTCGGTTTTCGAAAAAGTGATTGTCACCGACTCGCTGGTCAGCGAGCACGACTACTGCCCGAAACTCGAAATCGTCACCATCAGCAACCTGTTCGGCGAAGCCATCAAGCGTATCTACGACGGTGAGTCGGTCAGCTACCTGTTCGACAGCAAGAACATCTCGCACAAGATCACCAATCATAATTAATTCTTAAGCGTTAACAGTTAAAGGAGATAGAGGAAGAAGATGGAAACAAGAGCATTGTCTGTTAATCTTCGCGAAGTGAAGAAAAATGGAGCCGCAAAGCTGCGCCAGCAGGGTATGGTTCCGGCCGTTGTGTACCATAAAGGAGAAGAGACCGTTGCAATCAGTGTCGATGAAATCGCTCTGGACAAGCTCGTCCACTCTGCCGAATCGCACCTGATCGACCTGCAGTACCCCGATGGCAAATCGGTTCGCGCCTTCATCAAGGACTTGCAGTTCGACCCCGTCACCGATCGCGTCATCCATGCCGACTTCAAGCGCTTCACGGCTGACGAAGTTGTTGAGATGGAAGTTCCGATCCATGTCGAAGGTGAAGCTGTCGGCGTGAAAATCGGCGGCGGTAAACTCCAGATCAACATGCACACCCTGACCCTGAAAGGCAAACCGGCCAACATGCCCGAGCACTTCACGATCGATGTCTCTGCCCTTGAAGCCGGTCACTCACTGCACATCAGCGACCTTCAGGCTACCGTTCCGGCAGGCACCATCGAGATCATCGGTGATGCCGACGCAGCCGTTGTTTCGGTTGCTGCTCCCAGAAAAGAGGCTGAGGCTGAAGCCGAAGAGGAAACCACTGAAGAGGCCTGATTCAAAACCAGCCCAATCGCAGGATAAGCTCAAGCTGCCTTTCTCCGGAAAGGCAGCTTTTTTTTCGTCTCGCCGTTTGCAATCGAACGGCAAGTATCGTTTTTTGAGAAGTGCACGGAAGAAACAGCATTGCCTTCACTTAGCCCTATTCTCATTTTCCAATGGCTGCACAGCAACCGAATGATTCGCACGTCCCTGTCTGGTACCGCATCGTGCCGGGGCTTGGCCTGTTGAGAGCCGGCAAAACCGCCCAGGGCCTCTTTTTCGTGCTGGCGTTTACAGCATTCATCGTGTTGATGGTGCTCCGGTTCGATCTGCTGACGATCAGCCTGCGCTCACTCGTAACCGGCCTGAGTCTGCTGGTGCTCTCCCCCGTCAACTTCCAGCAAATCTTCACCCAGGAAATCCTCGAATTCTGGATCGCAGCGCTCTATCTGCTGCTCGTGCCGGTGCTGCTCATCTACTTTTCGTGGCGCTCGTACCGCAAACATCTCGAACGGCAACATGCCGCCGGGTCAGGGGAACTGAGCCTGTGGCAGCTCGGCATGATTTCCTTCAAACGCAACGGCATTTCGGTCGCCGCGTCAGTAGTCATCTTTCTGCTCTATTCGGTGGCCTTCCTTGCGCCATTTCTTGCCCCTTTCAGCCCTTTCGATCAGCAGGACTTTCTCGTCACCGCCTACCAGCCTCCTCTGACCCGCATCGACGCGCTGGTGCTCGACAAACATCGTACCGTCGTCATTCCGCAAAGACAAGGCGACGACGCGGTCGCCTCGCTGAGCAACGCCCTCATCACCGACAGCCAGAAGCTCAGGTCGAGAAACCGTGACTACGGGCTGAAATTCGTTGACGGCTACCGCGTAAAAGGCGACCAGCTCTTCTACCGTCAGGGCATCAGGGAAAAAAGCATACCGCTCAACGAGCTTCGGTCGGTACACGACGGCAGCAGCAAACCGGGCTATATCGTCACAAAAACCTTTCTGCTCGGCACTGACCAGTACGGGCGTGACATCTTCAGCCGCGTACTCTACGGTTCGCGCATTTCGCTCTCCATCGGCTTTCTGGTGGTACTCATTTCGGTGACGCTCGGCACGGTGATCGGCGTCTCGTCGGGCTACTTCGGCGGCTGGGTGGACAGCATCCTGATGCGCATCGTCGATGTGCTGATCGCCTTTCCGGCGCTGTTTCTGATTCTGATAATTATCGCCACCTTCGGCAACTCGATCTACCTGATCGTCATCACCTTGTCGTTCACCGGCTGGATGGGCGTGGCCCGAATCGTGCGCGGCCAGGTGCTTTCGCTCAAGGAGCAGGAGTTCATCCTTGCTGCCAAATCGCTCGGTCTGTCGAGTGCGCGCATCATCTTCCGCCACGTGATGCCCAACACCCTGACGCCGGTTATCGTGGCCGCCACGCTGCGCATCGGCAGCATCATCCTGACCGAAGCGGGCCTCTCCTTCCTCGGCCTCGGCGTGCAGCCCCCCACCCCGAGCTGGGGCAACATCATCAACGAAGGGCGCGACAGTCTGCTCAACCACTGGTGGATTTCGACCTTTCCCGGCATCGCCATCCTCACCACGGTGGTTTCGTTCAACCTTATCGGCGACGGTATCCGAGACGCCCTCGACCCGAGGATGCGCTCATGAGCACACGACTGCCCAACGATCCCCTGCCGTGGCAGACCCTTGAGTCGGAGTACCTGCACCGCGAAACATGGCTGACCATCCACCGGGACAAGGTGAAGCTCTCCAACGGCAGAACCATCGACGATTACTATGTTCAGGAGTTCCCCGACTGGGTCAACGTGCTAGCCATCACGCAAGACAGGAAAGCCGTCCTCATCCGGCAATACCGGCATGGGCTTGGCTCAGTCGATTACGAATTACCGGCAGGCGTTTGCGAGCCCGACGAGTCGCCGCTTGAGGCCGCACAACGCGAGCTGCTCGAAGAGACCGGATACAGCGGCGGAGCGTGGTCGCCCTTGATGACGTTGAGCCCGAACCCGGCACTCCAGAACAATCTTTCCTGCTCGTTCCTGGCCGAAGGAGTCACGCTTTCAACAAGCCAACATCTCGATCCGACCGAAGAGATTACCGTGCACGAAGTGCCGCTGGATGACCTGCGCAACCTGATTTTCGAGGGCGAGATAATCCAGGCACTACATGCTGCACCCGTGCTCAAATACCTGATGCAGCAGTCGATACGCTAAGAAGCAGGGGAAAACAGGATGAAAAAACAGAAACAGCTCGAATTGCTTGAAGAGGCCATCAGCTCAACCGGTCACAAAATCCGGTACGAAAAAGGCAGTTTCGTTGGCGGAGAATGCCGGGTCAGGGAGAACAAAATCGTCGTGGTCAACAAGTTTTTACCCATCGAAGGCAAAATCGCCACCCTCGCTTCGGTACTGCGCCAACTCAATCCGCCCGGACTCTCCGCCAACGTTGTCAAAATCCTGGACGACCTGACGGCAAACGACCTGTTCAGCGGCAGGAACGGGTAGGAACAGCCCTCGCGGCTGCCCTTTCACGTTATTCTCAATACCATTCCCTCCCTCAGTACCACACCGTCTGCCCGCTTTTCGACCGCACCTCAACCACCGGATGTTGCATCGCGAACCGCTCCAGCAAACCGCGCTGAACATACGGCATCGCAACACCAGGCACGAGCAGCATCCGCTGAGGATGAACCGAAGCAACCCACGATTCAAGTCGCGACCACTCCTTTTCAGTAAAGCGGCCGATCCAGAGTACCACATTCCCCCCATTCGCCGGAGTCTGTTCAAGTCGTTTCAGCCCTGATACGAACAGCCACGAACGCTGCTTGCTGTCGATCCTGAGCACGCGTTCAGCCGGACGACGGACGACGAACTGCCGTGACGCTGAAAGAAGTCCAGCGCTGACAGGCTGGAGCTGCTCGTCCGAATCTGCCGAAAACATTCCCACCGAAGCCACCGGCTCCGCAAGCCCCCAGAGGCTCGACTGTCGCCTGATGCGCTCCCGATCCATCGAACGTCGCCCATCCTCAACCAGCAGGGTTTCATTCCCTGACGAAAGCAGAAGCGCCATATCCCGTCCAGCATTGACCGTCACCATTCTTGGGGAATCGGGAACCGGGCGAACCACTTCATACCAGAGCAACATATTCAACCCGATCAGAACGGAAACAGCCAACCGCCCCCAAGCTTTTGAGGAAATTGCAGACAACGCCAACGCGACGCTCAGATAGAACACTACCACCCCGAACAGATCGGGGTGAACCTCAACGCTGGCAAACGGCAGACGGCTGAACTGCTCGACAAACCAAAGCGCGACATTGGCAAACAGCCACGAACTGAGTCCGAAAAGCTCCGCCACACCACCACCAAAACCGTGCAACAGCACCATCGGAAACGAGGCGTACATGGCCATGCTTGAAAAGAACACAACCGGCACATTGGCGATAATGCCCGAAGGTGCGTAGGTGCCGAAATACCACGCAATCACCGGAGCAATGCCGATCATCGCCGACAGGCTCACGCTGAATGCGCTCCAGAAGAAATGCGCGACTTTGCGCAACACTCCATCGCCGTCCGGAATGAGGCTTGAAAGCCACGGATAGATGGTAAGGATGCCAACTACTGCAGCGTTGGTCATCTGAAATCCGGGGCTCAGCAGTTCGAGAGGATTGAAAAGCAGAATGATGAGATCGGCTGCGGCCAGCGAGTTGAGCGCATAACTTTTCCGCCCGATCGTGCCTCCGGCGATAATCACCGAGGCCATGATCGCCGCCCGGCGGGTCGAGGGCGCATTGCCGGTCACGAAACAGTACAGTGCAATCACCGCCACAAGAATGAAAAGCGACAGCCACTTGCCCGCCGATGTCACTCGCAGGCGTTGCAAAGCAAGGTTGACCACATAGGCCAGCAACGCCACGTGCAGCCCCGACACAACCAGCACATGCGCCGTACCGGTACGCCGGAACGCATCGTACACCTCCTCCTGCACCAGCTCCCGCTCGCCGAGCATCATCCCCTTGATGAAGCCCTGTTCAGGCCCAGCCGGAAAGCGCTGATCGATAGCCGACTGGAGATAATTTCGCAAGGGATTAATGGCCAACCCGAACGATAGAGAGCTTGTCGGCTGCACTCCTTGGCGAACCATCCACGGGCCGACGCAAAAGAGCTGGCAATGCACACCCTTCAGCCGGGAATACCACCGGGGGTCAAACTCGTCGGGGTTGGAGGCTGGCGGGATCAGACCGACCGAGCCCTTGACGTGGACAAAATCACCCTGCTGAATCCCGAAATCCTGATCGCCAGACATGCGGATAACCACCGTCACCGGCTCATCGACCCGAGTCGTGCGCCCGTTTTCGAACACCTCGCGAGCACTCACGCGCAGGCGCGCTTTGCCGTGGCTCACGACCGGACGAGCATCCACAATGCCAGACACAATCACCTCACGCCCAACCCACGAAAGCAACGAGGGTGACGGCACAAGCCGAAAAACCGCCGCGGCATGAAAAGCAAACCCGGCGAACACCATCAGCAGGTAGCTCACAGCCAAAAGTGCCGACAGCTTGCCCGCCGGAAACCGTTTCCGATTGACGAACAAAAGAAGACCGGTCACGATGCAAGCAAACAGCGCCACGGCAAGCCAGCCGAAAGGCGAAAACGGCAAAGCAATGGCGGCCAAAATGCCGAAAACGGCGCATGCAAGCAGGCGCAGTGCTGGATGAGCAGGAAGGAAAAACCGCTTCATACTAGGGGTTATGGCGGTTATTTCAGGATTTAAGCAACAGGATAATTTAGTATATTCAGGTCATTTCCCGTTAACCAGCCAAACAAAACACCCGGATGCTTGTCAAAGAGATTCTCGACGCCAAAACCGAACCGGTCTTCAGCCTGGAATTTTTCCCTCCGAAAAAGCAGGACGACTGGGACAAACTCTTTGCCACCATCTCGAACCTCTCCCCTCTCGATCCTTCCTACGTGAGCGTCACTTACGGCGCAGGCGGCTCGACGCGGGAACGCACGCATAATCTGGTCACCAAAATCCAGCAGCAAACCGGCCTGACGGTTGTTTCGCACTTGACCTGCATCGGAGCGGAAAAGAGCGAGATCGAAAGCGTTCTGCAAAACTACCGGGAGCACGGCATCACCAACGTGCTCGCGCTGAGAGGCGACAAACCTGCCGATATCCCCACGCTCGCTGAGGCGATCAAGGATTTCCCGCACGCCATCGACCTCGTGAAATTCATCAAAGCGAACTTCCCGGAAATGGGCATCGGCGTGGCAGGCTTCCCCGAAGGCCACCCTGAAACGCCGAACAGGATGAAGGAGCTTGAATATCTCAAGGAGAAGATTGACGCCGGAGCCGACTACATCGTCACCCAGCTCTTCTTCAACAACCGCGACTATTTCGACTACGTCGAGCGCTGCGAGCTGGCGGGCATCACCGTGCCGATCATCCCCGGCATCATGCCCATCATGACGAAGAAAGGCATGATCCGCATGGGCGAACTCGCCCTCGGCTCAAGAATCCCGTCGAAGCTGTTGCGCAAAGTACTCGAAGCGTCGGATGACAAAGAGGTCGCCGAAATCGGCGTTGAATGGGCCACCAACCAGGTGCAGGAATTGTTGGATCACAAGGTCAAAGGCATCCACTTCTACACCCTCAACCTCTCCGAAGCCACGTTGAAGATTTTCAGGAATCTGAAACGGGGGTAAGAAAGTATGCGATGAATGATCTCAGAGCCGCACCTAAAAACCCTCACTAAACAGCAGTATCCATACGTTTTTTTCAGGATATTCTAAATCAGCAAATCGAAAAGCACATAGCGATTTTGGGATCAGGGAGATTTTATTGTTCGAAACTATGACGCGCCAACACGATTGCGTGTAACACCAGAAAAACCAAGTCTCTGCAAGTAGGTAGGATATTCATTAATCAGAGCCTCTTGGCATCGATTCACAAGGAACTCAACATCATAGATGACCTTCCGAACCCCCTCAGTGCTTGTAACTATCGTTTGATCTATAGCAACTTTTGGGCGATCACAGTTGTGTATACAGTCATGCCTCCTTTGAAATATACGCTCATATCTTTTCTCAAATACTTTTTTTGCATCTTTTCGCGCTTGGTTCCTTGCACTATTTTGGGTGGCGCGATAGTTAGTACGACTAATCCCAAATAAGCGTTGTTTATGATCGCGATGCAGCACCCAAGAGTCAAATGAAGTATCACCCATTAGTTTATTAGCATCTTCAAAAAAATGATTAAATAGATCTTTAATTTTTTTTATCGACAGCACTGTGTGCTCCTCAATTAACTCTCGTGCCATAACGCGCCAACGCCAATTTTCATTTGAGGATGCTCTAAGAAAAGCGACAACAGGCACTCTTAAGTTGTTTAGACGACCGGGAATTTGAATTATTGGCTGATGTTGCTTCGCCTGAAGTGTTCGTGCGATTAAGTCTGCATAGGCATCGCAGAAGTATGCATCCAAAGCACCGACACTCATCATCCATGCCCCTCTCATTATATCGTTTCGAAGCTCCGATTCGGTTAATGTATCTGCATGATCCAATAGCGCCCTCGCTCGGGATATATCTTGGTTAAAATGCAAATAAGGTGTCTCTAATATTGCCATATCATTTTATAGCTATAATTGATTATTTCTTTTCTTTATATGAGACCGGGTTTTTAATTAGAACTATATCATTTCACCGAAACCCGATCGCCGAATAACCAACCCAATGCCTTTGCGTAGCAATCGCTGTCTCACCCATTCCCAGATCATCGACTTTCAAGTGCGTCTGGCTGGTGCTGGTAGCGTAAGCTATCGGCACTCCCGTTAATGGAGCGCTTTTTTCCAGCTTCTGCAGATCCCGTGACGTCAACAGACCGACGGAAATAGCATAGTTTCCGCACCAGCTCCATTTGTATTCTTTGAAATTATCAGGCTTGGTCGTGTAGGCATAAAACCGGGAAATCTTTTGCTCGGTCAATTTCGAGTCAAAACAGGTGCTGATTATTTCCCGGTCATGAGCAACCGCCATTGCATTAGCTTTGCTACCGATTCCGTAATAAGCATAATTGTACCCGCCCCAATCTTCATCGCCGTAATGCACCGCGTCGGATGAAATCAGGATAGCAACATCCTCTCCCCAGCGCAGATTCTTCTCGCTCATCGTCGTAAACAGTGCCTTGGCCAAATGCTTGCTGATGGTTTGCATCCTTTCAAAATCAATGTACGGCACCAGAATGCTGATGATTTCAACATCCCTGTTCTGGTATTGCAGAAACGGAATCATCGCCTCGACGGAATATTCCTCGCTCTGCATTGGATCGTGCACAATGGTCATGTCGGCGGGCAACTGCTTGATGATTTCTTCCCGCAGCGGTGACACCGCGACCTTGCCGTATGGACCATGCCATGAGCTGAAGCTGTCGAACACCAGCCGATTTTCGAGGTTATAGCGCCACGCTTTGTGAGCCACGCCGAAAATGATGACTGTTTTTGCCTTGATATTTCTCAACACCGCCGGATAGAGCCAGCTCGCGTAGGTGTAATCGTCATGCGGACAGATCGCCGCCCGCCACACGGTTCCCGCTGGCTGCTGTGTACGAGCAAGATCGTCATGATACAGTCTATCGATTCGCACCATGACTGAATCCATTTGCCTGGCCTTATGCGCAAATCCAACCGTATCAGCCAATGCGCGCGTCGAAAATTCAGGATCGGATCGAGCAAGCAGTAAACTGTTCGACAGGATAAGCGCGCAGAACAAGCACATCGAAACAACGGTTCGCGCGATATGTCTCACCTTTTGAACCTGCTGCATGACTTCTTCGTTTGATAACAAAACTAGCGTTACCGTTCCGAAATCAACGTCAGAACGACGTGGGTATCGCTAAAAAAAGATAGGGAATTCCGGAAGGAAAAGGAGGGGGATAACGTGGCGCTGGATCATCAACGTACGAATCGGCTCAGGAATGCGTTCCTGAGCCGATTCGTCCATGTAAGTCCATGCTCTTAAATTTCGTTCTGCACGAGCTGCTCGTAGGTTTCACGGCGGCGAATCAGCTTGGCTTCGCTGCCATCAACCATCACCTCTGCGGGACGACGACGGCCGTTGTAGTTGGTGCCCATGACTGCGCCGTAAGCTCCGGAAGAGAGTACGGCGAGCAGTTCACCTTC
>Ga0272443_10007627_pt1 | contig 10264 bp, 7 predicted proteins | sample SSMAcet12_FD_193581 | JGI IMG/M metagenome (GOLD analysis project Ga0272443, IMG submission 193581) | Marine sediment archaeal communities from Little Sippewissett salt marsh, Falmouth, MA, United States - SSM-Acet-12 | ecosystem: Environmental > Aquatic > Marine > Wetlands > Sediment ... | reverse complement strand
GCACGCGCCGCGTGATCCTGCCCCTGCCCTTCTTCCTCCTGTGGCCGCTGCTGGCCCTCTTCGCCATCGCCGTGGGGATCCTGCGCCTCGCGGCCCCCGCCGGCACGGGCGCCGCCCGCGCGGCGCGCGCGGGCCTGACGGCACTCGCCGTCCTCTGGCATCTCCCCGGCATGCGCATCGACGTGCGCGACCCCGGGGGCGAACAGGTCTACCTGCGCTTCGTCTGAACGGAGAGGCGCGCAATGCAAAGGAGCGACGTGATGTCGGAAGAGCGCAAACAGGTGCTGGACATGCTCGCCGAGGGCAAGATCACGGCCGACGAGGCCGAGCGCCTGCTCGAGAAGCTGGAGCCCTCCCCCCAGGCGCGGCGGACCGTCCGCACGAAGACCGTCCGCCGGGTGATCCGCGGCGAGGACGAGGCCGGGGACGAGCCGGAGGGCGAGGGCGATCCGGCCCGGCCGCTCCGCTACCTGCGCGTCCTGGTCAACGGCGCCGACGGCGAGACCGTCAACATCCGCGTGCCCCTCAAGCTGGTGCGCACGGGCATCAAGCTGACCACCGTGCTGCCCACGGAGACCAGCGCCAAGCTGGCCGACAAGGGCATCGACCTCTCCGAGCTCGGCGAGCTGCAGGGGGACGAGCTGGTGGAGGCCCTGCGCGAGCTCCACGTGGACGTGGAGGGCGCCGACGGCGAGACCGTCCGCATCTTCTGCGAGTAGCCCCACCCCGCGCGGCCGTGCCGCCCCGCCGGCGCGCGAGGGAAGGGACATGGCCCGCCGGCGCGCGGACGCGACACGCGGCCGCCGCGCGCGCGGCGGCCGCGCAGCAATCCTAGTCCATGGCGAACAGGCGCTGGTAGCCCGCGTGGCCGGTCAGCAGCTCCGCGTGGGTCCCCGCGTGGAGGATCACCCCGTCCTCGAGCCAGAGCACGCGGTCGGCCCGCTGGGCCGTCGCCTCCCGGTGCGTGGAGACGAGGATGCCGGCGTCGGGCAGGTGGCCGCGCACGCGGTCCCAGAAGCGCCGCTCCGTCTGCGCGTCCAGCGCGCTGGTGACGTCGTCCAGGACCAGCACGGCCGGGTCCCCGGCGATGGCGCGGGCGATGGAGACGCGCGCGCGCTGCCCGCCCGACAGGCCCTTGCCGCCCGGCGCGACCTCCTTGTCCGCCTTCACCTCCTCGCCCAGGCAGGCCGTGCGCAGGGACCGCTGGACGGCGGTCTCGGCGACCGTCTCGCGGCCGAGGGTGACGTTGAGCCCCACCGAGCCGCTGAACAGCAGCGGCTCCTGGGGCGAGTAGGCCACGTGGCGGGCGCGCTCCTCGTCGCCGAGGGACAGCAGGGGCTTGCCGCCCAGCTCCACGGCGCCGGCGTCCGGCGCCAGCAGGCCCACGGCGCACTCGAGCAGCGTCGACTTGCCGCAGCCCACGGGCCCCACCAGGGCCACCGTCTCGCCGGCGCGCACCTCCAGGCTCACGCTGCGCAGCACCTCGCGCCCGCCGTTGCCGGCGTAGGTGAAGGCCAGGTCCCGCACGCGCAGGGCGGGGTGGCGCTCGGCGAGGGTCTGATCGCCCAGTTCGCGCGGGGGCTCCGCCTCCAGGGCCTGGAGCCGCTTGACGGAGGTGTGGGCCACGTTGGTGCTGACGAAGAACCAGCTGATGGTCCACAGGGGCATGGTCAGGCCCGACAGGTAGGCGACGAAGGCGTAGAAGTCGCCGAGGGTGAAGCCGGGGTCCTTCAGCACGAACCAGCCGCCGAGGAAAAGCACCACCACCAGGCCGGCCTGGTTCATCAGGGCGACGATGCCCTCCAGGGCGGCCTGCAGCGTCACGACGCGCTTCTCGGCCCGCTCGCGGCGGCGCAGCACGCGGTCGAGCAGGCCCCGCTGGGCGCCCTCCATGCCGAAGCCCACGACGATGCGCGAGCCGGAGAAGGCGCTCTCCAGGGCCTCGACGGTGCGGCTGGTGGTCTCCTGCCGCTCGTTGTAGCGCCGGTACTGGAGGCTCTCGGTCTTCGACAGCAGCCAGACGATGAAGGGCAGCGGCAGCGTCGAGGCCAGGGTCAGCTTCCAGTGCAGGGCGAACATCACCGTCAGGCTGAAGGCCAGCGTCAGCGAGGCCTCGATGGGCCGGAACACCCCCGAGCAGCTGTACCAGCTCAGCTTGTCCATCTGGTCGATGTCGTCGGTCAGGCGCGTGACCAGGTCGCCGGGCTGGTAGCGCTGGAAGAAGTCCTGGCGCTTGCGCAGCACCGAGCCGAGCAGGCTCATGCGGATGTTCATGGCGTTGGTCACGTTCATCCACGCGCGGCTCGACGGCAGGAAGGCCTGCGTCACCTCGCGCAGGACGCCCATGCCCAGCAGGGCCAGGATCCAGTGCCGCGCGCTGGTGGCGTCGAAGTCCGTCGCCAGGTTGTCGATGATGAACTTGAAGATGACCGGGTAGAGCGTCCGCGTGGCGATGCCCAGCACCGTCAGGCCGAAGACGACCGTCAGGCCGCCGCGCACCCGCCGCCAGTAGGGCGCGAACCAGCGCAGGACGTTGCCCAGGCTGTCAGCCAGCACGGCGCGCCTCCTCTCCCAGCTGCAGGGCCACCAGGTCGGCGTAGCGCCCGCCGAGGGCCACCAGCTCGTCGTGGCTGCCGCTCTCGGCGATCCGCCCGGCCTCCACGACCAGGATGCGGTCGGCCCGCCGTACGGTGGACAGGCGGTGGGCCACCACCAGGTTCGTGCGCCCCTCGGTCAGCCGCGCGAGGGTGTCCTGGATCTTGCGCTCGGTGCCCGGGTCGACGCTGCTCGTCGCCTCGTCGAGGATGAGTACGGGCGGGTCCACGGCCAGGGCGCGCGCGAAGGCCATGAGCTGGCGCTGGCCGTAGGAGAGGTCGCGGCCGCGGCTCTCCATGACGGCGTCGAAGCCCTCGTCCCGGCTCTCCACCAGCTCCAGCAGGCCGGCCGTGCGGGCGGCCTCGCGCACGCGCTCGGGCGGCACGTCCTCGCGGAAAGCGCTCAGGTTGTCGGCCACGGAGGCCGGGAAGAGGTAGAGGTCCTGCAGCACCAGGCCGAACAGGCGCCGCAGCGCCAGGGGGTCGTAGTCGCGCAGGTCTCGACCGTCCAGGACGATGCGGCCCGCCGTGGGATCCATGAAGCGGCAGATGAGGCTCACGATGGTGCTCTTGCCGCCGCCCGTGGGTCCCACCAGGGCCAGGGTCCGCCCCGCCTCGAGGGAGAAGGACACGTCCTCGAGCACCGGCTGGCCCGGCTCGTAGGCAAAGCTCACCCCGTCGAAGCGGATGCTGCCCGGGCGGTCTGGCACGGGCGCCGGGCGCGCCGGCGCCGTCACCGGCGGCTCGGCGTCGAGGGTCTGGAAGATGCGGTCCGCCGCGCCGCCCGCCCGCTGGATCTCGGCGAGCTGCTCCGACAGCTCGATGATGGGCCAGTAGACCTGCGCCACGTACTGGGCGAAGAGCACCAGCGAGCCGATGGTGATGCTGCCGGCGGCGATCCAGCGCGCGCCCAGCCACAGGGCCGCGACGGTCATCAGCACCTCGAGCAGGCCCAGGCCGTGCCAGAGCCCGTACTCCATGAAGAAGAGCTTGATGGTGAACCGGTTGTAGCCGCTGTTTTCCCGCGCCATGCGCCCCTCGGCCCAGCCCGTGCGCCCCGCCGCCTGGAGGAAGCGGGCGGCGGGCATGATCTCGGCCAGCACGCCCGTCAGCTTGGCGTAGAGGGCGCGCTCCTTGCGGAAGCGCGGCCGCAGGTAGCGGAACAGCAGCAGGGTGCCCCCCACCATGGCCGGGATGACGACGCCGGCGATGGCGAACAGCCGCGTGTCCACCTTGCCCAGCACCACCAGGGCGCCCACCAGGGTGCCCGTGGCCGCCAGGATGCGCATCATCATGGTGCCCGTCAGGGCGACGAGGCGCTGCGAGTCGGACTCGATGCGGCTGACCAGCGTACCCACGGGCAGGCGCTCGAGCCAGAGCACGCCGAGGCGGAAGAAGTGCGAGAAGAGGTTCCGCTTGATGGCGTTGACCGCCATGACGCCGGCCTTGCCCAGCAGCGTGGCCGAGCTCATGTTGGCCAGGCCCGCGCCGATCATCAGGCCCAGGTAGGCGAGGGCCGACAGCAGCAGGCCGCGCAGGTCGCCGGCCGGCACGTTGACGTCGATGATGCGCTTGAACACGAGCGGCTGGCCCAGCACGAAGGCCACGCCCACCAGGCCCAGCAGGAAGGCCGCCCCGAAGGCCAGCCGGTGCGGGCGCACGTAGGGCCAGACCCGCCGGAACATGTCCAGCGTGGGCAGCCGTTCCTGGGTCTCCTGCTCGTTCAGGTCGTCCTGGTCCCACCACATGGTCGTCTCTCTCGCGGTCCCGTGCCGGCGGCGCCGGACGGGCCCCTCGCAGAAGAAACCCCACCCGCTCCTGCGGGTGGGGTCCCCTCGGAAATCGGAATCGCTTGCGCGGACTATTCGGTTAGTAGAGCGCCTTGACCTGCGACCAGCTCGTGGCCTCGGCGGGCACGGAGCCGTCCGGAATCATGATGACGGCGCCGGCCGGCGCGGTGACCTCGAGGTCGTCCACCCAGACGGTGTCGCCGGGGCTGGAGTAGGTGCGCACCTCGATGACCAGGCCGGTGTGGCCGCCCTCGACGGTCCAGGTCCAGCTCGTCTGGTCCCAGCCCTCGCCCGGGCCGTAGTCGTCGTTGCCGCCGGCGCTGCCGGCATAGCCGCCGATGTCCATGTCGTCGTTCCAGTGCCCCCAGATGCGGCAGCTGGGCGACGCGCCCGGGGTGGTGTCGTAGCGCCAGATGCTGGCCGTGACGACGTCGCCGTCGCTCAGACCGTAGACCCACGCGACGAAGGCCTGCGGCGTGCCGCTGGCGGCGTTGTCTTCCAGCTTGAGACTCCGGCTGCCCGTGTAGGCGATGCTGCCGTCGTTGGTGGCGATGATGTCGCCGTAGTTGCCGAGGATGGTGGACGTGCCGTCCTCCCAGCTGAAGGTCATGGTGTCGGCCATGACCGCCCCGGCGCTCAGGCAAAGCGCGAGAAGGGTCGCTAACAGTGTCTTCATTGGGAGATCTCCCTCCGGCTGCGTGTGCATGGGCTGCGTGCGTAGAACCTCCGGGGATCCCCGGATGGCAACGCGGATCTCGATCGAGCCTCATAGGCTCCCAGGCTGGTCAAACCAGCATACCACGCACAGCGCGGTGAGTCAATCGGCAAGACCATTGCAACCCCCTGCAAGAAGGCGCCTTAGCGACTTCTTTGCGCTGAGGCAATGGGACCGCTGACTCGCCACCGCCCGCTGAACGGCCGAGCCCCACCCGTTCGGCGGGCGGGGCTCGGCGATGCGAAGACCGTCCTGTCGGGCCGGAGCCTAGTAGAGGGCCTTGACCTGCGACCAGCTCGTGGCCTCGGTGGGCACGGAGCCGTCGGGGATCATGATGACGGAGCCCTGGGGGGCGATCACGCAGAGATCGTCCACCCAGACGGTGTCGCCGGCCACGCTGTAGGTGCGCGCCTCGATGACCAGGCCGGTGTGGCCGTCCGCGACGGTCCAGGTCCACTGGACGCAGTCCCAGCCCTCGCCCGGACCGTAGTCGTCGTTGCCGCCGGCGCTGCCGCTGTAGCCGTTGATGTCGTCGGTGTCGTTCCAATGGCCCCAGATGCGGACCGAGGGGCCCGCGCCCGGGGTGACATCGTAGCGGTAGAAGGCGGCCGTGACGACGTCGCCGTCCTGCAGGCCGGTGACCCAGGCCAGGTAGGCCTGCGGCGTCCCGCTGACGGCCTGGTCCTCCAGCTTCAGGCTGTGGGTGCCGCCCCAGGCGTAGGTGCCGTCGTTGGTGGCGATGATGTCGCCGTAGCTGCCGAGGATGGTGTAGATGCCGTCCTCCCAGCTGTAGCTCATGCTGTCAGCGAAGGCCGTGCCGGCGCCCAGGGCCAGCACGAGAAGGCTCAGTAGCAGGCGCTTCATGGATCGTTCCCCTCCAGATGCGGGTGGCATTGATGGTTTCCTCACTCCCCCTCATCCGGCGCGGGCTTCTCGGATGCACCGCTGGCTCCCCGCCGGCGTCGTCGGGTTAACATTACAGCTTACCACAGTCAGAAATCCTTCTCAAGGAATGCATGCCGTCCGGGGGCCTCTTCGCGGCATCTTGTCCCGGTCTTCACAAGGAGACGCCCGCCCCGGAGGGCGGGCGTCCGCTGAAATCGCTGCCCGTGGCGCGGGCGCGGCCGGCCGCCTACTTGATGACGTCCAGCTCCTTGCCGACCTTCGTGAAGGCCGCGATGGCCTTGTCCAGGTGGGCGCGGGTGTGGGCGCCGGAGACCTGCACGCGGATGCGGGCCTTGCCCTTGGGCACCACCGGGTAGAAGAAGCCGATGACGTAGATGCCCTCGGCCAGCATCCTGTCGGCGAAGACCTGGCTCAGCTTGGCGTCCCCCAGCATGATGGGCACGATGGGGTGCTCGCCGGGGATGATGTCGAAGCCGGCCTCGGTCATCTTCTCGCGGAAGTAGCGCGTGTTCTCCTCGACCCGGTCGCGCAGCTCGGTGGTGGCCGAGATGAGCTCGAGGGTCTTCAGGGACGCCGTGACGATGGCCGGCGCCAGGGTGTTGGAGAACAGGTAGGGCCGGCTGCGCTGGCGCAGCAGGTCGATGATCTCCTGGCGGCCCGTGGTGAAGCCGCCCGAGCCGCCGCCCATGGCCTTGCCCAGCGTGGAGGTGATCACGTCCACGCGGCCCAGGGCGCCGCAGTGCTCCACGCTGCCGCGGCCCGTGGGGCCGAAGAAGCCGGAGGCATGGCAGTCGTCCACCATGACCATGGCGCCGTACTCGTCGGCCAGGTCGCAGATCTTGTCGATCTGGGCGACGATGCCGTCCATGGAGAAGACCCCGTCGGTGGCGATCATCATGCGCCGGGCGCCGTCGGCCCTGGCCTCCTCGAGCTTGGCCCGCAGGTCCTCCATGTCGTTGTTGTTGTACCGGTAGCGCTTGGCCTTGCACAGGCGGATGCCGTCGATGATGGAGGCGTGGTTGAGGGCGTCGCTGATGATGGCGTCCTCGGGGCCCAGCAGGACCTCGAAGAGCCCGCCGTTGGCGTCGAAGCAGGCCGCGTAGAGGATCGTGTCCTCGGTGCCGAAGAACTCGGCCAGCTTCCCCTCCAGCTGCTTGTGGATGTCCTGGGTGCCGCAGATGAACCGCACCGACGAGAGGCCGAAGCCGTGGGTGTCCATCCCCTCCTTGGCGGCCCGGATGATCTCCGGGTGGTTGGACAGGCCCAGGTAGTTGTTGGCGCAGAAGTTGATCACCTCGGCGCCGCTGTCCAGCCGGATGTCGGCCTTCTGATCGCTGACGATGATGCGCTCGCGCTTGTAGAGCCCCGCCTCGTCGATCTCGGCCAGGGTCGCCTTCAGCTCGTCGCGTACTTTCTCGAACATCGAATCCCTCCTGCCTGTTCTCCCAAGGCGCGTCGGGGTCAACGGTTGCGGCCGTCTACTTCAGAAGGCCGGCTGCTTGCTTCCTGCGCAGGGCCGCCAGCATGTCCTCGGTCATGGCGGCCAGATCGTAGGCGGGCGCCCAGCCCCACTCCGCGCGGGCGGCGGAGTCGTCCACGGAGTCCGGCCAGCTGTCGGCGATGGCCTGCCGGAAGTCGGGCGCGAAGGTGCAGGTGAACTCCGGCATGACCGCGCGGATGCTCGCGGCCAGCTCGCCCGCCGAGAAGCTCATGGCGCCGATGTTGAAGTCGTTGTGGTGCACGAGATCCTCGAAGGGCGCGTCCATGAGGTCGAGGGTCGCCTTGATGGCGTCGGGCATGTACATCATGGGCAGCACCGTGTCCTCGCGCACGAAGCACTCGTAGCTGCCCTTCTCGACGGCGTCGTAGTAGATGGCGACCGCGTAGTCGGTGGTGCCGCCGCCGGGCAGGGTCTCGTGGCTGATGATGCCCGGGTAGCGAACGCCGCGGCAGTCGAGGCCGAAGCGCTTGACGTAGTAGTCGGCCAGCAGCTCGCCGGCCACCTTGGTCACGCCGTACATGGTCTTGGGCTTGAGGATGGTGTCGTTGGGCGTGTCGGTCAGGGGCGTCTCCGGCCCGAAGGCGGCGATGCTGCTGGGCACGAAGACGCGCGTCAGCCCGCGCTCGACGCCGATGTCGAGGACGTTCTTCAGGCCGTTCATGTTGACGTCCCAGCAGAGCCAGGGCTTGTCCTCGCCCACCGCCGACAGGATGGCGGCCATGTGGTAGACGGTGTCGATCTCGTACTTCTCGATGACCGCCTCGACGGTCTCCTTGCGTGTCACGTCGATGTACTCGAAGGGTCCGGAATCCAGGAGCGCCTGGCTCGGCTTGGTCTTGCGCCCCGTGGCCAGCACGTTGTCGGCGCCGTGGCGCTCGCGCAGGGCCAGGGCCAGTTCCGAGCCGATCTGGCCGACGGCACCGGTGACCAGGATTCGCTTCATCTCCTTCTGCGCCATGAATGCCTCTCCATGTCGAGCGGGTCGTGATGTGCGGAAGGTCGGGCGGCGGGCGGCGGAGCGCGGTCCGATGGACGCCACCGGGCCGCAGCCTGTCCGACCGGCACCAGAAAGTACCGAACCGCATGCCGGAAATCAAGACGGCCGCGGGCGGCGCGGCGCGGCCGCTCGGACCGCGCCGGAGCCGGCGGGGCGGCCGGCCCGGAACCACGCCACGGAAAGGGGCGGGACCGCGCGCGGCCCCGCCCCTTGTTGCACGATCGTGACCGGCGCCGCGCTACTTGAGCAGCACCATGCGCCGCGAGGCGGCCGCCTCCGGCGTGGCCACGCGGTAGAAGTAGACGCCCGAGGGCAGGGCCCGGCCGCCGCCGTCGCGGCCGTCCCAGACCGCGCGGTGCTCGCCCGCCGGCAGGGGCCCCTCGCTCAGCACGCGCAGCAGGCGGCCGCGCGCGTCGAGGATCTCCAGGCGCGCCTCGGCCGGCGCGTTCAGGCTGAAGGCGATCTCGGTCGTCGGGTTGAAGGGATTGGGCACGTTCTGGCGCAGGGCCAGTCCGGGCGCCGGCGCCGCGGGGGCGTCGGTGCCGGTCCCCGTCAGCCAGCCGATGACGCGCTGCATCACCAGCTCGCGGTCGGCGGCGTTGTCGATGGCCTCGTAGCCGAAGGCGAAGTAGACGACCTTGGACACGCCGTCGGACTTGGCCACGGCGCCGTTGCGCTGGGCGTCGTAGGTGAGGATCACCCGCGAGCCGATGCCGTAGGGATCGATGTCGCTGGGATAGTCCTGGTTGCCGGCGCCGTCGCCGCCCTGGATGGTCAGCGTGAGGCCGTTGCTGATGGGATCGCCCGGCACCCCGGAGAGCGTGTAGTAGTTGGTGTCGTCGTTGACAAAGGTCGCGCCCAGGTACTGCTGGTACCAGGCGTAGGCCGCTCCGCCCTGGTCGTTCAGCTCCCAGCCCAGGTCCTGGCCGGAGATGAAGAGCCGGCCGCCGCCGTCGAGGTACTCGCCCAGGGCGGCGCGGTCGCCGTCGTCGAGGGTGGGGAAGGACCAGCCGAGGTTCCAGACCACGACGTCGAAGCTGGCCAGCAGGGCGCCCGTCAGGGGCGCGGCGTTGCGGTCCCAGATGGCGAAGATGCGGCCCAGGCCGGCCAGGGCGGGCGCGTAGTAGTCGGTCTCGTAGCTCTCGGCCCCGTCGTCGTCCACCAGCAGGACCTCGGTGTCCGGCGTGATGACGGTGTAGTCCAGCCGCCGCTCGTCCGTGCGGTTCTCCGGCGTCATGACCAGCGACACGGCGCCGCTGCCGCTGACGCCGCCGGTGGGATCGAGGCTCACCTGGACGGTGGCGGTCTCGCCGGGGGCGAGAGGCAGGGAAACGCTCGACTGGGGCACGCCCTCGTGGACGATGCCGGCCGTCCAGCCCGCGGGCAGGCCGGTGGTGTCCAGCGTCAGGTCGTAGACGTCCGGGCGCAGGCCCATGTTGAAGATCACGACGTCGCCGAAGGCGTGGGCGGCGCCGTCGATGGCGACCCGGTCGCCCAGCGCGTAGTAGCGGAAGGCGTAGGCCGGCGTGGGCCGGCTGGTGGCGCTCTGGTGGATGTGCCGGTCGCCGTCGCGCTGGACCATGGCGGCGATCCAGAGGTTCGCCGTGTTCCAGGCGGGATCGATGTCGAAGGTGCGCGTGACCGACTGCGTCTGGCCCGCGAGGCTGATGGCCAGGGCCTCCTGGGTCAGCACGCGGCGCACGACGTCCTGGTAGACGTGCGTGCTGTAGGCGACGTCGTCCTCCACCAGGAACAGGCGCA
>Ga0272443_10007626_pt1 | contig 10265 bp, 9 predicted proteins | sample SSMAcet12_FD_193581 | JGI IMG/M metagenome (GOLD analysis project Ga0272443, IMG submission 193581) | Marine sediment archaeal communities from Little Sippewissett salt marsh, Falmouth, MA, United States - SSM-Acet-12 | ecosystem: Environmental > Aquatic > Marine > Wetlands > Sediment ... | reverse complement strand
AGTGACCAGGAACAGAACGATCAGGACCAGGTAGGGCAGCAGCTGGGGAGCCATCTCCACGTTGGACACGCCCCATACTCCCCAAATACCCGCGGCAGAGAGAGTTAACATCAAGATGATATGGACAATAGTACCGGTTCTCTTGGGTGGATAGTAAGTGATGCGCTCATCCATGATCATTTTATACCACAGGGCTGTCTCAGTGATTTATCCTGGGGGAGAAGTGCCGAATATGATTCCATTCTGCTAACTTCTCTCTTCAATTATGTGGAAATTTAGTATATGATACAAAATATACATATAAAGAAGGGGGATTTATCTTCGGGTTTTTTTTATTTCCACCACAATGAAGAAAGGAGGCAATATAGAGCGATCATATCATTAAGGCTATACTAATTTTTCCAAACGCCAAAGGAGAAAATTATGTATAAGAAATACTTCCCAGTCTTTTCTTGTCTAATACTGTTGGCTCTTCTCCTGTCTGCTTGTGGGGGTGGGGGAGCTGAAGAAGGCCAGAAGGTCGTCGAAACAGTGGTCGTTACTGTTGAGGTGCCTGTAGAGGGGGGCGAGCCAGTAGAAGCCCCGTCAGTCGAAGAAGGAATCCTTTCCCGTGTTCTTGAAAGAGGGTATGTCGTTTGCGGCGCCAGGACAGACCTGGCTGGATTCGGCATGCTGGATGAAAATGGACGCAATATGGGATTCGATATTGATTTCTGCCGTGCTGTTGCTGCCGCTGTCTTTGGAGATGCCGAAGCCATTGAGGTGGTACCGCTCACAGCTGCAGATCGTGGACCTGCCCTTCAGACCGCTGAGGTGGATATCCTCTCACGAAACGTCACCTGGACCTCGAGCCGTGATGCTCAATGGGGGAATTTCACCAATGTGATGTTCTATGATGGTCAGGGCTTTATGATCCGCAAGGACAGCGGCATCACCTCAACAGATGAGTTTGATGGCGCCACTGTCTGCGTGACAAGCGGAACAACGACGGAACAGAACCTGTCCGACTTCTTCCGCCAGAACGGCATGGAGTATGAAGCGGTGATCTTTGAGGAAACCGCAGCCGTGTACGGCGCATACGAAGAAGGACGCTGTGATATCACGACCAGTGATAAATCCCAGCTGGCTTCAGTGCGCAGTGGTTTTGCGGATCCAAACGCCCATATCATTCTTGATATCACGATTTCCAAGGAACCGCTTACTCCAGCTGTACCGCATGGTGATGATACCTGGTTTGATATTGTGAAGCTTGTATCCTTCGCGCTGATCAATGGTGAGGAATTAGGCGTAACCCAGGCTAATGTGGAGGATATGAAGACCAGCGAAAACATCAACGTGCTGCGTTTGCTGGGGGTTGAGGGGGATTGGGGTTATACCGATCTTGGCCTTGAACCAGAAGCGCTGGCCAACGCGATTGCGGCGGTGGGCAATTATGGCGAGATCTATGATCGCTATATGGGCCCCAATGGTATTTCATTCACATTGCCGCGCGGTCCCAATAATCTCTGGAACAATGATGGTTTGATCTACGCCCCACCCATCAAATAACCTTTTAGGAAAGGAAGCAGCCCTCGGGAAGGATGCGGTTTTACCCGTATCCTTCCCACATCTCGGATTATGTTATGACCTCACAAATTACCCAAGACAGGAAAAGAAAAGCTATCCCTTTCTACCGGGATGAACGGGTCCTTCAGCTTGCAGCTCAGGTGATATCTGCGATTTTGATCTTCGCTTTTCTGATTTGGGCTGTCCTCAACTTTTTGCGTGCTGCGGATGCTCGCAATATGACCCTGACGTTCCAATTCCTGGAAGAAGCGGCTGGATTTCCGATCAGTAATCCGCCCATCGAGTATGATCCTGCCATGTCATTTGGGCGGGCGTTTATGGTTGGTTTGGTCAATACCCTGATTGTCTCAGGGATTGGCGTCGTTACTGCGACCGTTTTGGGAACAATGGTCGCGCTGGCTCGTCTGTCATCTAACTGGTTATTAAGTCGGATCGCCCTGATATTTATCGAATTCCACAGGAATATCCCCCTGCTGGTTCTATTATTCATCTGGTATTTTGTGGTCTTTGGTTTTGTGCCTCCGGTCAAGGACAGCCTGGTGTGGCCTGGCCCCACATATATCAACAAGCGCGGGATCTATCTTTCCTGGCCTCGCCTCACCGAGGGCGGGAGAATTTTCTTGATCCTTTCTCTGATTGGAATAATTAGCGCAATTATCCTGTTTGTTATCCTGCGCAGGATCCGTCAGAATACCGGCAGGAATACGTTTTTCATTCCGGTGAGTATTGCGGTTTTGGCTGTTTTCTGCCTTGCAGGGTGGTTCCTGTCGAGTGGAGCACCGTTCGAAATAGATACTCCTTATTTGAAAGGGTTTAATTTCCAGGGAGGTTTGAGGCTGACACCCGAATTCGCCGGAATGTACCTAAGCTTGAGCCTCTATACGGCAGCCTTCATTGCCGAGGTGGTCCGGAGCGGTATCCAGGCTGTAAGCAAAGGTCAGATAGAAGCGGCCCGAGCGGTGGGATTGACACAATTACAGGTACTCAGTCTTGTTGTGATGCCGCAGGCCCTTCGGGTGATCATCCCGCCTATGATCAGTCAATATCTCAACCTTACAAAGAACTCCAGCCTGGCTCTGGCGATTGGTTTTCAGGAAGTCTTTGCAGTTGGTAAGATTGCCATCAACCAGGCCGGACGGGCAGTACCTGTATTTGCGCTGATCATGCTGACATATCTCAGCCTGAGTTTGCTGACCTCTTTGATACTGAATCTTTACAACCGCCGCATCCAGTTCGTGGTGAGGTAAATATGGCATCAATAGATAGCGATAGTGAGATTATTCGACCTCCCCAGCCTCCGGGTATTCTTCGCTGGATCCAAGAAAATCTCTTCAGCAGTGTCTTTAACTCGATATTGACGGTCGTGCTGCTGCCAGCTGTATTATTCCTGATCTATCAGATACTTGTCTGGGTAGTGATTGGAGCAGATTGGAAAGCAGTCTCCCAGTTCCCGCTGCTATATGCCGTTGGGCAGTATCCTCGTGATCAGCTCTGGCGGGTAGGTATTTTTCTGTCATCATTGATATTCTTGATGGGCCTCAGCTGGGGAAGATGGGGGGGATTGCTGCGGTCGATATCCCTGGCGGTCAGTGGATTCTTTTTGATGCTGGCTGTTCTGCCTTTCCAGCATCCCGCACTCACCCTGGGAATGAGGCTTTATCTTGGATCGAATCTACCAATCGCCCTGGCGGGTTATCTTCTCGGAAAAAAAACCCCGATCAAGGATTACCTGATTATCGCTGCCTGGCTGTTGGTTCCAGTCGTGGGGGTGATCCTGTTGGCTGGATTTGAATCCAGCACGGCGATTCCGGCTGTGCAGACTACGCTGTGGGGAGGTTTGCTGGTGACCTTCTTGCTGGCAGCGGGCGGCATTGTGCTTTCCTTTCCACTCGGGGTTGCGCTGGCTTTTGGACGGCGTTCGTCCTTACCCGTTGTGAGCGCTTTTTCAACAGTGTTCATAGAGGTGATCCGGGGAGTACCCCTTGTGACCATCTTGTTCATGTTCTCAATCATCCTGGCCCTGTTCCTGCCTGTGGAATCTCGCATTGATCGATTGGTCCGGGCTTTGATGGCTGTGACATTTTTCAGTGCGGCTTACTCCGCAGAGAATGTGCGTGGAGGCTTGCAGTCTGTTCCCTTAGGGCAGATCGAGGCTGCCAAAGCCCTTGGAATGGGTAGCCTTAAAACGACAATCTTTATTGTGCTGCCGCAAGCCCTGCGGGCGGTGCTGCCTGCAATTGTGGGTCAGTTCATTGCCTTGTTCAAGGATACAACTCTGGTGGTGATCATTGGTATCAATGATTTTCTGGGCATTGGCCGATCGATCATCAATTCTGACCCAGAGTTTGTCCAGCTCAGGACTGAAGTGTATATCTTTATGGCTCTGGTTTATTGGATTTTCAGCTACTTGATGTCCCTGGCAAGCCGGCGAATCGAGTCCGCGCTAGGTGTTGAGAGCAGTTTGTAGGAGAGCAGCTTATGAAGAATTCTGAACCGATCATCAAGTGCCGCGGTGTGCATAAATGGTTTGGGGAGTTCCATGCCTTAAAAGGTATCGATATGGATGTGTACGAAGGCGAGGTGATTGTGATCTTCGGTCCATCCGGCTCGGGTAAATCGACTTTCATCCGCACAATCAACCATTTGGAGGAACATCAGCAAGGAGATATCTTTGTAGATGGTATCGAACTCTCTCGTGATGTGCGTAATATCGAAATGATCAGGATGGAAACGGGGATGGTCTTTCAGCAGTTCAACCTCTTTCCTCATTTATCAGTGCTGCAAAATATCACCCTGGCGCCAATCTGGGTCCGCAACTGGCCTAGAGAAAAAGCTGAGGATAAAGCCAGGGAACTGCTGGAGCTTGTTGGGATCCCAGAACAAGCCCAAAAATTTCCCGGCAACCTGTCCGGCGGACAGCAGCAGCGAGTCGCCATTGCCAGGGCTCTGGCTATGGAGCCAAAGATCATGCTCTTTGATGAGCCTACATCGGCTCTCGACCCCGAAATGATCAAGGAAGTGCTTGATGCTATGATCAACCTTGCCAGGTCCGGAATGACCATGATCGTGGTCACTCACGAAATGGGGTTTGCGCGGGAAGTCGCTGACCGGATGTATTTTTTTGATGAGGGGCGGATCGTCGAGACAGGGACACCGGATGAGATTTACAAGAATCCCCAGGAAGACCGGACCAAATTATTCCTGTCCCAGATCCTCCATCACTGATTTAATTTCATCGGGCGTGAAAGAACCTCCCCGAGTTGGATAGGGGAGGTTCTTTGTTTCAGAGAGAGGGATTGTCAGATATCAACCAGTCGGATCGCGACTTACCCTCTTAAGATCAGAACAATGCCAATCACCACCAGGAAGCCGTGGACGATTTTGTCAAATCTGCCTTTGGGGATCTTCTTATTCACCACACCGCCGAGAAAAACCGCTGCCAGGATCACCGGGATGCTGAACAGGTAAAAGTGAACCACTCTTGGCGTCCACATACCCGCTAAACCATGGGTGATTAGAATAGCCAGGCCTGTTGGCAGGAAATATCCCTGCAGGGTGGCCCGGAATTTTTCAGGATCCCATCGCCGCAGCATTCCGTAGATCACTACGGGGGGGCCGTTGGTGTTATAGGCACCGCCCAGAACGCCGGCGATAATCCCGGTTAGATAAGCCCAGTTCTCATTTTTAAGCTCAGGTAGATTCGGGATGATCAGGTTGTATAGACCAAATCCGATCAGGATGATTCCCAGGAGGGATTTGACAATGATTTCTGGTGCTTGGTTCAGGAAATAAATGCCGATAGGGATTCCAATCCAGGTGGTGAGCACCAGGCGCCAGGCAGCCTTAAGGTCCACTTTTTTCCAGGCTCGCAGCAGGATGGTGACGGCGATCGTAGTGGCTCCCATTGCGGTCAGGGGGGTGGCCACCTGTAATCCGACCGCTATGGTCAGCAGGGGCATAGCGATCAGGGCGTCTCCAAAACCCAGGGAGGAACGAATGAATGTGGAGAGGAAAAGGATCCCTATGACAATGAGGTTGGTTGTGGTAAATTCCATAACTCACGCAAAGCCTTTTAGCTATACGTAACTCTTGTTTATCTTACCATAGGCAGGACGGTGAGCATTCGGGGTTGAATCTGGTAAACTAGGGAGGAATTCGAAGGAGTTATATGACTGAAGCTGATGTCATTAAGAATACCACCGACGGGCCAGTCACCCTGGAAACCCTTCAGAAGGACCTGGTTGCCCTTGGCGTTCAACCGGGCATGACCCTGCTGGTCCATTCATCCTTAAGTTCAGTTGGTTGGGTCAGCGGCGGAGCGGTGGCTGTCATTCTGGCGCTGGAAGAGGTCCTTGGACCTGAAGGCACGCTGGTCATGCCAACGCACAGTGGAGATCTTTCAGACCCTGGCATGTGGTCCAATCCGCCCGTCCCGGATGACTGGAAAGAGATCATCCGGCAAACCATGCCGGCGTTTGATCCAGTCATGACACCGACCCGGGGTATGGGCAAGATTTCAGAGACCTTCCGGAAACAGGCGGGGGTCATCAGAAGCGATCACCCCCAGTTTTCATTTGCGGCCTGGGGAAAGCATGCCGCGGAGATCGCAGGGGATCACCAGCTTGATTTTGGCCTGGGAGACAACTCACCATTGACAAGTATTTACCTGCTGGGCGGCTGGATCCTGCTGATAGGTGTAGGGCATGAGAACAATACCAGTTTGCATCTGGCAGAATTCAGAGCTGACTTCCCCGGAAAGAAGGAAATCAAGCAGGGAGCTCCGCTGCTGCTGGGGGGAGAAAGGAAGTGGATCACCTTCAGGGATTTTGATGAGAACAGTGATGAATTCCCTGAGGTTGCCCGTGCGTATCAGGAATCTGGCGGTGTCTGTCTTAACGGCATGGTCGGTATGTCTGACTGCTCATTGATTCCCCAGAAAGATCTTGTCGATTTCGCGGTACACTGGATGGAGAAGAACTGGTTGGAAGGATAATCACCCCGGAACGGTAGGGGAGGAGAGAGGCAACATGGAAATTTTCAATAGCTTGATACTGGACAACCCGGTAGTGTCCTGGCTGTATGGTGTTGGGACAGCAGCAGGAGTGTTCTTGGCGCTGCTATTGGTTAGGCGGATCCTGAAAATGCGGATCAAGTCCCTGGTGAAGCGATCATCCACAACAGCGGATGATTTTTTGATCCCGCTGATCGAGCATACCCGCTGGTTCAGCATGCTGGCAGTGGGCCTGTGGCTGGGAGGGCAGTTCCTGGAGCTGCCCGGAGAAACCTCTCTCTGGTTCTCCCGGGTGATCCAGGTGGTTTTGACCCTGCAGCTGGGGTTCTGGGGATCAGGTTTAATCACATTTTTTGTGTCTCGGAACGTAGCCGAAAAAATCGAGGAGGATCAAGGCGAGGACGCTACAACTCTGGATTCCATGGGGTTGATAGGCAAAATCGCCTTATGGCTGATCCTGGCATTGATCATCCTGGACAACCTCGATGTGGAGATCAGCAGCCTGGTAACCAGCCTGGGCATCGGTGGAATCGCTGTGGCGCTGGCTGTACAGAATATCCTGGGAGATTTATTTGCTTCCCTATCCATCAGCCTCGACAAACCCTTTTCGATTGGGGATTTTATCGTGGTGGATGATTTTGAAGGCGATGTGGAGGATATTGGGCTTAAAAGCACCCGGGTCAGGAGTTTGTCAGGTGAGGAGCTGGTTTTTTCAAACACGGACCTCCTGAACAGCAGGATCCGCAACTATAAGAAGCTGGAAGAAAGGAGAATCTCATTCACGATTGGGGTGGTCTATGGCACGGCTGCTGAGAAGTTGGAAAAGATCCCGTCTATGATCAAGGAGATCATCTCACCAATTCCCAATGTCAGATTCGAACGAGCCCATTTCAAGCAGTTGAGTGATTATTCGCTGGATTTTGTGGTGGTTTATTATGTACTGGTCCCAGAATATGCTGCTTACCTGGATATCCAGCAGGAGATCAACCTGGACCTCTACAAACATTTTTCGACTGAGGGAATAGAATTTGCCTACCCGACGCAGACCCTGGTGATTGAGGGGGAATAGTAAGACCAGTTAAACGATTTGGGAGACCAGGCCGCTGATGTCTGCGATCACCTGGCAGTCAACATCTGGGAAGATGTTTCGGGGGTCATAAAGGATGGGGTAAATGCCCGCGTTCCTGGCGCCGATGATATCCGTGTAATAATTATCCCCGATGTAGGCTGTTGTTTCAGGTGTGCTCTCAGCCAGGTAGAGAGCGTGTTCGAATACCTCCGGGTCTGGTTTCCAGATCTGGATGTCTCCGGAAGAAAAATAAAAATCAAGATAGACGTCAAATCCCAGCTCGCGAATCTGATCATCAATGGAATTAGAACGGTTGCTTAACACACCTATCTTGTACCCCAATTGGCGCAGGGCTTTGAGGGTGGGTTTGACATCGTCGTTGATGAAAGTTTCTGGCTGATACATGGCGTCAAACTCAAATTTGACTTCTTCAGCCAGTTCTATGGTCTGTTTTTCAGATAAACCCACTGCCCATAACTTGCGCTTCAGATAATGGAGCCAGAACTCTTCCGTGAACTGACCGTACATCTCAAGATCCCCTTCTAATTCTTCAGAATTTGCCCAGTACTGAAAAGTGAAGTGGAGAGCTTCCCTGTACGATGATTGCTTCAGGGGGATCTTATGTTGGTCAAGGATCGTGAAAAGAACATCAAGTGATGAAGGATGGAGATGGATCAAAGTCCCATCGAGGTCAAAAAGCAGTGTGGTAATCTGAAGGGGTATGGTCATTGTGAAACCCTTGTCTGGAAATCGAGCCAGGGGCGTCAAAAAAACAACTTGCCGATCCTGGTCATCTTCCGCGGAAGCAGTTCAGTGTCTTTCCAGAGATTTCCTTTATAATACTATCGATTATACATTAGCCATTCAGAGAGTAATATTGTCGTTCAAGCAGCTAACAAATTTGTTATTTCCTTGTGAATCGTAAACTGGTTATGACCACCCCCCTTGAGAAGCAAAAACGCCTGCAGATCATCCTGGCGGTGATCATTGGGATGACCCTTCCCTGCTATGGTTTGGGTATGCTATTTGTTTCGGTGGATCGCCGGAATGCGCCCACGCCCACAGCCCGCCCTCCGGAAACAGCCACAGAGACCTGGTCCCCCCTGCTTACAGATACGCCTGACCTGGTTATTCCCACCCGTTTTCCCACTTTTACACCCACGCTGACAGCAACGGCAACGTTAACACAGACGAACACTCCAACCCCGAGCGACACGCCAGAGCCCACTGCCACTTTCACGGCTACTTCCTCGCCAACATCGACCCATACACCAAGTCACACACCAAGCGACACCCCGCCGCCCCCAGCGACAACTGAAGCGCCTCCTCCCACTACAGCCCCCTGAGGGATTTAAACCCCCGATACCAGGAACGGGATTATGTTCCCCTCAACATCCTTCCAGAGTGTTAATTCCTTATAAGTCCTATTTTCACCCAAAAAATATGTGGTTTAATGTCAGCTCTTTGGGAAAAGAAGGCAGTAATATGGAAAAAGCTAAAAATTTCAGTCAAAGACGGGTATTCTTCAGGACGCTTGTTGGGTTAGGTTTCCTGGGGTTGTTGGTATTCGGGATAAGCTCCTGCAATCTTCCTGAGATTGGAGAGATCCTCCCCGTTAGCAACCCTACCGATCTCCCTTCTGTTGATCTTGCCACCCCAACACCTCAGCCAACCCCCACACAGGGTGCACCCATCACGCAGGCCAGCCAGCTTATTCTCTGGCTTCCGCCTCAATTCGATCCAAATAATGGGACTACAGCAGGAGACCTTTTGTTATCAAGGCTGGATGGGTTTGTATCCCGCCGCCCGCAAACGGATCTTCAGGTCCGCGTCAAGACCCTCACCGGCGATTTCGGCCTGCTTGACTCCTTGCAAATGACAGAGACTGCTGCCCCGCTGCTTATGCCTGATCTGGTGGCATTGCCCCGCCCGCTTCTTGAAAATGCATATCGAGCTGGGCTGGTGATTCCGCTGGATGAGTATACAGACACGTTGGCTGAGAACGATTGGTACAAGTATGCCCATGATATGGCTGTAGTAGATGGTCAGACAGCGGGAATCCCCTTTGCTGGCGATCTAATGGTACTTGCATATAAGGATGACCAGGGAAGCGCTCCGCCTACGGACTGGAACAGTTTGCTGGGCACACAGCGGGCATTGGCCTTTCCTGCTTCTGATCCTGGTGGGCTGGTAACGATGGCCTGGTACCAAAGCCTTGGCGGTGAATTGAGCGGCGAGGATGGAGTACCCATGGTTGACGAGGATCGTATGTTCGAGGTCTTGAACTACTACAGACAGGCGCAGAATGCCAATGTCATGCCATACTGGCTGACTCAATTTGAAACGGATGATCAGGCCTGGGGTTCCTATCTGGAACGCCAATCGACCCTGGCGATTTCCTGGAGCTCCCGTGTACTGGGCTCGGATTCTCCAAACACAATCCTGGCAGCTATGCCAACCAAGGACGCCAAGGTATATACCTATGCGGACGGGTGGGTCTGGTGCATTATTCCATCCAATCAGGAAACCGAAGAGATCGCCCTTGAACTGGCTGAATACCTCTCAGAGAGTGAATTCCTGAGCACCTGGGCCCTTGAAGCAGGGTATCTGCCGGTAAGA
>Ga0272443_10007625_pt1 | contig 10267 bp, 8 predicted proteins | sample SSMAcet12_FD_193581 | JGI IMG/M metagenome (GOLD analysis project Ga0272443, IMG submission 193581) | Marine sediment archaeal communities from Little Sippewissett salt marsh, Falmouth, MA, United States - SSM-Acet-12 | ecosystem: Environmental > Aquatic > Marine > Wetlands > Sediment ... | reverse complement strand
AAAACTGAGTATCTATGAATATATGAATAAGCAGGCAGAGTCACTACCAGCCGGTTCGGAAGGAGTGATTGTTCTAGAGCATTGGCAGGGCAACAGAACACCATATGTTGACCCATATAGTAGAGGAGTCATAAGGGGACTTTCTTTAAAACATACTCCGGTACACATATATCGGGCAATAATGGAGGGAGTTGCTTACGGAACAGAGATTATTTTAAGAACTATGAAAAAGAGTAATTTTAGAGTTAAGGAAATCATTGCTTGTGGCGGAACAACTCACAGCAAATTATGGCTACAGATCTATGCTGATGTAACCGGATTACCTATTAAAAAGACCACTACTTCAGAGGCAGCAGCACTAGGTTCAGCAATTTTAGGTGCAGTAGCTGCTGGTAAATATAATAGCATTAGTGAAGCAGCTGATAAGATGGTCAAATTTAAAGAAACAGTCAGTCCTAATATGAAAAATAATGAAAAATATAAATTTTATGTAGACCAGTATGAGAGGACTTATTCAGCACTAAAAGATAGTGCTCATGAAATAAGCAGCCTTATTTATCATTCAAACAAATAATAATTGTTTTATTAGGAGTAGGAGGGAAAAATGAAATTAATTGAGGTCAAAGTAGAGGAAATGTCTAGAGAGTCATTTAAATCATATGGTGATGTGATAGATATGCCTGATACCAAGCCAGACTGCTCAGATGACAAACTTGACCTTTGGTGTGGAATTAGTGAAGTCAAAATAGACCAGGGTACCAGTCAGTTTTGCTGGCTTAATGTAAAATCGAGGCGTCCTTTCACATGTAATAATTTTGAATGTCACAAGAATACTTCAGAAGCCATGATACCTGTTTCCGGACAATCAATAGTATTAGTGGCTAATAATTCCGCTTCTAATTTGCCTGACCGGAATACCATAAAAGCTTTTTATGTTGATGGTTCAAAGGGATTTAATTTTAAACCAAGTGTCTGGCATTGGCTTCCCTATCCGTTATCAAAACAGGCTAGTTTCATCTTAGTTTTTAAGAAAGGTACACCGGATGAAGATTTGCATGTTGTAGATTTGAAAGAGAAACTTGATTTATCTATTAAGGTTATTTTGCAATAAAAAGAATAGTTATTTTTGAATAAATAAGAGTATAAAAAAGAGAATCCGGTTATTTGTTTATAATAAAATAGCATAAATAGCCGGATTCCTTGTCTTAAGTGAGAGAGAATGGTTTGATTTGCTTAAATTATTAATATAAAATATCATTAAAATATATCAAAACAAGAAAGGGATATAGCATGAAACTTTTTTATCAGGGGAAAACGAAAGATGTTTATGTTTTAGAAAATGGAAATTATCTGTTGAAGTTTAAAGATGATGTAACAGGAGAAGATGGTGTATTTGATCCTGGCTCAAATACTGTAGGGTTGACTATGGAAGGTGCCGGCAGGGCAGGTTTAAAACTGACAAAAATGTTTTTTGAAAGACTTAAAGAAAAAAATATACCCACCCACTATATAGATGTTGATATTGACAATGCCACCATGACCGTAAAGCCGGCAGAGGTATTTGGAAAAGGAATTGAGGTCATTTGCAGGTATAGAGCCGTAGGTAGTTTTTTGAGACGCTATGCTTTATATGCAGAAAAAGAACAACCCTTAGATGCTTTAGTGGAAGTCACCTTGAAAGATGATGAACGAAATGACCCGCTAATCAACGAAGATGCCCTGGATATGCTGGGAATTCTCTCCAAAGACGAATATCAGACCTTAAAAAATCTGACCAAAAAGATATGTAACATCATAAAAGAAATAATGGCAGAGAAGGGGATGGAATTATATGACATCAAGCTGGAATTTGGCAGATTGAGGGACACCGGACAGATAATTTTAATTGATGAGATATCCGGCGGTAATATGAGGGCATTCAAAGAAGGAAAGTACATCGAGCCTCTGGAATTGGAAAGATTCATGCTGGAAGGGTAAAAACAAGTTTCCAGTTATCAGTTTTCTGTTTTTAGTAAAATACATAGAACAATACAAATATAAAGGAAATGTTTATTCAATTATAAAATATTTTTTCTCTTTAAATAGTAGAATTCCACTAATTATTATGTTAAACTGTATTTTTTGATAAAAGATTAAGGGGTAAAATCTTTATCATTGACAATTATACATTTTTTCTTATAGTAAAATCATGGCAAGAACACCTAGAATCAAATTCAAAGGTGCTATATACCAACCTACTTCCTGTGTAATGAGAGACGATTGATTTTTAAGAGTGATCAAGATCGCTTTAAATTTTTAAAAATACTCAAAGAGTCACTTCGAATATATAATATTATTCTCTACAGTTATGTAATCATGCCCAATCACATTGACTTTCTATTGGGAACTCCAATTGAAAATATCAGTGAATTTATGAGGCAATTAACATTACCTATGTTGTGATTATAGTAAATATCGCACCTGCAAAGTGGATGGCTTAAGAGCCTCTATAAGAGGTTTAACCTTTTCTTTGTACCTTTTTGTTCTACTTTTTTTCTACAATTTTAAATGAATATTTCTAAAGCAATATAACTGTCTCATTTAGACTTCAGGTAAAAAATTGTCAGATAGTTTCTTTTCATCTTTTTTAATTGTTAAAATAATTTATCTAACCATTGGTTAAACTAAATCTATAATTGTTAATGATTTGACTCCCTTGATTCCCTATGCTGTACTTGTAATGTTGTTGACATTTTTTTGGAATTGTGTTTTAATATAATTAAATTAATTTAATATTATTTAAAAATATTAATCATACCACATAGACCTCATTTATACAGCAATTATATAGCACACATAAAATACCACAAATAGTTTTATTGTTATTTGATGATTTTAAATAACCGTAAAAAGTAAAATTTCCGCAGTAGAAAAGAGTTAGATTGATTTTGCAAAATATAGTCATCTATGACTGGCAAATTTATAAAAAGAAGGTTTCTCAATTACATGGAAAACGAAAATAAAGTATTAGGAAATAAAATTCGTCGGATACGTATTTCCAAAGGAATGAACTTAAATACTTTTGCCAGAAAAATTAATAAAACTAGCAGCTATATAAGCCAAATAGAGCGAGGTTTAGCTTCACCTTCCATTATGGCTTTAAGGGATATTTCCAAAACGCTTGATGTCCCTATCTTTTACTTTCTTGTTGATGATGGAAAACAACGGTCAATGGTAAAAAAAAATGAACGTAAAGTTCTACAATTTCCCAAATCCCACTTGACTTTTGAACTCCTTAGTCCAGATTTAAGCAAACAGATTGAGATGATTAGGATTCAGCTAAAGCCTGGTGCAAGTACTTGTACTGTTCCTATGCCTCATCAAGGCGAGGAATGCACTTTTGTCTTAGAGGGGAAGATGAAAATCCAGATTGGAGAAGAAATTTTTATATTAGAAAAAGGAGATACGATCTATTATATAGCCAGCATCCCGCATAAGATAACCAGTGTTGGAGAAGATGACCTTATTGTGATTTCCGCAATTACACCAAGTAATTTTTAAATATTCTCTGGAAATTTAATAGTTTAATAACAACCAACAACCAAAAAGAAGGGGGGTGAGAAATAGAAGGGAATTTTTTAATCTCTATCAGTTAAAAAATATTAAAAAGGAGAGTTAAAAAAATGAAAAAACAGTTTATACTTGTGATTAGCTTAGTTTTGGTATTGATTGTATTTTCCAGTATGACTTATGCAGCAGACGTTAAAGTATTAAAATTGGCTCATTTAAATCCACAAGAACCCACAGAAATAGCGACTGCAGCCATGTCTCAGGTATTTAAATCCATGGTGGAAAGCGGAACGAATAATGAGATTATTGTTGAGATTTATCCGAACGGTGTTCTGGGAAATGAACGAGAGACCATGGAACAGGTACAAAGTGGTGTAACCCATAGTTATATTGCTTCAGGCGGAGGGATGGCCATATTTTATCCCTTATTCTCTATTGTAGACATTCCTTTCTCTATTTCAAATTACAGTGTTGCTTATGAAGTATATGATGGTGATTTTGGTCAGGAACTTGCCCTGGATATTGAAGATAAAACCGGCTTTAAGGTATTGGCTTTTGGTGAATCCGGAGGATTTTTTCAGTTAACAAACAGTAAGAGAACGATTCAAAGTCCGGATGACATGAAAGGCCTGAAAATCAGAACAATGACGATTCCTATGCATCAGAATTTTATGCGTTCTTTAGGAGCCTCGGCTACCCCAATTGCCTGGGCTGAAGTCTATACTTCTTTGCAAACCGGAGTGGTTGATGGGCAACACAACCCTGCACCGATTATTAAAATAGGGAAATTAGAAGAGGTGCAGGACTATTTATCATTAACCAATCATATGTATACTCCTTATGTATGGGTCATTAACAGTGAATGGTTTGAAAGCCTAACTGATCATCAAAAGTCTATTATTGAAGAAGCAGCCCGGGTTGGTAATGTGGCAGGAAGAGGTGTAAACCGTCTCATTGAAACTTCGGATGCTGGTGTTCCTTATTTGGCTACCCAGATGGAAGTTTATACGCCGACCGCCGAAGAATTACAGCAATTCAAAGATGTTACGATTCCGGCAGCAATGGAGTTTATTGAAGAGGAGTATAAAGAAGAAGGTAAAACATTAGCTGAGAAATATTTAAATGCTATTAAAGAAGCACAAGAGAAATTAGGCTTGTAATATTTATGATAAGAATAAGAGGGGGCAGTTTGATACTACCCCCTCAGTGTCCAATTTTTTTATGTTGAATTTTAGGGGATACAAAAATTGAAATCAAAAACAATTTTTGAGAAATTAAATGCTTTGAGTACTTTTTTAGCAAAAATAACCATTTTTACTGTCATTACATTGGCAGCCATCATGGTTTTGACTGTCTTAGTTGGCGTTTTTTTTAGATATGTTTTACGTAATTCCCTGGGTTGGACTGAAGAGCTTGCCAGATATTTGATGATATGGATGGCACTGCTTAGCATTAGTATTGGAATAAAAGATAAAGAGCACGTAGGCATACAACTACTAGTAAGAAGTATACCGATAAAATATGCAAAAGTGGTTAATTTAATGGTTAATGGTGTTGTTTTGTTTTTTTTATTTGTATTAAGTTATAAAGGTCTTACTGTAGCCACAAAAGCTTTTTCACAACTTTCTTTAGGATTAGGGATTAGTATGTTCTGGCCATTATTGAGTATTCCAGTAGCAGGGTTATTCGCAATTATTCAACAAATTATTCAAATGATTAATATTTTCAAACCAAGGGTAACATACGATGAGTTACTGGGAACTACAGAGGTAGAAGATGCTTTAAAAGAGGTAGAAATTTAGAAAAAACGATTAATGATGAGGTAAAATATTATGCTGGGAACAATGGCTTTACTGTTTTTTATCATGCTTTTTGCAGGAATGCCTATTGGCTTTGCCCTGGGAGCTACCGCCTTGTTTCTTTTCTTAAAAATGGATATGCCTGTTTTATTAAATATGGTACCACAGAGATTTTTTGCCGGTTTGGATATGTTTACTTTAATGGCTATGCCTTTTTTTATTTTAGCTGGCCAAATTATGAATAAATCCGGAATTACTACCAGATTAGTTAGTTTTGCAAACGTACTAGTTGGACATTTGCGTGGTGGTTTGGCTCATGCCAACATTGTAGCCAGTATATTTTTTGCAGGAATGACAGGAGCAGCTGTATCCGATACTGCTGCCATTGGAACAATGTTGATCCCGGCGATGGTGGAAGACGGGTATGATAAAGATTTCAGTGCGGCTGTGACGGCAGCTTCATCTATTATCGGCCCAACTATTCCTCCCAGCAATATGATGGTTATCTATGGTTCCTTGATGGGAGTTTCTATAGCGGGATTATTTGCAGCCGGCATTGTGCCAGGACTCCTTTTAGGTTTTATATTGATGTTATTAGCAGGATATATTTCTGCTAAGCGTGGTTATCCTAAAAAGGAAAAACGTGCAACCTTATTGGAGATGTTGAAAGCTTCCAAAGAAGCAATTACGGCATTACTCATGCCTATCATTATTTTAGGAGGAATCTTAACAGGCACGTTTACCCCTACTGAAGCAGCTGCCGTTGCAGTAGCCTATGCTTTCATAGTAGGGTATTTTGTTTTTAAAACGCTGAAAATAAAGGATATACCCATATTGTTGGAACAGACCGCAAGAACGACCGGTGTGGTATTTTTAATTATTGCCTCTGCCTCCATTTTGGGCTGGATCTTAGCCTCTGAACGCGTACCGGAACAAATTGCCCAAACATTTTTAAGTATCAGTAATAATAGGTTTGTAATTTTGCTAATGATTAATATTTTAATGCTCATTGTAGGGATGTTTATGGATATTGCAGCAGCATTAGTCATATTAGGACCGATTCTACACCCACTGGCAGTAAGTGTTGGGGTTCCTCCCATACAATTTGGGATTATCATGATCCTGTCTTTAAATATTGCCTTAATGACTCCCCCGGTTGGAGCTTGCCTTTTTGTTGCCTGCGGTATATCAAAGCTTTCTTTAGAGAAGATTAGTAAGGCTATCTGGCCCTTTATTGTTGCGGAAGTCATTGTTTTGTTTATTATTACATTTTATGAACCGCTAAGTATGTTTTTGCCCAGACTGTTGGGTTTTTAGTTTTTTTCTGATATTCGGATTTATGAATATTTAGGAGATAAATAAAAATTTTAGAGACAGCAATATTTTATATAAAAATATTTATTATAGCTAAAATCTTTTTTTGCCTCCATATTTATTATTAAAAATATGATGGCAATTGAAAACTTTTTAGAACCTATATACAATACGTTATTAATGTTGGCATCATATTAAAACAAGCAATCAATTTTTAAAAAAGATAGAAATTGTTGCCAGTAAATGTTAGTTGAAAATATTTTTAATCATTTTTATAGTTAAATGCTATTATCGCTTATGTTATAAGGAGGTAGTTTATTAGATGTTTGATGATTTTAACAAGGTCATGCAAAAAGCAGAAAGTTATAAGGAGGATATTTCAAAATTTTTAAGGGACATGATTGCTATTCCCAGTGAAAGCGGCAACGAGAAAAATGTTATTTTAAGAATTAAAGAAGAAATGGAAAAAGTGGGGTTTGATAAAACAGAAATAGACCCCATGGGGAATGTCTTAGGATATATCGGTCATGGCAAACATTTAATTGCCATCGACGCCCATATTGATACAGTTGGAGTCGGAGAATTGAAAACATGGGAATATGACCCCTATAAGGGATATGAAGATGAAGAGATTATCGTAGGTAGAGGGGCAAGTGACCAGGAAGGCGGAATGGCTTCCATGGTTTATGCCGGAAAAATTATTAAAGATCTTGAGCTCGGAGATGACTATACTTTATTGATTACCGGTACTGTTCAGGAGGAAGATTGTGATGGACTTTGTTGGCAATATATTATCGAAGAAGATAAAATCGAACCGGAATTTGTAGTGATTACCGAACCTTCGGCATGCAAAATATGTCGGGGACAAAGAGGAAGGATGGAAATAAAAGTAACGACTCAGGGAATAGCCTGTCATGGTTCAGCCCCCGAGAGGGGGGATAATGCCATCTATAAAATGGCTCCCATTATCACTGAATTGAAAAGATTACACAAAAATTTAAAAGATAACGAATTTCTTGGTAAAGGGAGCTTAACGGTTTCCGAGATATTCTTTAATTCACCTTCCAGATGTTCTGTTGCTGATAGATGTACAATCTCGATTGATAGAAGATTAACTGAGGGAGAGTCCTGGAATGATGCTTTACAGCAAATCAAGAATTTGCCGGGAGTAAAATCTGTAAAAGCGGATGTTGAAATCTATGATTATTCAAAACCCTCCTATACAGGATTGGTTTATCCAACTAAAAGTTATTTTCCAACGTGGGTTTTAAAGGAGAAACACCCAGCCTGTCAAACATTAGTCGAAGCATACCAATGGTTATTTAAAGAAAAACCTTTGGTGGACAAGTGGACTTTTTCTACTAATGGTGTATCTATCATGGGGAGATACAATATTCCCTGTATTGGATTTGGTCCTGGCCATGAGGATCAGGCACATGCTCCGAATGAGAAGACCTGGAAAAGCGAGTTAGTCAAAGCGGCTGCCATGTATTCAGTCATACCCATGATTTATATCTATCGTTATACAAATAAATAGGATGAACGATAAAGGAGGATAAAAATGCAAACAATATTTAAAGGAAAACATTTTGTCACTCTTCAGGATTGGACAAAAGAAGAAATTGATACATTGCTTGACGTATCTTTTGATTTAAAGAAAAAATTTGCCATGGGAATACCTACAGTCTATCTACCTTACAAAACAATATTTTTAATGTTTTTTGAACAATCTACCAGGACCAGGAATTCTATGGAAGCAGGTATTGCCCAATTAGGTGGTCATGGTAATTTTCTGGATACCAGTAGCATGCAAGTATCGCATGGAGAAGTAGCCAAGGATACTGCAGTTATCTTATCAAGATTTGGGCACGGAATAGCTTGTAGGAATTGTTTTTGGGAAATAGGGAATAAATACCTAAGAGAAATGGAAAAATGGTCTACGGTGTCAATTATGAATTTACAATGTGACTTATACCACCCCATGCAAGGCATTGCTGATTTAATGACCATCAAAGAAAAAGTTGGAGATATAAGACGTACTAAGGTATCTGTTATCTGGGCTTATGCAACTAGTCATAAAAAACCAATTTCAGTTCCACTTACTCAAATATTATTATTCCCTAGATATGGAATGGATGTGACTCTTGCCTATCCAGAAGGATATGATTTACCGGGCTGGGCTATTCAGCAGGCGAAGGAAAATGCAGAAAAGCATGATGGAACTTTTACCATCACCCATAATATGGAAGAAGCCTATCAAGATGCAGATATTGTTATACCGAAAAATTGGGGAAGTTGGGTTACCAGTCAAAGCGAAGAAGTCGTTGATGATTTACTCGAATCATGTAAAGAATGGAAATGTACAGAGGAGATGATGAAACTTGCTAACAAAGATGTCATGTATATGCATGCCCTTCCGGCAGATAGAGGAAATGAGGTTGAGGATTCGGTTATCGATGGCCCTCATTCAATTATCTATGATGAAGCAGAGAATAGATTGCATACCGCAAAGGCCGTGATGAATTTAACCATGGGCGGAAAATAGAAAATTAAATTTTCCAAAAAATCGGTTACCAACTCTTGTTATCATATATAATAAAAACTCGAGAATGAAGAGAAAATATTTTGCCTGTTGCCTGTAGAGTAGGGAATTAAAGTAGGAATATAAGGAAAGGATGGAGATAAAATGTCCAAGTTAGCAGTATTGGCTATCGGAGGAAATTCCCTTATTAAAGATAAGCAGCACGAAAGTGTAGAAGACCAGTATGACGCAATATGTGAAACAGCCCAACATATTGCGGGGATGATTGAGCAAGGATATAATATTGTGGTCACTCATGGCAATGGCCCTCAGGTAGGATTTATTTTAAGACGCTCAGAAATTGCACAGGAAGTAGCTGGAATACATGCAGTTCCTTTGGCTAATTGCGGAGCAGATACCCAAGGTGCTATCGGATATCAGATTCAACAGTCGCTCTATAACGAATTTAAGAAGAGAGGGATTAACAAAAAAACAGCTACAGTCGTAACTCAGGTGATAGTTGATAAAAATGATGTTGCATTTAGAAAACCCACCAAACCGATCGGAACATTCTATACTAAAGAACAGGCAAGAGAACTCCAAAAAAAGAATCCTGACTGGGTGATTATTGATGATGTGGGAAGAGGATACAGAAAAGTCGTACCTTCTCCCATGCCCATAGAAATTGTAGAGCAAGAAGCTATTGAGTTGTTAGTAAAAAATGGTTTTAGTGTGGTTGGCGTTGGTGGAGGAGGGATTCCGGTACTTCGTAATAAAGATGGAACACTGGAAGGTGTAGATGCGGTTATTGACAAAGATAATGCCTCAAGTTTACTGGCTATAAACATTCATGCAGATATCTTTATTATTTCTACAGCAGTGGAAAAAATATATTTGAATTTCAATAAACCAGAACAGCGTGCTTTAGATAAACTGACTCTAATAGAGGCAAAAAAATATATAGAGGAGGGACATTTTGCCAAAGGAAGTATGCTGCCCAAGATTCAAGCAATTGTAAGATTCCTGGAAGCCGGGGGGAAAGAGGCAATAGTGACTAATCCTGAATCACTGGAAAAAGCCATAA
>Ga0272443_10007624_pt1 | contig 10268 bp, 3 predicted proteins | sample SSMAcet12_FD_193581 | JGI IMG/M metagenome (GOLD analysis project Ga0272443, IMG submission 193581) | Marine sediment archaeal communities from Little Sippewissett salt marsh, Falmouth, MA, United States - SSM-Acet-12 | ecosystem: Environmental > Aquatic > Marine > Wetlands > Sediment ... | reverse complement strand
GACCGGAGCAATATTTGATTGATGACAAAATTCACACGAGTCTCTTGAGATTCATGCTTGGGTTCTGCGCTCACAAGCCCCCAAATGCACGGCAGTGCCATTCGTCCTCTGGGCGTGGTTGTTTACCCCACAACCTCGCGAAAGAGATATGACGAGCGAGAAGCCTGAGATTCCCTGGCATTGGCGGGCTCACTTCCAGATCAGAGCCTGGACACGACTGACAGCTTTGCCTCCGACCGTTTGAGGGGTACAATAGAGCTGTCGCCAGAATACAGCGGAGCAAGGATTCACTGGGAGTTTTCATGACGCAGACATATCCAGAACACCCTGGCTCATCTCGAGACGCGCGTTTCGCCACCACGCGCTGGACGATGGTGGTCGCTGCCGGTGGAGCAGATTCAGCGAACGCACGTCAGGCCTTGGAGTTCCTGTGCCGAAAATACTGGTTCCCACTCTACTTCTATCTCCGCCGACAGGGCTACTCGCGACCGCAGGCCGAGGATTCGGTGCAGGGCTTCTTCGCTCATCTGTTGGAAAAGCATGGGCTCCAGAGTGTCCAGCGGCAGAAACACAGGTTTCGGTCTTTCTTGTTAGCCTCCCTGAAGAACTTCGTCGTCGACGAGTGGCGCCGGACACAGGCTCAGCGGCGAGGCGGCGGCAAAGCCGTTCTGTCTCTTGCCTTTGATGAGGCTGAGACCCGTTATTCGCTCGAACCCAGTCATTCACTCTCGGCCGAGAGGCTCTTCGACCGGTCCTGGGCCATGACGGTCATCGGGCGGGCGCTGGAGGCCCTCCAGCGCGAGTACGCTGAAGCGAGCAAAAACGCGCTGTTCGAACAGTTGAAGACTCACATCACGACCGAGCCGGAACGTGGGTTCTATCAGCAATGTGCCGCGCATCTCAATATGAGCGCCGAGGCAGTCCGCGTGGCCGCTCACCGCCTGCGGCGCCGGTTGCGGGAACTGATTCGCCAGGAGATATCCGAAACGGTCACGACGGCCGAACAGCTCGAAGAGGAGGTCCGAGATCTTTTCACGGCGTTCGAGCCATGACATGAAATCTCAAGAATTCTTGTAATGCTGGGAAGCTTTCTCCGTACGTAAAGGCAAAGTACGTGTAAGCCGCGGAGGCCGGAGACAGTTATGAGCCAGGAGAGACAATGCCCTCAGTGCGGCGGGGTCCTGCCGGCCGGTGCGCCGGAGGGACAGTGCCCCCGTTGCATCATGCAATTCGTGGTGGCCCCTGAAACGGCGGACAATGACGCCGCCTCGGATGTGGCCCTCGTTGAGGGCCCGGGCACTGTCATCGGCCCCTATAAGCTGCTGGAACGAATAGGTGAGGGGGGCATGGCGGTCGTCTACATGGCTGAGCAGGAGAAGCCCCTGCGCCGGCGGGTGGCCCTGAAAATCATCAAATTGGGCATGGACACGCGGCAGGTCGTCGGCCGCTTCGATGCGGAGCGGCAGGCGCTGGCCATGATGGACCATCCCAACATCGCCAAGGTCTTCGACGCCGGAGCAACCGAAACCGGCCGGCCGTACTTCGTCATGGAGTTAGTACGCGGGCTCTCCATCACGGAGTACTGCGACCGCAACCGGCTGAACACGCGCGAGCGGCTGGAACTGTTCATTCCGGTCTGCAATGCCGTTCATCACGCGCACCAGAAAGGGATCATCCACCGCGATCTCAAACCCTCCAACATCATGGTCACGCTCCACGACAGCGAGCCGGTTCCCATGGTCATCGATTTCGGGATCGCCAAGGCAACGAATCAGAGGCTAACCGAACAGACCGTGTTCACGCGTTATGCCGAGATGATCGGGACACCGGAGTACATGAGTCCGGAACAGGCCGAGATGAGTGGACTCGATATCGATACCCGGACGGACATCTACTCGCTTGGCGTCGTGCTTTACGAACTCCTGACCGGTGCCCTGCCGTTCGACCCGGACACACTGCGGTCGGCGGCACTGGGCGAGATCCAGCGCATCATTCGCGAGGAAGAGCCGTTGCGGCCGAGCACGCGACTGTCCACGCTGGGCGAAGCCGCGCAGCGGATCGCCGAAGCCCGCCAGACGGACATTGCCGCCCTGTCCAAGTCGCTCCAGAACGAGCTGGAGTGGATCCCGCTCAAGGCGATGCGGAAGGACCGCACCCGCCGCTACCATTCGGCCCACGAGTTCAGCGACGACATCCGCAATTATCTCAACGATGCCCCTTTGATTGCCGGTCCGGAATCGGCCGGCTATCGCACGCGCAAACTGCTGCGCAAATACCGAGTCCCCGTGGTTGTGACGGCGGTGATTATGGCGACGGTCCTCGTCGCATTCGTGATCAGCACCTATCTGTATGTACGTGTCCGACAGACGCAGCACGCCATGACGGAGTTAGAACACAATGTGGAGACCGATCGTAAGCTTTCCACCGCGCAGCAGCTTCAAGCGGAAGGCCGATATTGGCAGGCGCTGACGATACTGGATGAATTTTTGGAGACCAATCCGGCCGAGCCGACCGCCGAACTGCTGCACGCCAACCTGCTTTACACGCTCGACCGATTCGATGAGGCCGAGGCGGAATTGAATCGTCTGCTGGAGGGCCCACCCCAGATCGCCGGACCGGCACACTGCTTGCTGGCAACCCTTCACATGGGCAAGAATCCGGCGAAAGCCCGGGTGCACCAGCAGGCGGGAGAATCGCTGCTCCCGCGATCTTCGGAAGCCTATACGCTGCGCGGGATCACGGCTGACGGCTCGACCGCCACTATCGAGTGGTTGTCAAAGGCACTGGAATTGGACCCAGGCTACTACCCAGCCCGCAAGGGCCGAGCCTTGGCATCCTACGCCGTCAGGGACTATGGGACGATGGCCACCGACGCTGAAGCCATGGTTGTCATGAGATCGAAGGATGCGTTGGGATATGCCTTGAGAGCCATTGCGCGGCGCCAGACGGGACACCTGAACGCTGCGCTGGAGGACCATAATCGTGCCATCACGCTGTGCGACCGCGACGGGGAGCTGTTCGAGTTGCACCATCAGCGGCGCAAAACCCTGATGGAGATGGAGCAGTACGACGCGGCGTTGCGCGACGCCCAGTATTGTACCAAGCTAAGGCCGGATGATTTCTCCACAGGGTTTGAACTACTCGGAGCACTGGTCCTGGCCGGTGACTACGCGGCCGCGAGAGATCAGCACGCCCAACTCACGCGGCACCGGCGCTACCGGTACCAAGACTTCAAGATCCGAACCTATAGATACACGTTCAGACTGCTGGTCTCGGGGCATGCGCTGGAACTGCCTGAAGACCGCATCCGCGACGAGCCATTTTCGCTGATGCAAAAGGCGATCGATCAGTATCACGTGTGTCAAAGCTTCGGGACGTGCGTGACGGCGTCATCCTTCGGCGTTTCCGCCTGGTCTCCTGACAGCAAGGAGCTAGCCTACGGCCGGATCGACCGATATGGGATGAGCGCGGGGGATTCCATCTCAGGTGCTCCCTTGGTGTACGAGTCGGGCGGACTGGAAGCCGTGGACGTCAAAACCGGCCATATCCGCATCCTGGCCCCCTCCGGCAAGAGTTCCGCCTGGTCGCCGGACGGCCAGTGGATCGCCTTCGACCGCGCACCGGACCGCGGGCCGGCAGGTTGCGCCTCGGAACTGTGGATTATCGCTGCGGCCGGCGGACAGCCGCGCTTCCTCACACGCGGCGCATGGCCCATTTGGGCAGGTCAGATGGGACAACTGTTCTATCAGTCTGGCGCCGCCGCCTACTCCATCAACGTCGACGATCCCGCCGGAAAACCGGAGCCGGTCCTCTCGGGCCCGTCCTACTTCGGTGTGTCACCGGATGCCCGGCATCTGGCCTATGCCGACGGGAATCGCCTCTCCGTCGTGGAGATTCCCAGTGGCAAGGTAAAGGCCATCTGGACGGCACCCCCTCCGGAAGGCCGGCAGGGCATGGCTGTCAAGTGGGCGCCGAACGGCAGGGAGGTTCTGGCCGGCGGACTTCATGCCGGAGAATTGGGGCTGTGGAGCTTCGATGTGGAGCAAGGCAAGGCATGGCAACTCTTCCCCTCGCCGGCGGTGCTGGGTGTCCCTTCGCCAGATGGCTCTCAGATCGCCATCGAGATTCGCGACTGGTACGGCGGAACGTGGCTGGCCGAACTCAAGCCGGCCGATTATCTCCGCGATGCCGTCCCTTCGGCTCGAACGGAAGAGGAGTACCTGCGTGACAGTTGCCGGGGATTCGCCCAGGCGATTCGACGGGGCACCTATCGCAGCGATGCACGTACCTATCTGCAGGGTTTTGTTTATCGAGCCAGTTCCCTGTGCGAAAGCTGTTATCGCCAGGACCAGCATGAGGATGTCCTCGACACGTTCGCCGCGTTGGAGGAACTCTCTACGGCGCTGGAACAGCAACCGCCGGACCACGCACTGGCAATCGCGGCCATGTCTTTACATCACCACGGCCGAGTGGACGAGGCACGCGCCCTTTTGGAACGGCTGCGCACGCTGGGCGAGAGTGACATCGACCTTCCTCGACAAAGTCTGCTGTGCGAAGTGGAGAAGGTTCTGGCCGGGAATGGTACAGAAACCGGCTCGCTCTGGCGCTGCTTGGAAGAAGGCAGAATTGACGAAGCGGCCTGCCGCCTGCCTGAGACGCCGACGCACGATCTCGGCAGAATCCGTCATGTCACGGCCAAGGAATTCTATGAACGTGGTAGAAGACGCAAATACCACGGAGGCAGTTACAACGACGCGATGAATGACTACGCGATGGCCATCAGGCTCGATCCAAACCACGCGCGGGCGCGGTGCGATCTGGCCTGGTTACAAGCGGCTTGCCCCGAGGCGGAACGGCGCGATGCCGATCGAGCGATAGCCAACGCCACGCGAGCCTGCGAACTGACGAACTGGGAAGATCATCGGTACCTCGCTGCCTGGGCGGCAGTGTGCGCGCAAACAGATGATTTTGAAGCAGCCGTGTCGTGGCAAAAGAAGGCCATCGAACAGCTCACCGAACAGGAGGCATGGCGCTGGCAGGACGACTACGCCTCCCGCTTGCGCCTCTATATGTCCGGCGACGTGTACACGCGGGGAAACGTGTGGAGTTTCACCACGGGCCGAATGCTCGGCTGGTGGAGATTCGACGAACGGACCGGCACGACGGCCGCGGACGCCTCGGGTAATGGCCACACAGGAAACCTCACCGGAACGCCACAGTGGCGACCTACGGCTGGAGTTGCGGGTGGTGCCCTGCAATTGAACCATTCATCTGTGACGATCGAACAGGAAGCTCCGTTTGCTGTCACCGAGGCCATGACCATCGCACTCTGGACGCGGGTGGACAAGCTGGACAGATGGTGGCAAGCGCTCCTGACCAAGGGCGACAGCACCTGGCGATTGCACCGGGCCGGAAATCGCAACACCGTGGAGTTTCATTGTGACGGTCCCAGGTCGGGCCAGGGAACATGGATCAAGCTGGAGGGCCATCAGGGTATTGACGACGGGCAGTGGCATCACATCATCGCCACCTACGATGGGAGCCAGGCCACACTGTACATCGACGGTGTGGTGAACGCCTCTTGTCAAGCCTGGGGGCGGATCCGGACAAACGACTATCCCGTGTGTATTGGCGACAACGCCGAGCGACCAGGGCGATACTGGAACGGCTGGATCGATGACGTGCGGGTCTACAGCTACGCCCTCAGTGAAGCTGAGATTGCCAACCTCTACGAATCCGCAGCACAATCTCTTTCCTTGTCAGCACGATAGCGCGATCATCCATCGACACGTCTTCGACCGCTGATATTACTGTCCACTCTTGTTCGCATGCGAATTCTTCAAGATTCCCTGTAACAGCTGCGCCGAAATCGCGTGGTAACCAGTGAGACGTCGTCGATATGCCGCGCCTGCGGTGGAAGCCATCTGAAAAGAACAACGGACAAGGAGAACGAAAATGTGGAAAGCGAGACGGACGTTTGCGGTAGCGACAATCTTACTGGTGGGCACCGTCGCGCCGGCAGCGCACGATGTCACGAGCCGGGGCGATGTGGTGGTGGGCGCTCCCAATGATGGTGACTGGCCCAGCCAGGAACGGCCGGAACTGGCCATCGACGACTACGCCAACACAAAGTACCTTCATTTCAAGGGCGATCGCGTTCCGGATGCGGGCCCCACCGGTTTCTGTGTGACCCCTGCCGTCGGACCGACCGCGGTCAACGGCATGACCTTCACCACGGCCAATGATTGCCCGGCCCGTGACCCGATCGAATTCGAGCTGTACGGGTCCAACGGAAGCATTGACGGACCTTACCAACTGATCATCCGCGCGGAGATCTTTGATTTCAATCAGGATTGGGCCTGGCCCCGCAATGAGAAGACCACCACGCCCATCGTATTCACGAACAACACGGCGTATGCGCATTACGAGGTGCTGTTCCTCGCGATTCGGGATCCGAGCGATGGCTGCGCCAATAGCATGCAGATCGCCGAGGTGGAACTGCTGGCGCTCACTCATAAGGCTACGGAACCACAGCCGGCTGTGGGGGACGTCGTGCTGGATCCAATGACGCTGCAATGGACATTGGGCGAGACGACCGCTTGGCACGATGTGTATTTGGGCACGACGGCCGAATTAACCGAAGCCGATCTTATCCTTTCGGCAGAACCGGCCTATCCCGCGACATGCGAGATAGCGATGGACCTGGAACCCGGCGCAACTTACTACTGGCGTGTCGATCAAATCGATAGCCATGGCACAGTCTATCCAGGCGACGTCTGGCATTTCATGGCCGCGCCGAACAGTGCGTATGATCCCCTCCCGCGTAACGGCGACAAATGGATCGAGACAGATGCCGTCCTGGGCTGGCTGCCGGGACGAACGGCGATGGGACACGAGGTCTACTTCGGTACAGACAAAGACGCCGTGGCCGAACGAGACACCACCACATTTGTGGGCAGCCAAGCCTTTCCGGTGTACGATCCCGGACCACTAGTTGCGGGAACGATCTACTACTGGGCTGTGGATGAACTGGATGGGAGCGATCGGTATGAGGGTCCGGTCTGGCGTTTCACCACCTTCGATGGCGGCGGCGTCAAAGCCGAATACTTCACCAACATGACGCTCTCGGACGAACCGGCGGTGACGCAGATCGAAGACAGCATCGACCACTCCTGGAACGATGGGACACCCATTGCCGGGCTCGGCACCAACGCCATCTCCGCGCGTTGGACCGCCGACCTCGAAATCGCTATCGGCGATACCTTCACGTTTATCACCACCAGCGATGATGGTGTCCGGCTCTGGCTTGACGACGAGTTGCTCATAGACAACTGGACGGATCACGGCCCGATGGACGACTACAGCCAGCCGCTGGAGTTGGCCCCGGGTATCTACAGTTTGCAGATGGATTGGTACAATCTGCAGGCGGGCGCCACGGCCCAGCTCTGGTGGGAGACACCAACTATCAGCCGGCAAGTCATCCCGGCCGGGCCACTCCAGCCGCCGATCCGACCCAAACCACTCTACCCTGCCGACGGCGATGTGGACGTACCGCAGATGGTCTCGCTTCGGTGGTCGGCCAGTGACATGGCCGTGATGTATGATGTCTACTTCGGCGAAGATGCTGAAGCCGTCGCGACCGCGACACCGGTCGATGCGCACATCTGCCAGGGCAGCTTGTCCTTCGAAGACACGACGTGGGCAGTGGGGCCGCTCTCATGGAATCGCACCTACTACTGGCGAATCGACACGGTCAATCCTGATGAATCGGGCAGTCCTTGGCCCGGTCGTATCTGCAGTTTCACGACGGCCGACTTTCTCATCGTAGATGATTTCGAGAGCTACACGAGCCAAGCCGGTCAGGAGATCCTTCAGACATGGATTGATGGCGCCGGCAGCCCTGATCTTCCCGGAAATGGAACCGGTGCCACAGTATGTGTGAGCCAAACCGGCGCGCGGTCAGGACAGCAGGACATGTGCCTGAGCTACGATAACGGGAGTTCGCCCTCCTGTTCAGAAACGCAATGCGTCTTCACAAGCCTCCAGGATTGGACAGCCGGCGGTGGCGATGATCTGGCCTTGTGGTTTCGGGGCTATCCCCAAGCCTTCTGTGAGCCGTCACCTGGACATTACCTAATCAGTTCGACCAGCGGTGACATCGCGGAAGATCACGATCATTTCCGGTTCCTTTACAAGAAACTCAATGGAGATGGGACGATCACTGCCAGGATTGACCGCCTCGACGCGGCAACAGACTGGACCATGGCCGGCATCATGGTGCGCACCAGTCTTGGCTACGATTCAGCCTATGGCTTGGCGTTTGCCACGCCAAACGGGCGGCGTGGCTTCCAAAACCGCACGGAAAATGGCTCAGCCAAAAGTCGTTCCACATACAGTGACGTTGCTACCATTGAGTTTCCGTTCTGGGTCAGGCTGGAGCGGGAAGGCGATGTGGTCACGGTCTCCTATTCGCAGGATGGCCAGACATGGACTCTCCAACCAGGTTACGAAAACGGCAACGGTTCACCGAACCCGCAAACAATCGGACTAAGAGCCAGAACTGGCATTTGTATCGGTCTGGCCGTGGCCAGCGGCGACCCCGACCGGCCGACGGTTGCCCAATTCAGTGACGTCACCATCACCGGAGATACCTCCGGGCCATGGCAGGTGGAAGACATTGGCGGTCCGAATCCGAGCAACAGCCCGGGTGATCTCTACGTCGCCGTCCAGGACAGTTACGGGCATCGCGGCACTATCGTGCACCCTGAACCGGATGCCCCGCTGATCGCGGAATGGACGGAATGGAGAATTCCACTGGCCGACCTCACGGCTCTCGACGTGGACATCACCAGTATTGAGAGTGTTTCCCTCGGCGTCGAGAACCACAACCAGGTGGACCAAACCAGTTCCGGTGTGATCCACGTCGACGACATTGCGGTACTGCGTCCATAGGTTCGGAACGGATCGTCTGTAATGGTGGCGAGAATCCCCACTTAAGGAATACCCAGCGCGAGCCCTTGGCCTGCTCGCCCGGACGCTGAAGTGGAACTGCTGCTTGATAAGCAAGAACTCAGTGAACGACAAATCGTGGTCCGGGGGGCGATTTCTGGACTGACTGTCGCACGGGCGTCTGTCCAGAGCGTCACTGTCCTGGCCGAAGTCGTGGCGTGCGTCACCGACTTGACGGAGATCGCCGCCGCAAGACTGACGACGCTCCAAACGCGTGCTGGCTGGTAGGTGCATAGTGCTGCGAGCGAATAGGCCGATTCCGAGTATTCTTTGGCAGCGGCGTGCCGCTCGTGGGAGTGGCCGTGCTGATCGCAGCAGTTCCTCACACACTCAACGCACTTCTAGACCGTCGTGGGGGTATACACCCCCACCGCGGGTTCGAATCCCGCCCTCTCCCGTCTCCACACCTGTCGACGGCGTGCATTCCCCATCGGGGCCCGCGGGGCGAGACGATGGGGCATTGCGCGCTGATCCAGTTAATCCATGCTGGCCGGGAAGAGGCGCTAGTCGTCGGCGCCGCGCCGGGATATCGACGACCTCTCCCCGAGGCAGCCGCTTCAGTGCTGTTTCAAAGACGCCGGCCTCCAGTGGCGCCTGTTCCCGCAATTGGCCTTCTGTCATGTCCTCTTTCGGGCGTCGACTAAGCAAGTGCACCGCCGGTGCCGTGAAACGATGGGGCATGGCCACCTGAAGCGGACCTCCTATGTCACACATATCATCGCACGAAGAACCACTTGGTCGATCTTACACCTTGTGCGTCGATTCGTGGCAACCCGCTTGTGTCGGGCTTCAGGGTCGTGGACCTGACTCGACTGCTCTTGGGAATGGAGCGGTGTCATGCCGAACGATGTGGGGCCGGCCGACGGCGCTAGCTACGCCCGGTGCCATCTGTCCCATAACCCGACCTGGTCTCGATTCACGGCCGTGCCGCCCGTCCTGCGCGCCGGGCCCGCACGAAAAAAACGGTCGGTTGTGTGTTGCAGTACCTATAAGTGTGGTCTTCTTCATCCCTGAATGGGCGTGCACGAGAAAAAAACGCCAGCGGTTGGGCGCGTGTCGCTGGGCGGTTGACAGAGAGGCACAAATGCGATAAACTTAGTACTCAATTACGAATTTGTGGGGGTGATGATGCCTAGAACTGGTTTCAAAACCTATCCATTTTAAACTTGCGCCATGCAAGAAGTTATGTACGCTTGGCTATCAAAAAAGGAGGACCGATGGCCAAGACCGAACAGTTTGTCACGGATGAGCAGTGGGCG
>Ga0272443_10007623_pt1 | contig 10269 bp, 13 predicted proteins | sample SSMAcet12_FD_193581 | JGI IMG/M metagenome (GOLD analysis project Ga0272443, IMG submission 193581) | Marine sediment archaeal communities from Little Sippewissett salt marsh, Falmouth, MA, United States - SSM-Acet-12 | ecosystem: Environmental > Aquatic > Marine > Wetlands > Sediment ... | reverse complement strand
AGCAACACCGGGGACGTTCGCAACGGAACCGATGCCGACGGCGGGACGATCAACGGCACACCGGGGCGGGAGAACGGAGCGCGGATTCTGGCCCGAACCGCACCACGGGTCGAGCTGCTCGGCCCCGTCGCCGAAGGCGAGGCGCTGCGCGGGATTGCCATGGTGAGCTGGTCCGCGGTCGATCCGGACGGAGCGGCCGAAGCGCTGAGGGTGTCGATCGAACTCTCGACCGATGGCGGCGACAGCTGGAGCGTTCTGGTCGAGAACCTGGCCAACGGCGGCAGTTACGCGTGGGATACGACACTTCACCCGGACGGCGATGACATCGTCCTGCGGGTGGTCTCGATCGATCCGGACGGGTACCGGGGAACGGCGGAAAGCCCGAAGGTCGCGATCGCCAACGGCGGCTGATTAGGCCGGCTCGTCGAACAGCGCATCGCGTATGTCATCCAGGTGGGCGCGGACGGCCTCCTCGCCTGCCTGGATGGCTTCGGCCGCATGGTCGAACTCGAACATCCGGATCCACCCGACGTTCGGGCGAATGACGACAAGGTGCCGTCCGAGTCGCTCCCGGGCCAGCCGTAGCTGGATGCCGGTGAGGTACTGCGATGTGGCCCGCTCCGACTGCAGGATCGCATCGAGGCAGGTCTCGACTTTCCGAGTGAGCGGCGCCCCGGTGTCGACGGCGAGCACCGCCTCGGCCCCCATCTCGACCACCGTGTCGACCGGCAGCTTCTCGAGGATCCCGCCGTCGATCAGGAAGCGGCCGTCGCGAGCGACCGGGGAGAAGACGCCGGGCACCGAGGTGCTGGCGGTGATCGCGGTGGCGAGGTCGCCGGTCCGGAGGACGACCCGTTCGCCGGTCTCGAGATCGGCGGCCACGGCGGCGAACGGGAGCCGTATATCGGCGAACGACTTCTGCGCGGTGAACAGCGAGAACAGCTCGCACAGCCGGGCGAGATCGTGCGGCACGGCGTCCTCCGCCCGCCAGGGTGACGAGCCGCGGACGTACTCCATCATGCTGCGGCCGATGAGCTTCTGCACTTCGCGCACAGCGCTATCGCTGACCTGAAGTAGCTCGTTCAAGTCGAGCGTCTCGACGACTCGGCGCAGCAGCTTCAGGTCGGCACCGATCGCCTTCGCGGCGCCCATCGCGGCGCCCATACTCGTTCCGGCGATCATCGCGATCGGGATTTGCGCCTTGTCGAGGGCGAGGAGTACGCCGAGATGGGCCAGGCCGCGTGCACCGCCTCCGCCGAGAGCCAACCCGAGTTTGCGCATCATCGCCTCAAACGAAACCCCCTCCGCTCGATGGTAGTCGAGCGGAGGGGGGAGTCAAGCCTTGATCGAACGATCTCTAGTACGGCATGCCGCCGGGCATCGGCGGGGGCGCGGCTGGCTCGTCTTCCTTCATCTCGGCGACGAGCGCATCGGTCGTCAGCAGCATCCCGGCGATCGAGACGGCGTTCTGCAGCGCCGAGCGCGTGACCTTCGTCGGATCGATGATCCCCGCTTCGAACATGTCGCGGTACTGCTCGGTCGCGACGTCGAACCCGACGCCGGCGTCCTGTTCGCGGACCTTCTCGACGACGATCGCGCCTTCGAATCCGGCGTTGAACGCCAGCTGGCGCAGAGGCGCCTCGAGCGCCCGCCGGAGGATGCCGACGCCGACGGCCTCGTCACCCTTGAACTTCTTGCTCTCAAGCACCTTCGACGCGTTCAGCAGCGCGACGCCGCCACCGGGCAGGATGCCTTCGTCGACGGCGGCCTTCGTCGCCTCGAGCGCGTCTTCCATCCGGTGCTTCTTCTCGGAGAGCTCGGTCTCGGTCGGGGCGCCGACCTTGATGACCGCGACACCGCCGGCGAGCTTCGCTTTTCGCTCCTCGAGCTTCTCGCGGTCGTAGTCGGAATCGGTCGTCTCGATCTGAGCCTCGATCTGCTCGATGCGGCCCTGGATCGACTCCGTCTTGCCCTTGCCGCCGATGATCGTCGTGTTGTTGTTGTCGACCTTGATGTTCTCGGCAGTACCGAGCATGTCGAGCGTCGTGTCCTTGATCTGCATGCCGGCATCCTCGGCCACGACGGTTCCGCCGGTCAGCACGGCGATATCTTCGAGCATCGCCTTGCGGCGATCGCCGAATCCCGGCGCCTTGACGGCGCAGCTCGTCAGCGTCCCCTTCAGCTTGTTCAGGACGAGCGTCGTCAGCGCCTCACCGGTCACGTCCTTCGCGATCAGCAACAGCGGCTTGCCGGTCTGAACGACCTTCTCCAGAAGCGGCACGAGGTCCTGCGCCGCCTTGATCTCCTGGTCGGTCACGAGGACCAGTGGCTTGTCGAGCTGGACCTCCATCTTCTTGGGGTCCGTGACGAAGTACGGCGAGATGTACTCGCGGTCGAACTGCATTCCCTCGACCACGTCGAAGTACGTATCGATCGTATCGGAATCCTCGACGGTGATGACGCCGTCGTCGCCGACCGCTTCCATCGCGTCGGCGATGATCTTCCCGATCGATTCATCGTTGGCGGAGATCGCGCCGACCTGGGCCGTCTCGGCCTTCGTCTTCAGCTCGCGGCTCATCTTCCGCAGTTCATCGACGACGGCGGACGAGCCCTTCTCCAGCCCGCGCTTCAGCTCCATCGGGTTCGCCCCGGCGGCGAGGTTTCGGAACCCCTCCTCGATCATCGAGTGGGCGAGTATCGTCGCGGTGGTCGTTCCGTCTCCGGCGATGTCGTTCGTCTTGGAGGCGACCTCCTTGACGAGCTGGGCGCCCATGTTCTCGAATTCGTCCTTGTACTCCTGCTCCTGGGCGATCGTGACCCCATCATTGGTGATGTCGGGGCTTCCGAACTTCTTGTCGATGATGACGTTTCGCCCGCGGGGGCCGAGGGTGATTCGCACCGCGTCGGCCAGCTTGTCGATCCCGTCCTTCATCCGGCGACGGGCTTCCTCACCGAAAATGACTTCCTTGGCCATCTTTCCATTCCCCCTTTGACTGACTACTCGATGATCGCGAGGATCTCGGATTCCTTGACCAACAGGTACTTCTCCTCACCCTCGATCACTTCTGTGTTGGAGAAGCTGTCCGAGATGATGATCTGGTCGCCGACCTTGACCTCGAGCTTCTCGTCGGACCCAACGGCCACGACCTCCGCACGCACGACCTTCTCGCTCTTCGCGCTCTCGGGCAGGACGATCCCCCCGGCGGACTTCTTCTCCTCCGGGTCGAGCCTCTTGACCAGTACGCGCTTTCCCAACGGCTTGATTGCCATCTGCTATCTCCTCCTCCGGTGTTGTTTAGCACTTAGAGTACGAGCCTGCTAACGGATTGTATCCACCGGCCCGACCGTCGTCAAGGCGGTTGTCCGAGCGATCGGAAGCCCGTATCGTGAGGCGGGAGGGGACGATGCCATCCGGGAGGACCCATCTGCGGATCGAGGCGGTGCTGCTTGTCGGATGGGGCGCGCTCGCGGTCTGGTTCTGCGCGCGGGGATGGATGGGAACGGATGAGATCGGCGCCTTCGTCGCGGCGTACCTGTTCTCGATGCTTCTGCTGAGCCCCGATCTCGACCTGGCCAAGAGCGATTCGTACCGGCGATGGGGGCCGCTTCGGTGGCTGTGGGCGCCGTATGCGGCGGCGTTCAAGCACCGACGGATCTCGCATCATCCGCTGTTCGGGCCGATCAGCCGGATCGCCTACATCGGACTGATCGCGTTCGTCGGGCTGTTTACGTACGTGTTGATTCGCGGCGGGCCGGCACCCCGGCTCGTCTTTCCCGTAGACCTCTCGATGGCCGTGCTCGTCGGACTGTACTTTCCGAACCTGACGCACATCGCCCTGGACGGCCTCCAGACCCTATGGATCCGCCGCCGGAGCCGGTTGTAAGCCCCTTCAGGCGCTCCTATACTCGGTGCGATGAACGAGACGACGTGGTACGTGATGGGGACGATTGCGCTGGTGGCGGCGGCGGTGGTGTTGTCGCTGTTCGGCCCGTACTACGAGACGGGCATTGCGTCCTGGTACGGTCCGGGCTTCGATGGGAACCTGACGGCCAACGGCGAGGTCTACGACATGAACGGGATCAGCGCCGCCCACAAGACGCTTCCGTTCGGTACGGTCGTGCGGGTGGTCGACCTGGACACGGGACGCAGTATCGTCGTGCGGATCAACGATCGCGGCCCGTTCATCGAGGGTCGGATCATCGACCTGTCCAAAGGGGCCGCCGAGAAGCTCGGGATCATCGAGCGGGGCATCGTGCCGGTCGGCCTGCGGATCGTCCGCTGGCCGTAGCTATTTCGCTGCCCGTTCTCACGTGTTTCAGGCTATCATAGGCTGCCTCGCCCGCTGGGGCGCAAGAGGCAATGGTTCGTGGGCGAGGGACGCAGCATCGGAAGGGAGAACGGAATATGGGGCTTTCGGTCAGTGAGATGCGCCGTGGGATGGCCATCCTGTACGACGGAGAACTGTACGAGATCGTCGAGTACGAGCACTCGAAGCGCGGTCGCGCCGGCGCCGTCGCGAAGACGAAGTTGAAGCATCTGAAGACGGGCAAAGTGCTCTCTGCGACGTTCAAGGGCGCCGAGAATACGGAGTCGGCGTTCCTGGAGACGCGCGAGCTGCAGTACCTGTATCACGACGGAACCGACTACGTCTTCATGGACGTCGAGCGGTTCGACCAGTTTCCGCTATCGGCGGAAGCGATCGGAGAGCAGGCGCAGTTCCTCGTGGAAGGCGGGACCGTGCAGGGCCTCTACTACCAAGACGAGATGGTCAAGGTGGCCGTCTCCAATTTCGTCGAGTTGAAGGTCACGAGCACCGAGCCTGGCGTCAAGGGCGATACGGTCTCCAACGTCGAGAAACCGGCGACGCTCGAGACCGGTGCCGTCGTCCAGGTGCCGCTGTTCGTCAAAGAAGGGGATACGCTGAAGATCGATACCCGGACGGGTCGATACGTGGAACGCCTGTAAGGAGGAAGCATGGCCGACAAGAGAGTCGAGATCGTCGACGAGGACGGTCGGATCTCCATCGCCGAGGACGTTATCGCGTCGATCGCTCGGATCGCCGCGGAGCGGGTCGACGGCATCGCCAAGTCGTCCGGCGGGTCGTCGGGCGGCCTGATGAGCATCTTCGGGGGCGAAGACCTCGCGCCGAACATCAAGACCGAGCTTTCGGGGGACGAAGTGCGTCTCGAGCTGCGGATCGCAGTGGAGTACGGATACCCGGTGCACGAAGTGGCGCAAGGGGTCCAGCAGAACGTGCAACACGACATCGAGAGTCTGGCCGGGATCACCGTGGCCGGTATCGACGTGTTCGTGAAGAAGGTTGCACCGCCGCATACGCACGATACCGAGGAGGCTTGAGATGGCTGAGGCAGAGAAGGGCAGTGTCGGGATCTCCAGGGATGTCGTGACCGCCATCGCGGGGATCGCGGCCTCGGAGATCGACGGGATCGCGAACCTTCGCGGCGGCGAGAGCAGCTTCCGCCGGGGCGAAGGGATGAAGAAGTTCGTCGACACGACGGTCGAAGGAGACGTCGTCACCGTGACCGTCCGAATCACCGTGCTGTATGGCAACCCGATTCACAAGGTCGCCAAGCAGGTGCAGACGCGGATCAAGGCGGAGATCGAGCGGATGACCGGTCTGCGCGTCGATTCCGTCAACGTCGACGTGCAACGCCTCGTCGAGGCGGAAGACGAGCCGGAGCTGGAGGAGGCGGAGGAGGTCGACGAGGAATGAGGCAGTTCAGGCTGCTCACCGTTCTTCACTACGCCGCGTTCCTGTTCAGCCTCGGGCTCGGCGTCGCGCTGATCCTGGTCGGGGCCGGCGTGCTGTCGGAGAACGCGATTGTGTCGGCCTTTTCCGACCTCGGATGGACGCTCCTGCTGCTGCTGCTCGGCGTCGCTTCGCTGCTGCTCGCGCTGCACTTCCTCCTCGTCCTCGCCGACGATCGGCTGAACGAAGTGCTCTTCTCCCGGTCGGGGGAGTTGGGACGGGTCGAGGTCTCGCCGGGCGCCGTGCGCGAGTTCATCAGCGGCATCCTGCGTGACGACATCGGGATCGATCGGTTTCGCGTGTCGCTTCGCCGCCACGAGAACGGGGTCGCGATCCGCGTTCGAACTGCGCTGACGCCGGACCAGCGCGTGACCGACGTCGGAGAGCGGATCCAGCGCGAGCTGGCGCAGCACGTGCCGGATCGCACCGGGATCGAGGTTCACGAGGTCACCGTCTTCGTGCGAAGCATCCGGGCTCGCGAGGGGAGCGCGCCCCTCGAGGAGGACGTCGGGGATGATCTGGACGTCTGACCGGCTGGGCGTTCGCCGTGTCCCGGTCTTGGACATCGCGCGACGGCGCGCTCGGTTCGGGCTCTGATGCAGCGACGCGAAGCGCGGGAATTCCTCCTCTCCGCCTTGTATCGGCGCGAACACGTCGACACAGCGCTCGACGAGATGCTCGAGGACGTGCAGCCCGACGACCAGCGCGGATACATCGAGACGGTCTTCGACGGCGTGATGGAGCGGCGCGAGGAGATCGATCGGATGATCGGCGAGCGGACCGTCGGATGGCGGTTCGAGCGGCTGGCACTGATCGATCGGAACATCCTTCGGCTCGGTGTCTATGAGTTGCTCTACCTTGACGAGGTGCCCCCCGAGGTCGCGATCGACGAGGCGGTCGAGCTGGCGAAGACGTACGGGACCGAACAGGCACGGTCGTTCGTCAACGGCATCCTCGATCGAATCTGGAAGGAGCACAAGGAATCCGAATGACCGCTCACGGACCCGCCGATCTACATCTTCACACCGTGGCCTCCGATGGCACGGTGTCCATCGCCGAGCAGGCGCGCCGGGCGAAAGCCGCGTCGATCGCGTGCATCGCCATCACCGATCATGACGTCATTTCGAACGACATCACGAAACGGGTCTCTCGTGTCGAGGGCATCGAGGTCATCGCCGGCGTCGAGATCAAGGCCGACTTCGACGGCATCACCGGGGAGATCCTCGGCTACTTCCTCGATCCGCTCCACGAGGAGCTGCGTGCATTCCTGACGAGCATGGAGGCGGCCCGGGTCGAGCGAATGGAGGAGATGATCCGCCGCTGCCGCGAGGAACTGAAGATCGGGATCGACATGTCCGACGTTCGCGCCGTCGCCGACGGCAATCTCGGCCGACCGCATCTCGCCCGGGTGCTCGTCGCGAATGGGGCGGCGACCGACTTCCCGGATGCGTTCAACCGGCTCCTCGGCCGAGGGAAGCCGTGCTACGCGCCGATCGAGAAGTACGGCTTTCGCGAAGTCATCGATATCGTCCACCGAGCCGGCGGGGTGACGTCGCTCGCGCACCCCTGTCTGATGCGCGTCGAGGACTGGCCCGCCTTCCTCGATCAACTTGGCGAAGCTGGGCTCGATGGAGTCGAGGTCTTCTATCCCTACATGGGGTTGGGGCGGGATCTCTCCGCCGAGCCGCATTGGATGGAGCGGACGGCCGACGAACGAGGCTTCCTGCTGACCGGCGGCTCCGACGACCACGGCCCCGACTCGACGAAGGAGAGTCTCGGGTCGATCCGCATCCCGTACGAGCGCGTCGAGGCGCTGCGAGACGCGTTGCCGATCCTGCCTCGACGTTCCTAGGCTTCGAGGCAGGTGCGAGTTTCGCTGGTGCGAAACTCGCGTTGGAGAGCTGGCGGAGTGTGGCGCGGAAGAAGCGTTCACGCGTTGGATAAGTTCGCGAGCGTCCGGCACGAGGGGAGTCCGAGTCGCGGTTATCGAGTCTCATCGGCCGCGACTCGGCGACACGAACCACTCGATCTTGGCGCAGGACATCGCTACCTAGCCATCCAGATTAGCAGGTGTAATCCGAAGGGCGATCCGCGGTGGCCAGCTATCGAGATTCGTCGTTGGCCACCGCGCCGTCCACCAACGTAATCAGCCGGTTCACCCGATCGAGCAAGCGGCTGTCGTGCGTTGCGAAGAAGAACGTCGCCCCCTTCTCGTTGTTCAGCCGACGCATCAGGTCGATCAGATCGAGGCTGGTCGCGGTGTCGAGGTTCGCCGTCGGTTCGTCGGCGAGGACGATCGACGGATCGGAGACGACCGCGCGGGCGACGGCGACGCGCTGCTGCTCGCCGCCGGAGATCCGGTTCGGATACTGGTCGGCATACTCTTCGATGCCGAGTTCTCCGAGGATCTGCCGGGCTCGCTCGATTCGCTCGCGACGGACGATCCCCTGGAGCTCGAGGACGAACGCGGTGTTCTCGAGCACGGTCAGGACCGGGATCAGGTTGTACGCCTGAAAGACGAAGCCGAGGCTCGTCAGCCGGAGCCGTGCGAGCTGATCCTTGGACAGGCCGGACATCGGCGCGCCGTCCAGGTAGATCTCGCCCGACGTCGGGCGGTCGAGGCCGCCGAGCAGGTGGAGCAGCGTCGACTTTCCCGACCCGGACGGCCCGGCGACGGCGGTGAACTCCCCGGTGTGAAGCTCCAGACTCACCCCGCGCAACGCCGGCGTCTCGATCGTCTCGGTGACATAGGTCTTCTCAAGATTCTCGGTTCGGATCAACGGGCTATTCGACATACCGCATCGCCTCCATCGGTTCGAGCTTCGACGCTCGGCGCGCCGGCAGCCAGGCCGCGAGCATCGCGACCGCCGCCATCGCTCCGGCGGACAGCAGCACCTGGGGTACGGTGATACTCATGTGGAACACCGGCGGGATTCCGACTTCTCTCATGTAGGCGGCCATCTGTCCCCACAGCGGGATGCCGCCGAACGCCTCGACGATCAGGATGATTCCCACGCCGACGAGGGCTCCGTAGAACGCGCCGGCGACGGTGATCAGGCCGGCCTCCGCGAGCACCATCCCCATCACGCGCAGGCGGGACGCGCCGAGCGCGAGGATCAGCCCGATCTCCCTCGTTCGCTCCATCACCGACAGGTAGAGCGTGTTCACGACGACGAGCGCCCCGAGGCCGAAGAACACGACGGCGATGATCACCATCATCGGCGTCAGGATCTTCAGGTAGCCATCCATTACCGGCAGCAGCTCGAGCCAGCCCTGCACCTCGTAGCCGGCCGGCAGGGCGGCACGCAGCGCATCGGCCGTCCGTTCCATCTGCGCGGCATCCTGGGGACCGGCCACGCCGTCGATGCGGATCACGACGGCGGTCGCAGCGGTCGCATTCCGTGCCAGCTGGCGCGCCGTGGTGAGGCTGGCGTAGACGAAAGTCCGTCCGATGGTGGCTTCCGGCGCGCTGTAGATGCCGAGGATCGGCGCGCGAATTGCGCCGAATCCGGCCTCGGGATGGGCCCCGAGAAGGACCATCTCCGCGCCGAGCGTCAGGCCGAGGAGGTCGGCCAGCTCCTCGCCGACGAGCACGCCGCTGCTTTCGCTGGTCAGGAACGCGCCTTCGACGATCCGATCGGCCATGTTGCTGACCGGGTCGATCTCCTCCGGTACGACGCCGCGGACGAAGACGGTCCGCGTCCGATCGCCGACCGAGGCCAGCGCCGGCAGGTCGAGCCGCACCGTCGACCACTCGATTCCGTCGACCGACGCGAGGGCATCGAGCGCGTCGGCGGGATCGTGGATCAGCGGCTGTGCCGATCCCGTCGCCCGCGACTCGACCGCGCGGATCTGCATGTGGCCCGTGTCGAACCGGGTCGACGACTCGAACATGTCCTGCACCATGCTGTTGATGAAGCCGAACATGACGATCAGGAAGTAGATCGGAATCAGCACGGCCAGCAGGGTCAGGATCGTCCGTCGCCGATTGCGCATCATGTGTCGCAGCGCCGCCTTCATTCGGACTCCCCCCACGCCTCGAACGTCTCGATCGAGAAGAAGCTCGGATCGAGCTCGAGGTCGAACTGCGGGTTCTCGATCCGCTGCACCGTCCGATCACCGAAACGGTCCTCGATGACGATCGTCGTCGCGAAGGTCCGATCGCCGAGGTCGATCACGTCGGTGAACGACGCCTCCTGCAGCACGTCGCCGCGCTGGTCGTAGTAGATCAGTCGCTCCATGACGAACCCGGCGGTCACCCAGATCTCCAGCTTTCCGTACACGACGGGCGCATCGAGATGCGGGATCAGCGTGACCCGCCAGCGGGCATCGCTCTCATCGCTGTCGCGCCCATCGGGCGCGCTCTCGACGCTTGCGTCATAGTCATCGGAGAGGGTCCCGTGCGACAGGTCCTCCAGCGACGGGCCCGCACCGAACAGCGCGTCGCCGAGGGCGATCGCCGGCAGCTTGATCGCGCCGACGACGGGCGAGTAGAACC
>Ga0272443_10007620_pt1 | contig 10272 bp, 5 predicted proteins | sample SSMAcet12_FD_193581 | JGI IMG/M metagenome (GOLD analysis project Ga0272443, IMG submission 193581) | Marine sediment archaeal communities from Little Sippewissett salt marsh, Falmouth, MA, United States - SSM-Acet-12 | ecosystem: Environmental > Aquatic > Marine > Wetlands > Sediment ... | reverse complement strand
GGAAAAGCTCTGCTGGGTTCTCTGGGAGGGATTGTAGATCCGGCTTATGCCTACACAATTGCAGCTGCTGCAGTTGTTCTATGCATTACCTGGTTTGCTTCCCTGTACCGGATCCGCAGTATACAGTAAAGAAGGGAGTAAAACGATGAAAAAAGTATTGGTAGCAGTTTTAATGGTTTCAATTATTACACTGATGGCGCCGTTTCCGGTTTATGCGAGCGGTTTCCAGGATGGAAAGATCGTGTTTGGCGAGGATTTCACCCTCGAAAGCGGTGAAGAAATCGATGGAGACCTGTTGGTATTAGGCGGGAATCTGGTTCTTGAAGAAGGATCATTCGTCGATGGCGACATCATGGTTCTAGGTGGTAATGTTGTTTGCAGTGGTGAAGTGGATGGATCGTTGTCGACTGTCGGTGGTAATCTGCGGCTCGAAGAAACAGCCGTTATCGAGGGTGATACGGCAACGATTGGTGGAAATATCACCAGGGCTGCAGGAGCAGTTGTGGAAGGACAGGAAATTACCGGCAACAGCATTGATATCCCTGACGATTTCGATTTCAGCATGCCTGTAGAACAGATTGAACGTATACCGGAAGTGCGATTTTCGATGACCCCGGTCTGGGATGTCATGTGGTATCTTTTCCGTTCAGTGATCCTGGCTGGCCTGGCGGCACTCGTGGTGCTCTTCTGGCCGAAGCCGGCACGGCGTATGGCTGATGCAATCATAAAACATCCGTTGAGTGCTGGTGGTGTGGGCTTGCTGACAGTGCTTGTCACACCAGTCCTGCTGCTTCTATTAACAATAACCATTATCCTGATCCCGGTCAGTGTTGTGACTATTATCGTCTTGATCGTGGCGACAGTCTACGGCTGGATTTCACTCGGTCTGGAGATTGGTGAACGTATAGCACGGGCAGCGAACTGGGATCTGCACGTTGCAGCAGCGGCTGCCCTGGGCACGAGTCTTCTGAGCCTGGTTGTTGGGGGGATAGGTTTTGCCCCTTGTATTGGCTGGATTGCACCGTTTACGGTTATGGTACTCGGCCTTGGCGCGACGATACTGACACTGTTCGGCAGCAAGCAGTACGAACTCAGAACCGCAACAGCGGCAGCTTCCGCAACAACAGCTGCGCCAGCTCTGCCTCCGGCTGAAAAGGTGGAGGCGGAAGCGGAGGAAGATGAAAAACCGGAGGACGATGCCTGATCAATAACCGGTTTTTAATAAATCGAAAAAGTTTATTGGTACTGACCGCCCGGGAGAATATTTCCCGGGCGTTATTTTTTAACATAATCGAGCCTGGCTCAGACGAACTGAATCATGCTTATGCAACTGCAGGTAAGATTATTCATTCGAAACGCTTCTGTATGGAAAGGTTTGAATTTTCTATCCAGGGCTGGAAAGCTTAAAATATTCGAAACAGCTGTTCCCAATAGTGGCGTCTGGTTGCGTGCTTGGTATAATCCGGTAAACTGAACAACCACTTCTTGTACAGGTAGCCCATGTCCTTCGTTCATCTTCACGTGCACTCAGAATATTCTCTGCTGGATGGATTGAGTAATCTATCCGGCCTTGTTGAGCGGGTCAAAGAGCTCGAAATGCCTGCTGTTGCGTTGACAGACCATGGCGTACTGTTTGGCGCGGTCGATTTCTATCGAAAAGCCAAAGCAGCGGGAATCAAACCGGTTATCGGCCTGGAGACTTATCTGGCTGCCCGCACGATGCATGATCGCGAGCCCAGACTGGATAGTAAATCGTTCCACCAGCTCCTGCTTGCTGAAAACCAGACAGGTTACAAGAACCTGCTGAAGATAGCCAGCGCTTCCCAACTGGAAGGCTTCTATTACAAGCCGAGGATCGATCTCGAATTTCTGGCGCAGCACAATGAAGGTTTGATTGCTACTACCAGCTGCCTTTCAGGTATCATCCCCAGAGCACTGCAGGCTGATCAGGAGGAAAAGGCAGTACAACATCTGGACTGGTATTTTGACGTGTTCGGAAGGGATCGGTTTTTCTTCGAACTCCAGGATCACGAAGTTCCGGAACTCCCAAAGATTAATAAGAAACTTGTCGAACTGGCCCGACGTTATAACGGGCAGATCATAGCTGCCAATGATGTCCATTACATCCGCAAGGAAGATGCTGAGCTTCAGGACATTCTCCTGTGCATCCAGACAGGGTCTGTACTATCTGATCCAAAGCGGATGCGGATGACGGATGATTCCTACTATCTCCGCACACCCGATGAGATGAGGGCGCTCTTCGGCCATATCCCTGGTGCTATTGAGAATACCCTCGCGATAGCAGAACGCTGTGAGGTGGATCTGGATTTTCACGGATATCAGCTGCCTTCCTTTGAAGTTCCGGAAGGATATGATGCTGCTTCCTATCTGCGGGAGTTGTGTGAGATCGGATTGCAAAAGCGGTACGGCAGCCGGCATGATGCTCAGGATGTCCGTGAAAGGCTGGAATACGAGCTTGGTGTCATCCACCAGATGGGTTTCGATGCGTACTTCCTTATTGTGTGGGATCTCTGCCGTTATGCCCGCGAACAGGGCATCTGGTATAACGCCCGCGGTTCTGCGGCTGGTTCCATTGTGGCATACAGCCTCGAAATATCACTGGTTGACCCGCTCAAACATGGTCTGATTTTCGAACGTTTCCTTAATCCTGGTCGGGTTTCCATGCCCGATATCGACCTCGATTTCCAGGATGACAGGCGGCACCTGGTGCTGGATTACTGCGCCCGCAAGTATGGGTATGACCATGTGGCACAGATTATCACTTTCGGTACGCTTGGAGCACGCGGTGCGATCCGGGATGTCGGACGTGTACTGGATATCCCTTTGCCGGAAGTGGACCGTATCGCAAAGCTGATACCAAATATCCCCGGCAAACCAGTTTCGATCCCCAATGCACTGGAAGAATCCCAGGAACTCCGTGAGGTTTATGAAAGCCAGGAGTATATCCGCAAAATGGTTGATACTGCTGCAAGGCTGGACGGGGTCTCGCGAAATGCCGGCACCCATGCCTGTGGTGTCCTGGTCACGCCGCAGAACATTTCAGAATTCGTGCCGCTGCACCGCCCAACCAGCGGCAATGCAGAAGATAACCCGATCCATGCAGTATCGCAGTATGAAATGCAGATTGTGGATTATCTGGGGTTGCTCAAGGTCGATTTCCTCGGCCTGTCAACATTGACTGTAATGGCACGCGCCTGTGAGATGATCAGGGAACGCCACGGCGTAGAACTGGACATCCATTCGATTCCGCTTGATGACCCTGAGACTTTCGAACTTCTCGGCAGGGGTGATGTACTGGGTGTGTTCCAGGTCGAAGGGGCAGGGATGCGCCGCAACCTGATGGAAATGCGGCCGCACAGCCTGGCTAACGTAATCGCGATGGTGGCGCTCTACAGGCCGGGGCCGATGGAGTATATCCCTTCCTATATCAAGCGTATGCACGGAGAGGAATAAGTCACATACCTGCATCACACACTGGAGCCGATTCTTGGAGAGACCTACGGCATCACGGTATACCAGGAACAGATCATGTATACCGCGATGAACCTGGCTAATTATTCGGCTTCGGAAGCCGATTTCCTGCGCAAGGCCGTAGCGAAGAAAAAGGCCCAGGCGCTTTACGAGCAGCGGAAGAAATTTGTTGGTGGAGCGGTCGAGAACGGTATCGATACGGCTGTTGCGGATGAGATATTCAACAACTGGGAAGCCTTCGCAAGGTATGGGTTTCCGAAAGGCCACGCTGCTGATTATGCTGTGATCTGTGTGGAGACAGCTTATCTGAAGGCACATTATCCGGTTGAATATATGACCGCGCTGATGTCCGTGTTCAAGAGTGATACAGACAAGGTGGCACTTTATATCGCAGACTGCCGCCGGCTTGGAATTGAGGTGCTCCCGCCGAATATTAATTCCAGCGGCTTTGATTTTGAAGTGGAGGATGACGGAGGAAAACCAGCCATTCGTTATGGTATGACGGCGGTGAAAAATGTGGGCGAAGGGCCGGTCCATATCATTATTGAAGCTCGGGATCAGGGTGGAACCTTTTCCAATCTTCTTGATCTTGCCCAACGCGTAGACCTTCGCCAGGTCGGAAAACGGGCGCTGGAGTCCCTCATCCGGGTGGGCGCGCTGGACAACCTGGGACCCAGGCCGGCACTGCTGGAATCGGTGGACCGGATTATCAGTGTATCGTCGAATCATTTCAAGGCGAAGGAAGTAGGGCAGCTGTCTATGTTCGGCGCCGGCTCCGGAATCGAGGAACGGCTTGATCTGGCGCCAGCTGTGGAAGAAATCTCGGACCGCACACAGCTTCAGTGGGAACGTGAGCTTCTTGGTGTCTATGTCTCGGATCACCCTCTAACGCCTTATATGGAAGACCTGACTCGAGTTGTAACCCATTTCAGCGGGCAGCTTGATGAAGCTGTCCATCAGCAGGCAGTCTGTGTGGCGGGTGAGATTACCGTCGTACGCCCGTATATGACGCGTTCCGGCAAGCCTATGGGATTCATCACACTCGAGGACTTGCAGGGAACTGTTGAGCTTGTTGTTTTTCCAAGAACATGGCAGATGGTATCTCCATGGGTGGAAGAGGGAAAGATTGTTCTGGTTCGCGGCAAAGTCGATCAGGAGCGCGGGAATCCCAAAGTGCTGGTTGATGAAATGACAACCGAGTTATCGATAACACAGTCAGCAGACATGCCTGGCAAGGAGTTCCCGCTGCCGCCGCCCCCGCCGCCGCAGGATAACTGTGAAGTGCTTATCGACGAAAAACCGGAGGGTGTCGAATTTCAAACTCCAGGAGATAATGATCCCTTAACAGAATCCCGGGACAATCATCTGTATACCGCAGGAACGAATGTCCCAGGTCCGGATTTTTCAACTGGTCATGAGAAGCAGAGAGGCACTCTGGGAAAACCAGAGGAACTCACAGGCCCGGAGGATATCGGGAAGGGAAACGGTTCACAGGCGGCGGCTTCCGGGGATGCTGTCACAGATTCTTACAGACCTGCTCAACGGATTAAAATTCGACTGGAGTCCACAGGAGACAAGAAGATGGATGCAAATCGGGCAGGGGAACTGCACGGTCTGCTGACATCTTTTCCGGGAAATGATAAGTTTGTATTCTATGTATATGAAGACAGTCGGAAATATCTGCTTGAATTTCCCAATTCCACGACCGGTTTCTGTCCGGAACTTCATCGCGAGCTGGTAAATCTGGTGGGTACCGCCAATATCCAGCTGGAGGACTACAACACGGTCTGAGATAAGGAGTGAAAAATGAAAATTAGACGGATTGGTGTACTCTCATCTGGTGGCGATGCTCCGGGGATCAACCCCTGTCTGCGTGCAGTCATAAGGACTGCGATTTTTCATGATTTGGAAGTAATGGGTATCGAGGATGGTTATGAAGGCCTGATCCATGGTGATATGTACGAGCTGAGGCCTCGCGACGTCGGCGGTGTGCTCAAGGAAGGCGGTACTTTCCTCCGTACCGCACGCTGCCCGGAATTCAAGGAACTCAAGGTACAGCGGAAAGGCCTGCGAGAACTGAATGCAGCAGAAATCGATGCGCTGGTTGTAGTTGGTGGAGATGGCTCTCTTCGCGGTGCACTTGCCCTTTCAAAACTGGGTTTTCCGGTTGTGGGTGCTCCGGCATCCATAGACAATGATATCTACGGGACGGAGATGTCTCTGGGTGTCGACACGGCATTAAACACAATCATGGATGCTGTCGACAAGCTGAGGGATACTGCCTCCTCACACCAGCGCGTTTTTCTGGTTGAGACTATGGGCAGGGGCTGCGGCTACCTGGCGCTGATGGCAGGTATCGTTTCCGGTGCAGAACAGATCCTGATCCCCGAGAAAGAGGCGGACCTGGAAGCTGTGGCCACGGATATTGAGGAGGCATATGAGCGCGGTAAATCCCATGCGATTATTGTGGCTGCAGAAGGGGCTGCAGTGAAGGTAAATGACCTTGCCAAATATCTGGAGGATCGGGATATCGGTTTTGAAGTGCGTGTAACGATTCTGGGCCATGTGGTCCGGGGCGGCTCTCCGACAGCGTTCGACCGGCTGCTGGCAAGCCGGATGGGTGTGAAGGCTGTGCAGTTGCTGCTTGAGGGAAAGAGCGGCGTGATGGTTGGGTTGAACAATGGCAAGATCACCCCTGTTCCGCTTGAAGAAGTTGGCACGAAAACGCACGGACCGAATCTTGAATACTATGACATGGCACAGATGCTGTCGATCTAAATCACTGATTGATACACTGAATCAAAGATTGCGCAATCGATAAAGCTGATTGCATCGCAGACAAGAATGAAACACAGATTTGGCAGAGCAGCACACAGATTACGCAGATAAAATCATTGTTATAAACGGACCGCTTCACAAGGTGTAACGGTCCGTTTTATTTGTTGGAACGATGCACTGCATATGATGTGATGACTCAATGCATATGCTCAAACGGCTCGTTGCATACACGGTAACGATGGGGTGCATACGCTGTAACGGCCGGCTGCACCCGCTTGAACGATGGGTTGCCCCCGCTGTAATGATGTACTGCAAATGCTGAAGGTAGTGAATGATACCTGGGGATTATTCCGTTGCAGAATGAGGAGCGAGGTTCCTGAGTTCCAAGTAGCGTACATACGCATTTTCCCAATCTGCGGTATCCTTCGGTTCGTATGGGGTCATGGGGAAAGATTTCCGGATGATTTCCCGGCCTTCTGTTAGTGAGGCTATTTCACCAATAGCAATCGCCTGAACAAGAATATTTCCGGCTGCGGTTGCTTCTTCAAGGCCTGCAAACACCTTTTTATCTGTCGCATTTGCAGTGAACTGGTTCAGAAGTTGATTCCTTGAGCCCCCTCCAATGATGTAAACAACAGGATGTTCTTTTCCAGTCAGCCTGTCAATCTGATCGGCAACCCAACGGTATTCCATTGCCAGACTTTCCAGAATACAACGAACGATAACCCCTTTTTCTACTGGAACCTCCTGGCCTGTTTGACGGCAAAAAGACTGGATTTTTTGAACCATATTGCCAGGGGACAGGAAACGTTTGTCTCCCGGGTTTACCAGGGGGCCGAAGGCAGGTGCTGATCCAGCCATTTGATTCATAGTGTCGTAATCATATTCCACACCCGTCAGGGACCACTCGCGCAGGCATTCCTGCAGTATCCACAGCCCGACAATATTCCTTAGGAATCTGGTTGTGCCGCCGTAACCGCCCTCATTGGTTATTTCCGCCTCCATTACCGCAGGTGAGATATTGGGAGCATCCAGTTCCACACCCATGAGTGACCATGTGCCTGAGCTCAGGTAGATATAGTCTTCCTCTTGAACCGGGATGGCTGCCACAGCGCTGGCAGTATCATGCCCTGCAACAGCAACGACCGGGAGGTTATTCAACCCCAACTCAGCAGCCACTGAATTCTGTAAAGGCCCTAATACTGTTCCCGAGGGAAGAATCTCTCTGAAGATATGGGTGGGAATACCCAGGGATGAAAGCAGGTCAATTGCCCAGGTTTGTTCCAATGGGTCATAACACTGGGTCGTTGAGGCAATGCTGAACTCACTGGTTCTTTCTCCCGAGAGAAAGTAGTTAAACAAATCGGGTATATTGAGGAATGCTTTGGCGATTGAGAGGGCGGGGCTGCCGGATTTCGCCATAGAAAAGAGTTGATACAAACTGTTAATTTGCATCAACTGATTTCCGGTTTTTGAAAATACTTCTTCGGCTGATACCACATCAAAAACTGCATCCATCATGCCGTCGGTACGGTTATCCCGATAGTGTGAGGGATTCGCAATCAGGGAACCTGCAGCGTCCAGTAATCCGAAATCCACTCCCCAGGAATCCAGCCCGATGCTTCCGAAATCACAAGCAGACTGATTCCGGGCTTGCCATAAACCCCCCTTGACCTCAGTCCAGAGGCGCAGAATATCCCAGTACAAGTGCTGTCCCAGATGGACCCCCCTATTGGAGAAGCGATGGATTTCATTAAGCTGCAGCTTCCGGCCGGTGAGTGTTCCTGTAATCACCCTGCCGCTCGCCGCTCCAAGGTCTACTGCCAGACATGATAGTGGTTTCATGCCGGTCAGGCTACGATAATGCAAGTGGTCAATAGAATTTCATACCGGAACACGCCTGTTTTCTCACCTCTGCCCGTATTTATTCTGTGCGTAATCCTGCATAGCGATGATGTCCTCGGGGTCGATCAGGTTCGGAGTGCCTATGCTCAGCGACATAATGTAGACGTGGGCTGACTTTTCTACAACCTGGCAGATTGTCAGGGCCATCGACATATTGGGTCCGACTACGATCGTCCCGTGGTTAGGCAGCAGCACGCCGTTGTTCTTCCCCAATGCCTCAACAGCATTCTGAGCAAGCTGCTGCGTGCCGGGTAAGGCGTACTCGGAACAGATCATCCTGTCTCCAACAATCTGTACAAAATCCTCGCTGACACCGGGGAGATCCATTCCATTAACGCCAAGGACCGAGGAATACAGTGGATGGGTATGGATGACGGCATTTACATCGGAGCGTTCATTATAGATTGCGACATGCATTGCATTCTCTATGGAAGGAACGCGAGTACCATCTACAATACTTAGTTTGCTATCCAGAACGACGATATCGTCCCCGGATATTTCGCGGTAGTCCATTCCGCTTGGTGTGATATAAATCAGCCCGGTTTCCGGATCGCGCACGCTGAAATTCCCCCAGGTGCCTACTGTTAGTCCTTCATCCAGCATGGTGATTCCGGTTTTTACGAGGATTGCTTTGAGTTCGGATTTTATTTTTGTATTCATTTTTCCTCAATTTGGTAATGATAATTTGAATGTCAGCTTCAATTGTTGATAAAGCTGCAGGAAGATTTGATACTGCTTTTCATATACGGGGGTGTCGTTGTCAAAGTATATTTCCTGGTCTGTCGAGACAAGCTCTTTTACTGCATCCTCATAAGAGGTGAACATACCTATAGCTTTTCCACACAGCAGCATATTGCCAAGGTTTCCGGTGTCCGGTACGCTCACGGTAGCTATCGGTATGCGCAGGATCTTGCCGAGTGTTTCCAGCCAGACCTTGCTTTTCAAACCTCCACCTACCGCCCTGACCTGATTGATTTTGATACCCAGAGATTCCACGGTTTCAATGTTATTTCGCAGGGCAAAAGAAACCCCTTCCATGATTGATTTTATAAAGTGGGTTTTCTCTGTTGTAAGGTTGACTCCATAAAACACACCGCGAGCTGCAGGATCCCAATAGGGTGTTCGCTCGCCGTTCAGATACGGTAAAAAGATAACACCTCCTGAACCGTCTGGTACTTCAGCGATATCCTGGTTATATTGTTCGAAAATATCCCCTGAGCTCAAGCATTCTTTGTTTCTATCAAAGGCATTCTTGAACCAGTTCAGCGATTCGCCTGCAGTCTGGGTAATCCCGACGGTAGCCCAGCGATCTCGTAGAGAATAGTTCCAGCACAAAGTCCTGAATTTCGGATCTACAAGCGGGCGGTCTGAACATACCGAGATTACACCGGCAGTGCCGATGATCAACGTCACCTGCCCGGGGTCGGTCATCCCGGCTCCCAACGCAGACGCAGAGTTATCGCTGCTGCCGTTGGCAACCGGAATCCCAGCCTTCAATCCGGTTTGTGCTGAAGCTTCCTGGCTTACCTCGCCAATAATAACGTCCGAGGGGCGGGCTTCGGGTAGAGCAGATTTCGGCACACCGAAAAAGTCAAACATTTCCTGGGACCATGTACGTTCCTTCACGTTGAAAAAGAGAGTCCCGCAGGCATCGGATGTATCTGTGACCATTTCACCGGTGAGCCTGAATTTCAGGTAATCCTTGGCAACCAAAATCTTCGAAACCTTCTGCCATACCTCCGGTTGATTTTCGATCACCCACCGGATCTGGGTAGCAGTGTAGGTTGTGGAGGTAAAATTCTGTGTTTCTGCGAAAACCAGGGCTTTGGCTTCCTCATCACTGTTGATCCGATCGGCAATATCTTTGGAGCGCACGTCCATCCAGGTGATAGCTGGCCGCAGGATGTTATTATTTTTATCAAGGTACACCTGGGTGTGCATCTGACCGCAGATCCCGATACCGATGATCTTGTTAAAATCAGAGGGATATTTCTGTTTGAGTTCCTTGCAGGTGCTTATCAACCCATTCCACCATTCCATTGGGTCCTGCTCAGCATGGCCTGGTTCCGGTGAAAGGATGGGGTATTCAACATATGC
>Ga0272443_10007618_pt1 | contig 10273 bp, 7 predicted proteins | sample SSMAcet12_FD_193581 | JGI IMG/M metagenome (GOLD analysis project Ga0272443, IMG submission 193581) | Marine sediment archaeal communities from Little Sippewissett salt marsh, Falmouth, MA, United States - SSM-Acet-12 | ecosystem: Environmental > Aquatic > Marine > Wetlands > Sediment ... | reverse complement strand
ATCTTCACCTTTATTAGAACAGTCCGTAGAAGATGCTAGAGGTATTTTGTTTAATGTAATAGGCGGTCCCGACATGACTATGAAAGAGGTGGATAGAGCGGCAAATATAATCAGGGGAATTGCCAGTGAAGAAGCTGATATTATATTCGGCACCACTATAGATGAGAGATTGGCAGGCAAAATAAAAATTACCGTAATTGCTACAGGTTTTGAAGTTAAAAACGAGGATACAGGTTATAACTTCGAAGATAGAGATTATGCGAAAAGAACAATACCTTTTCGAAAAGAAATAGAAGAATCTTCATTTGACGAATCAACCGAAGAGGATGAAATTGATAACGAGGAGACACCGCCTTCCGACGATAATAAGTATGATATTCCCGCCTTTTTAAGAGGTAAGTAGTCTTTTACCTATAGTAAAAATCTTATAATGTATCAATCTTCACTGCTTTTATTTTATATAATTTTCTGTTTACATTAATTATAAGGAATCTGAGAATAAAATATTCTCAACAAATTTCCGTTAAAAAAACTGCCCAAATAGTAATTAGTTTTTAAGGAGCACTAGTTTGTGCGTGGTTTTTTATGAATTCATATTTATATTTTAACGAGGGCAGATATTTAGAAAAAAATTCTGATATCGAATTTACCGAAAACTCTAAAAAGATTTTGGAAAAGAGATATTTATGGAAAAATAAAGAAGGGAATATTGTCGAAACCCCCGAAGATATGTTTGACAGGATTGCAGAGACAATGGCTGAGCCCGACAGACCCTACAGAGATTCTTCCAAGACCAAAATTGAATATTATAATTTACTTTCTACAAAAAGATTTTTCCCCAATTCCCCCACTTTTACCGGAGCAGGCACTCCCTTGGGCCAACTTGCAGCTTGTTTTGTATTGCCCGTGCAAGACGATCTTGGCAGGAACAGGGATAGTATTTTCGGAACCTTAAGAGTTGCTGCTTTAATCCAGCAGTCAGGTGGAGGAAACGGCTTTTCTTTCAGCAGTTTAAGATCTAAAGGTGTGAATGTATCAACAAGCAACGGTGAAGCCTCCGGGCCCTTAGGGTTTTTAAAAGTTTACGATGTGGCATTTGGGGAAATTGCTCAAGGAGGTATAAGAAGAGGTGCCAATATGGGAATTTTAAGAGTTGACCACCCCGATATTAGAGAATTTATAAAATGTAAATCAGAAGAAGGTCAGATTTCGAATTTTAATATCTCGGTTGCTTTGACTGATTCATTTATGAACGCCGTCAGAACCGATTCTACATATGATTTGATCGATCCCCATACACAGGAGATTACGGAAAGTCCGAAGGCCCGGGAAATATTTAATTTAATAGTTGAGTATGCTCATAGAAACGGAGAACCGGGTGTTCTTTTTATAGATACAGCTAATAAAGAAAATCCCGTGCCTCATTTATATGATTTGGAGTCTACAAACCCCTGCGGTGAGCAGTGGCTGGGGCCTTACGAAAACTGCTGTTTAGGCAGTATAAACTTAAACCGTCATATTACAAGTGATGGAAAAATGGATTGGGAGAAATTGAAAGAAACTGTTATATTAGCCACAAGGTTTTTGGATAATGTTGTTACAGCTAATAAGTATATTCCCGAGGTACCTGAAATTGAAGAAGCTGCTTTAAACGCTCGAAGAATAGGTCTGGGATTTATGGGGCTTGCTGATGCTATGTATTCCTTAAGAATAAGGTACGGAAGTAAAGAGGGTCGGGAGTTTGCTTCTCAAGCAATGGAGTTTATAAGATTTCATTCAATTAAAGCCAGTATAGCGTTAGCTAAAGAGAGAGGGCCCTTCCCTAAAATCAGAGGAAGTATATATGATCCTGATAACTTAACCTGGGAGCCGCCCAAACCTTTAAGTCCGTATGAAAATGATTGGGGCCGCCCCCAACTTAATTGGTTTGAATTAGTTGACTCCATGAAACTTTACGGAATAAGAAACGCCGCAACCACAACAGTAGCACCCACGGGAACAATTTCAACCGTTGCCGGCGTTGAAGGATACGGATGCGAACCGGTTTTTGCCCTAGCTTATTATAGGAATGTTTACCAGGCGGCAGGAGACGAGGGTAAGATGACCTTGACTTATGTGAGTCCGTCTTTTCAGGAAGCTTTGAATAAAACAGATTTAAATGAGTCCGAGAAGAAGGAGGTAATCGAAAAAGTAATATCTTCTGGTACGTGCCAGAATATTCAAAATCTTCCTGAATGGATAAAAAATACTTATGTAATCTCTTCAGATATTAAACCCGAAGAACATGTTTTAATGCAGGCTCACATTCAAGCATTTGTAGATAATTCTATTTCCAAAACATGTAATTTTCCTTCTACCGCAACCCGTGAAGATGTTGCTAATGTTTATATGAAAGGTTGGGAGCTTGGATGCAAGGGATTAACCGTTTATGTTGCCGGGAGCAGGGAAGAGGTTGTGTTGGAGACTAAAGATACTAAAGATAAAAAGGATACCGGTATTTACAAACCTTTAGAAAGAGATTACAGACTTTCGGGAAATACTTATAAGGTTCAAACTCCCCAGGGCAAAGCCTTTATTACCGTAAATAGAACAGACGGAGGGAGGCCTTTTGAAGTATTTTTGAATGTGGGAAAAGCAGGTACAGATGTAGCCGCTCTATCCGAAAGTTTGGGAAGAATTATTTCAGGTTGGTTGAGGGAGCCCTATAATCCCGACCGAGCCGTTAAAGAAATCATAGCCCAATTAAGCGGTATAGGGGGTTCTAAATCAATAGGATTTGGAAAGAATAGAATAAGCTCTCTGCCCGATGCGGTAGCCAAGGTTTTAGCGGATGATTTTAATTATAAAATTACTGTGACCGATGATGAGGAAAACGGCGATACTGTGGTAAAAAGCGAAGATTCGGAACACTTAATAGGTACTTTTACGAATGTGGATATGTGTCCTGAATGTGGCAACTATTCTTTAGTGAAAGAAGAAGGATGTGCCAAGTGCTATACCTGTGGCTACAGTGAATGTTAAAATAGATATGTGAGTATATACACGAAAAACGGAGACGACGGCAAATCGTCTTTAAATATTGACAGCAATCGCCTTGATAAAGACTCTTTAGTTTTTGAGGTTATGGGTACACTCGACGAATTAAATGCCCATTTAGGATATCTGAATACTACAGATGTTGAGGATGTTTCTCATATAATTCCTGATATACAAAAAGACTTATTGTATATTGGTTCTTTAATCTCGCAGAACAAGTGTAAAGAACATCATGGGGAAAAACTGAAGACTAGGGTAGTGGAATTAGAAAGATTAATAGACTTTTTTGAGAGCAGAAATCCGCCTTTGAGTAATTTCATCCTTCCCGGGGGCAGTAAAGACAGCTCCAGACTGCACGTGGCCAGGGCAGTATGCAGAAGAGCAGAAAGATTGTTAGTTAAGTATTCTAAAACCCAGACTTTTTCAATAGATTGTATGATTACTTATGTGAATCGGCTTTCTGATTTACTGTTTTCAGCAGCAAGATATGTAAATAAATCTCAAGGATATAACGATGTTATTTGGAGAGCGTCGGATATTTAAGTTTGTGTGTCATTTTGGTACTATACTCTCATGTTTAAAGAATTAGAATCAACTCCGGACTTATCCGAAAAAGAGAAGAAAACAATAAAATTCTGGGAGGATAAAAATATTCCCGGGAAACTAAAAGAATTGAGAAAAAATTCCCCGGAAAAAGTATATTATGACGGACCTATAACAGCTAATAATTATCCTCATTACGGCCACATGGTCGGTTGGACCCTAAAAGATGTTATCCCCAGATATTGGTCCATGAAAAACAATTATGTTTCCAGAAATATGGGTTGGGATTGTCAAGGACTGCCCGTGGAGCTTGAAGTAGAAAAAGCTTTAGGTATAGAAGATAAAGAAGAAATTATTTCTTATGGTATCCAAAAATTTAATAAATTGTGTAAAGAATCAGTTCTTAAGTATAAAGACGCGATATTTAAATATGAAAAAAGAATAGGACGTTGGTTTGACGAAAACGATATGTATTACACCATGAGCAACGATTTTATAGAAAGTGTGTGGTGGGCAGTCAGCGAATTGTATAAAAAAGACTTGTTATACGAAGGATATTTTGTTGTTCCTTATTCTACCGGAGGGGGCTGCACTCTTTCGCACAGTGAAGTAAATGAAGGAGGTTATGAAGAAATTGAAGACATGGCTATTACTGTGAAGTTCAAAAAATCGGACGAGGAAAATACTTATTTTTTGGCCTGGACCACCACTACTTGGACAATTCCCGGAAATTTATTATTGGCAATAGGCCGGAAGGTTGATTATGTGAAAGTAAAATCACAAGACGCTTTTTATATTTTAGCTGAATCCCGATTGGATGATGTTTTTAAGGACATTCCTTATAAAATAATTCAAAAAGTTGATCATGAAAACATACTTGGTTCCGAATATAAACCCGTTTTTGATTATTTTGAAGATAAAAAGAGCGAGGGTTGTTTTAAAGTTGTTTATGCCGACCATGCAAATGACGAAGAAGGTACAGGTATAGTTCATTTGGCTCCCTATGGAGAAGAAGATTTTAATGTTTTTATGGAAAAAGGGATCAGAATTTTTGATTATTTGAATGATACTGCCCATTTTAACAACTTAATTCCGAAATATTCCGGGAAATATTATAAAGAAGCTGAGCAAGATATTTTAAATGATCTTGAAAATAAAAATTTTATTCTACAAAAAGAGCAAGTTATTCATAGAGTTGCTGTTTGTTATAGAACAAAAACTCCTTTGATTCACAAACCCATCAAGAGTTGGTATTTAGCTGTAACAAAAATTAAAGATAGGATGCTGCAGGAAAATCAAAAAGTAAATTGGGTTCCGGATCACATCAAAAACGGGTTATCGAAGGCCTGGATCTCAAGCGCCAGGGATTGGGCCTTGAGCAGAAATAGATATTGGGGAACACCTTTTCCTGTTTGGGTAAATGATGTAACAGGAGAAATTCAAGTTTTAGGTTCTTATGCCGAGGTAGAGCAAAAATCCGGAATAAAGATAAAAGATCCCCACAAACCTTCTATAGATGAAATAACCTGGGAAGGCGCGGAAGGCGGAACTTTCAGGAGAATAAACGATGTCATCGATGTTTGGTTTGATTCCGGCTGCGTACCCTTTGCCAAGATCCATTATCCTTTTGAAAACAAGGATGTTTTTAAAAAGAAATATCCTGCCGAGTATATTGCAGAAGGCTTTGACCAGGTAAGATTATGGTTTTACACCATGCATGTTTTGGGCGTAGCTTTATTTGATCAAATTCCTTATGAAAATGTAGTTACAAACGGAATGATGACTGATGAAGAGGGAAACAAATTAAGTAAAAGCTTAAAAAACTTCCCGCCCCTGGACGACGTTTTAGAAGAATACGGCGCCGATGTTTTAAGGCTGTATTTAACCACAACCCCGATAGCTCAAGGCGAACAGTATAGATTTTCTGAAGCTGTTTTGGATGATATTAAAAAAAGATTTTTCCTGCCTTTATGGAATTCGGTCAGATATTTTGTTATGTACGCTAATGTGAATGGATTCGAACCCTCATTAGACTATCCTGAATCACAAAATGATTTGGATAAATGGATTTTGGCCAGATTACAAACTGCGGTAAATAATGTAACAGAGTATTTGGATGAATACAAAATAATGTCCGCAGGAAGGGAGCTAACCCCGTTAATTCAAGATCTTTCTACTTGGTATGTCAGAAGATCCCGGGACAGAATAAGAGATGGAGATCAGCAGGCTCTGCAGACATACTATTATGTTTTATATCAAATAACATTATTAATAGCTCCCTTTGTTCCTTTTATTTCTGAAGAATTTTTTGAGCTTTTGAAGTTTAAGGATCTGGGTGATCCGGAATCAGTTCATTTAGCGTTGTATCCTGAAAAGAAGGATTTAACCGGAGATCAAGAATCTTTACTGACTTTTATGAAAAATACCAGAGATATTGTATCTTTAGCCCTTTCTATAAGAGTAGAGGAGGGTATTAAAATACGACAACCTTTAAAAAGCCTTTACATAAAATGTTTGGGAGAGTCTGAGGATTTTATAAATGATTTGATAAAAGACGAGGTTAATATTCGAGAGATTGAGGTGATCGAGGAAGATAAAAATCTGCCGAATACCGGAAATGAATCTTTTAAAGTATTTTTAGATACACATATTTCCGATGAATTAAAATTAGAAGGCGATTATAGAGACTTGACCAGATCAATTCAAAGAATGCGCAAGAAAGCCGGTTTAGGAATTTCGGATGAAATAAACATTGTGCTAGAGGATACTTCCCAAAATAGAGAAATAGTGCATACTTTTGAGGAGGAATTTAAAGAAAAAATAATTGCTCAAAAAATTACTTTTGGACAAAAAACCAAAGTTACAAAAATTTAAATATGCTATATTTTAATTATGCAGGAAATTATTATTTCTCTTAACAGCAATGTCCTTAAAGTAAGCACTTTAGATAGTGAGGGCAGTTTTTTAGGATTTACCCGGGAATTAGATAAAGATATTGTAGAAAATACTTTTATAAAAGATGTACAAGCTTTCAGTGGTCAGCTGGATTCTTTAATCGCCGATAACATAAAGGTTTCTAAGAGTAAATTAAATTTAAACTTCATTTTAGAGCCCGAGGACGTTTTTCTACGATTTATAACTCTTCCTAAAACAGAAGATAATTTTGAAGATGAAGTAATTAAACAAGCCGAAGAAAAATTAGGAAACGTCTCTTTGGATGATTTATATTTTTCTTATAAAAAAATAGCCCCCTTCTTGTATCAATTTATCGGGGTTAAAAAAGAATTTCTTGAAAACATACTACAAATATCTAATTTGACCGGTATTTCTCTTCAAAGTGTGTTGCCCTGGAATTTATTATTACCGAAATACACCGGTACAACAGAACCCTCCATATTTGTAACTAAAAGGAACAACGGGCAAGCTATTAGTTTGGGCGAATTAAGCGGAGTATTTTTTTCTGAAGTTTACGATAAAGACAGATCATCCGAAGAGTTGGCTGAATATGTGAAAGAATTAAGCTTTTACAAAAGAAGTCAGCCAATAGACAAAATATATTCCTTAAATTACGAATCATTTGATATAGAAGGTTTTGAAGTGATTAATGTTGAGCCCCCTGTTATTAAAGATCAAGAGAAAGCTCAGAAAGAATATTCAATAAATTTAATTGCAAATTATTTAATAGATACTGATGCGGCGTTATTAACATCCCAGATTAACTTACTTAATTTATTGCCGCTCCCCGCTGTTAAAGAAAAAAATACCACGGTATTGGTTGCAAGCTCTATAGCCGCGGTCTTGGTTCTTGCCGCCGCGATTTTTGCCGGCCTGTCTTATTTTTCCGGTTCGGAAAACCAAGATACATTCGAAAACGAGGATGTTTTAAGTGAGACAGCAGAGGTTGAAGAATCCACTCCGTCTGTTGAAGAGGAGCAATCTCAAGAAGAACTGGAGCGCAAAGATTTGAGTATAAGAGTGGAAAACGGGGCCGGAGTAAACGGCTTGGCTGCAAGAACTCAAACTTTACTTCAGGATTCAGGGTATGAAGTTTTAAGCATAGATACAGCAGATGAAAACACAGAAGCTACGATATTAAAATTTAAGCCCGATTATGTAAAGTACAGCGACCTGGTAACCGAAGATCTTAAAGAAAATTTTCCCGAGATCGTAATAGAAGATACGTTGGGAGAAGATGCCGAGTATGACCTGCTTATAACAGCTGGTACTACTTCTAATCTTTAAAATCTTGATTAGCCCCTTGTTTTATAGTACTATCTCAATGTTTTGAATATGATTATGAAAAAATTTGCAGTAATACAATTTGGTTCTAAACAATTTATGGTTGAAGAAGGGAATGTTTTTCAAATCGAAAGACAAAAACCTCCCTTTAAAGCCGAGGTTTTGTATTTTAATGACGGAAAAAAAGTTAGTATAGGGGATCCTTTATTAAAAAACATAAATGTTAAACTAAAGGAAGTAGAACAACCTACGGTTAAAACTACTATCGCAAGATTTAAATCAAAGTCAAGATATAGAAAAAAAACGGGTCATAAACAACCCATGTCTTTAATAAAAGTAGAAAAGATAAGTAAAAAAAGTTCGAAGGGTAAAGAATAATATATGGCGCATAAAAAGGCTCAGGGTTCGGCCGCAAGACAAGGCAGTAATGTTTCGGGAAAAAGGCTTGGAATTAAAACTTTTGGCGGAGAGTTGGTTATTCCCGGGCAGATTATAGTCAGGCAAAGGGGAAGAAAATTTAAACCCGGTGATAATACAGGTATGGGGAGAGATTTTACTATTTTTTCAAAAATAAAAGGGATCGTTGAGTTTGCTTGGGATTCAAGAAAAAAGAAAAAAATAAACGTCAAACCCTTAAAATAAATCTTTAGCCACGAATTTTATTTCCTTTAAAGGATAATAAACCAACAAGGCTCTTCCTACAATCAGATCTTTTGGTACCGCTCCCCAGCTTCGGGAATCAGTGCTATCCTCTCGGTTATCTCCCATTATAATGTAGGATTCTTCGGGGATTTTGTATATTACATCTTCTTTTATTGTTGAATCCTCGATGGTTGTAGTGTTTTTGGGTAGATAAGGTTCGTCTAATTCTTTTTCATTTATGTATACTTTTCCTTGAGATATTTTTATAGTTTCATTAGGCAGCCCTATTACTCTTTTTATGAGTAATTTCTCGGGGTTTTGAGGCTGCCTGGCAATAATTACTTCACCTCTTTGAAGCTTTTTAAAACCCAAAGATACTTTTTCAGCTATTATTTGTTCTTTGTTTTGAAAATTAGGCTCCATACTACTTCCGTTCACTTCCATTAGTTGACCTACAAAGATATAAACTATAACAAATACAGCTATACCAATAAAAACAACCTCAAAAAAGTCTAAGAATGCTGTAATAATAAAGTTTCTTTTCTTGGCCATATTTTTATTTTAGACGGAGTAATTTAAGTAGGCAAGATTTTGGTGGGCTTGCCTGGATTCGAACCAGAGACCTTTCGAATGTGAATCGAACGCTCTAACCACCTGAGCTACAAGCCCAAAATTATCATTATATTTTACCACTGCTTGTCCGCCGAAGCTTTAGCGAAGGCGGAAGCTACAAGCCCTTTATTGTAGCAGGGTTTAACCTTCGGCGGGTTAAACCCGTTTAAACTACTCTTTTACAAACTCTTCGTACAGTAAATCCCAAAGTTCTGTGTAGCCGCCGTCGTACCCTAGAGCCCAGATGCCGACTCCGCCCAGGTTATTTTGTTTTATTAAATCATATTTAAGTTTTAAAGATTCAGCGTTGTCATAATAAACCATTCTCAAAGATTCAGTTTCGGGACTGATATAACTAAAAAAAGGTACTTCGGCGTTTTCATCCCAATAAACCAGAGGGTCGACTTCTAAAATTGTTTCGATAATACTGCTGTAAGTTTGAGATTCAGAAAACCCTGTATCATCGCTTCCTTCTAATCTTTTAGAATAGGGTTCTTCACTTTCTACGACCCAGTTATATCCGTAGTAGGGTACGCCCAGAATAAGTTTATTAGGAGGAACGCGAGCTAGAAAATCTTTGAGCATTGTAGTTAAATCATAATCATAAAACTTGCCTTTGTTTTTTAAAGGAGCTGTTGGACCGGCGGTATCAGATACTGCTCGTCTAAAATCATACCCCATAATAAAAATCCCATCGGCCTTTTTACCCAGCTCGAGGACATTAGAACTTATACGCGGTTTGATTATAGAATCAGCAAATGCAGAAACTACTACATATGAATCTTCAAAAACTTCGTCTAAATTTGTGTTTACAAACTCAGTGAATTCGGCAAAAACATCAGATTTGTCACCGTCGGAGTATTCGTAATACTCGAAATTTAGGTTTACGCTGGAAATTTTATGTACTTTGAGTTCGGAAATCAGATTGCCCAGAAAAGTATTCCAGCAATCCCGGCACTCTAAAAATTTATCATTGCTTTCATCGTCGTGGGCTATAATTGTCAGCGATACTCTGACACCCCTATCTTTTGCTTTTTTAATTAGTTTTTCTAATGTTTCGTTGTTGTGCCAAGCACTGTAGCCGGGTTCTTCAACTTCGTATTCTAATTGATCATCTATTATTAATTTTTTAAAAGATCCGTCTTCTTGTAAATAAAGCCCGAAATAAGCAATGTCAGTTAGTTTATCATATTGCAAATGC
>Ga0272443_10007616_pt1 | contig 10274 bp, 8 predicted proteins | sample SSMAcet12_FD_193581 | JGI IMG/M metagenome (GOLD analysis project Ga0272443, IMG submission 193581) | Marine sediment archaeal communities from Little Sippewissett salt marsh, Falmouth, MA, United States - SSM-Acet-12 | ecosystem: Environmental > Aquatic > Marine > Wetlands > Sediment ... | reverse complement strand
GGTTTTAGTCTATAATAACTATAAGCGCACGATATTTTTATTGGAAATCAATAAAATTTAGTTGCGAAGTATTGGAATTCGTGATATTGTATACATGTATACATAAATACATGTATACAATATCATTTTGGAGAGTATTCACAATGAGTGACTTAAATTTGGGAGGAATAGATTATAACAGAAAATATTTAAGAGATGTAGTATTTGAAAGCTTAAAAGACGCGATTATGAATGGAAAATTAGAACAAGGCAAGATAATTACTGAGCAGCAAATTTCAAGGGAATTCGGGATAAGCAGAACACCTGTAAGAGAAGCTTTGTATAAATTAACTGCTACCGGCTTAATTAGAATTATACCCCACAAAGGATTTTTGATTAGCAAATGGTCAATTAAGGAGATAAGAGATGTCTTTGAGATAAGAATTGTCTTAGAGCGGTTGGCTGTTGAATTATTCATAAGGAATTATTATCAGGAAAATTTAGAAGAATTAGAAAACATTACAAGAAAAATGGAAAAGGCTGTTCAGGAAAACAATTTCATAGAAGCAGCAAAAATGAATAATAAATTTCATGACTTGATTATTGAAAAAAGCGATAATCATGAAATCAGTACTGTAATGGAACCATTGAAAAATAAGATAAATATATTTAGGCTCATTTCTATTTCTACACCATCAAGGTTAAAGACATCTTTGGTTGAGCACAGGAGCATACTTGACAGTATTTTACAGAAAGATATTGAGAATGCCAAAAAATTAATTGAAATTCATATAAGGAAAGTATTGGATATTATCGAGAAAAAGTTGTTGGAAGAGGAAAATAACGAAATAAAGAGGTGACTATTTTGGATGGACTATTTTTAGAGAATCAAACCTGGCCGAAAGTAGAAGAATATCTAAAAAAATCAAATATGATTCTGATTCCCATAGGATCTATCGAGAATGAAGGGAAACATTTGCCTTTAGGATTAGATACTCATGTATCCATGTATTTATGTGAGGCTGTTTCCAAGAAAACTGGATGTATGGTAGGTCCCTGTTTGCCGCTTGGTTATTCCAAGTGGTTTATGGATTTTCCCGGAACTATTAGTTTGGAAAATAATACTTTAACGATTTTAATAAGGGAATATTGCGAATGCCTCTATCAGCACGGATTTAGAAATTTTATCTTTATCAATCCTCATATGGGGAACGGGAATGCCATAGCAGATATTGGAAGAGATTTTAGAAGAAAGAATTGTTTGGTCAGCATGATAGATATCTGGAGAACATTTGAAAAAATTGCTAAAGGAGTTAAATTAACAGAAAAAAGTGAACTTTCTCATGCCGGAGAGATTGGGACATCGATTGCTTTAGCTCTTTATCCGGAATATGTTGAAATGCAGCATGCTCAAAAAACAGAAACATCTTCTCCCTTATCTAATAATATTAAGCATATTAATACTGTTGGTTTTTCTGATTTAAAGGGCAACAATATATGGACATATCTCCAGGCTAATGAGGTGACTGAGACTGGATCAATTGGAGACCCGTTGAATGCTACAAAGGAAAAAGGTGAAATGTTATTAGAAAAGATGGTTGTTTTTTTAGAAGAAACTATTCAAGAACTCAGAGAGGCTAAATAGATGGAAAAAAAGGAAATGAATGTTAAAGGAAGCAGTCTTGATACAATAATCGATAAATCTAAAATATTATCACCCCCCACTATTGTCGCACTGCTTTTTTCATTGTTCATCATATTTACTGCCTTAAGAGGTCCATTTCCTAATTTAATACAAAGATCAATATTTATTGGATTTGGCCTGGTGTTATCATTTTTAATTCATCCAACCTATAAAGGTAAGGATAATTATAAAAAAATAATAGATATGCTTTATATTCTCTTGTCGATTTTTTCCACTGTATGGGTCGTGATAAATTATGATCGTTTTATGATGGAAACAACTTCTTCAAATTGGCTGGATTTATCATTAGCAGTTATCGTAATTGTCTTATTACTAGAAGCCGTTAGGAGAATTATTGGTCCTGTTTTTGCTTTTTTGACAATTTTATCCATTGCTTACGCGATTTTTGGTCCATGGTTCCCGGGAGATTTTGCGCACAAGGGTTTTGGTATTGTCTTTATACTTCAACATCTTTATATTACAGCAAGGGGTATATGGGGATTAACAACTGGTATTATGGCAAGTATTGTTGCTATTTTTATTATTTTTGGACAAATCATTTCATCAACAGGTGGAGCAGAGGCCTTTTTTAGTTTTGCAATGAAATTAAGTGCCAAACAAACCGGAGGTCCTGCCAAAGTTGCCGTTATTGGTAGTACCTTGTTTGGAATGTTAAGTGGAAGCGCCGCAGCTAATAGTGCGATTATTGGTGGATTTACTATTCCTATGATGAAACGAGTTGGCTATAAGCCTGAGTTTGCAGCTGCAACTGAAGCGGTAGCAGGTACCGGTGGTCAAATTATGCCTCCCATAATGGGTGCAGGTGCTTTTATTATTGCAGAGAGATTATCAATCCCCTATGTGAATGTTGCCATTGCTGCCTTGATTCCTGCTATCATATATTTTATTGGTGTTTTTTCAACTATACATTTTCGTTCACTAAAACGGAATCTAAGAGGTTTGAAAGATAGTGAAATGCCTGATCTTAAGAAAGGTTTAACATTCAGTAATATTATGCATTTGCTTGTGCCTACATTTGTATTAATTTTCTTTATTGCCAAAGGTTATACTGTAGCAAGGGCTGGTATTTCATCAATTGTTCTTGCTTTTATACTCTATACATTCAAAGATATTAATAAAGAAAATATGAAGAAACGCCTTTGGGATATATTGAATGCTTTAGTAAAAGCCGGGAAAGGTCTTGTGCTAATTGCCTTATTAGGGGGATGTGCAGATGTTATTATTGGCATGATTTCCTTAACCGGATTAGGGGTTAAATTAAGTTCGGCAATATATTCACTAAGTGCCGGGCATTTGATTTTGGCATTATTTTTTACTATGGTGGTATCGATTATTCTGGGAATGGGTTTGCCCACAACTGCCTCCTATATTTTAGCATCTTCTGTTACAGTTCCTGCATTAATGGAATTTGGATTGTTGCCTATTTCAGCACATATCTTTGTCTTATATTTTGCAGCCATTTCAGCAATTACTCCTCCTGTTTGTGCTGCTGTCTATATTACTTCAGGTATTGCGGAATCCAATTGGCTAAAAACCGGTTTTATATCAGTGGGTATGGGTATTTCAGCATTTATTATTCCTTTTATCTTTATGTATTCGAACGAATTATTAATGATAGGTTCATGGCATTCGATTTTGCTGGTAACGTTTACTACAATAATAGGTACCGTTCTATTAGCTGGGGCATTTGTAGGCAATATTTTTATTGATATCAATAATATCACCAGAATTGTGTTTGTTATTAGTGGCATTCTTATTATGGTACCTGGATATATGACAACTTTGGTGGGGGTTTTAATAAGTAGCGCTTTTTATATCTATAATTTGAGAGTGACAAAAAATTTACAGAGAGAAATTGCATAAGAAATTTATATATCGAAGGAATTTGGGGGTGATAATAAGGGAAAAAGAAATTTATTATGATTATATTTAAATAAAAAATAACGGAGGTTCTTAATGTTTTTCTCAAAAATTAATCATCGTGTATTGTTTTTTAAATCGAGTATATTGTTAAGCATTTTTTTAATTGTGTTATTATTATTTAGTTCAACAGTTATGGCAAAGAGGATATTTCTAAATGTAGGCACTACTAATAAATCTTCAAGCGCTTATGGCTATTATGTGCAAATGTTAAAGGTTTTTGATAAATATGCACCAGAGCTGAAGCCAACTATTATCGAAACCGGTGCTGCTGTAGACAATACCAATCGCTTAGCCAGGGAGGAAATAGATGTTGGTTTAGCACCGGATTCTATTAAATATCAGGCTTTTAATGGTATGGGGAAATGGGAAGGGAAACCTATTTCAAATTTAAGAAATATGTTATCCTGGGCTAAAAATATGCAGCCTTATGTAGTTATAGCTGATTCGGATATAATGACTCCATATGATTTAGATGGTGCTAAATTTTGTTGTGGTGCCAGAGGAAGTGCGTGTGAGGCTACCTGTGAAATGATTTTGGAATCGATAGGAGTTAAACCAGAATTTTTTAGGGGCAGTTTAGCAGATGCAACAAATGCAATGAAAGATAGAAGGCTTGATGGTGTTCTAAAAACCAGTTGTGGAAATAAGCCTGATGCATCGTTTCTTGAATTACAAACATATTTAAAATTAAGACCAATCAATTGGGCTACTGAAACATTGGAACTTGTTAAAGAAGACTACCCCTATTTTTCAACCGGAGTTATTCCTGCCGGTACCTTTAACGGACAGACAGAAGATGCAAATTCGTGGTCAGTCGTTATGGGTGATTTTTGTACTAGTGATTTAAGCGAAGAAGTTGTTTACCAGTGGGTAAAAGCTTGCTTTGAAGGCAGAGATATGCTAGTACAGGTTTATGCTGCAGCCGGTGAAACAGATTGGGTTGAGGCTACCCTAGGTTCCTTGATTCCTCTGCATGCAGGAACAATTAAATATTTTAAAGAAATCGGTGTGGAAGTTCCCGAGGAACTTATACCACCTGAAGCAAAATAAAATTTATATTTAATTATTGTTATAAAAAATAGAGAAGCTATATTTAATTACTATAAATATTCATAAAATATGATAATAGTATGGATATAGCTTCTTTTTATATAAGAAGTATCGTTATAAAATTACCTTTTTATGTAATAGGAATAGATTAATGCCACGTTTAAATATTTTCTATAGCGGTAGCTCTTACAGGAGAACCATCAGCGTTTTTGTATTTCAGGGGTAAAACGCTCAGCATGAAGTAGTTATTTTTGACAGAATCCAAATTGTTTAAATTTTCAATGATAATAATATTTTTTGCTAATAGTGTTTTATGGACAAAAAAATTTTTTGTATCCGATCTGTCTATTGAGATAGCATCAATGCCAATACCTTTCAAATTAAATTCGGACAGCCATTCAGCAGTTTCATTGCCTAGATAGGGATAATTTTCATAGTATTGATTTTGACCCCAGTATGTACTCCAGCCGGTGTTAAAAATGAGAAATTGAACTTTATTTATTTTCTCTTGATAACATTTTAATTCGTTAACAGTGATGATATAGTTTTTCTTATTAGTGAAATTTATTATGGTAGCTTTACCAAAGAAGTGTGATGCCTTTAAGTTATCTAAAAATAAACCATTTTGTAACATATGGCCGGGAGCATCAATATGGGTTCCAGTATGGGAATATATAGTCATTTGTGTTTCTCTATAGCCTTCTTTTTCTATTGTAGTGCCAGTTTGAAAAATTGGTGGTTCATCTCCCGGATAAACTGGCATAGCAGGATGAATAATGTGGCTCAGGTCAATAATTTTCATTTATTCTCTCTATTTTAAAATAATGATAGAAATTGAACAAGAATAATATTATAATAACAAAAGTTAGTATAAAATTTCCAGAAATTTATTCAGTTATAATAAATAAGTTTGAAAGGAAGGGTAACAATGGAAATCAAAGCAACTGTTCTTTGTGAGAATTGTGTATTTAGTAATGTAGGTGCAATGGCGGAGCATGGATGGGCAGTTTTTATCGAAACGGAATATGGTAATTTTCTTTTTGATACGGGACAAGGCAAGACAATTATTAATAATGCTGCGCATTTCAAAAAAGATATTTCTAAAATTGAAGGGATTATTGTCAGTCATCACCATTACGACCATACCGGTGGACTGCTTAGTGTACTGGAACAAACCGGGAAAGTGCCAGTCTATTCCCATCCTGATCTTTTTAAGAATAGCTTCGTGAAAGAAGAGACACATGACCGTAATATCGGTATTCCTTTCCGAAAAGAAATATTAGAGAGCAAAGGAGCAGAATTTGTCTTTAATAAAGGATTTTCTGAGATTACACCTAGTATGATGTTAAGTGGAGAAGTACCCCGAAAAACTCCATTCGAAACTGGAGACAAAAGATTGTTAATCAAAACAAATAGTGGATATATTCAAGACAGCATTATGGATGATCAAACCTTAATTTTAAATACATCCAAGGGTTTTGTTTTTATTTTAGGATGTTCTCATTCGGGAATTATTAATATCATCAATTATGTGATTGAAAAGACCGGACAAGAACATATTCATATGATTATTGGGGGGACTCACCTAGGACCTGCTGATAAAGAGACGAGAGAAAAAACTATTGAATCATTAAAACAATTTGATATTGAAAAAATCGGTGTCTCTCACTGTACGGGATTAGAGGCATCAATGCAATTATACTATGAATTTGGAGAACGGTTCTTTTTCTGTAATGTAGGGACAGTGGTAGAAGTATAATTTTTTACTACTTTTTAAATTCATATTAAATTCATATAATAAGACAAGCCATATTTATAGAAAATAAGAGAATAATATTTGTAGAAAAGATTGATATATTTACCTTAAAATATTAAAATAAAAGACGTTATAATAAACTTTTTAATAATATTTATAAGAAAAGGAGCAAAGAGAAATGCAAGAATTTTTAGAAAAGAAATTTCAGCTTTCTGAAAATGGAACAGACACAAAGACTGAAATCATTGCCGGTTTTACTACTTTTATGACTATGGCCTATATTATTTTTGTCAATCCAACTATTTTAAGTGATGCTGGCATGCCCTGGAATGGTGTATTTATCGCTACAATTATGGGTATTGTTTTAGGTACTGTTTGTATGGCCTTATTAACAAATTATCCTTTTGCCCTGGCATCCGGAATGGGATTGAATGCATTTTTTGCTTATTCTGTTGTTTTGGGTATGGGTGTTAGCTGGCAGATTGCTTTGGGAATTGTTTTCCTGGAAGGTGTTCTCTTTATCATTCTCAGCGTAACACCGGTAAGGGAAATGATTATTAACTGTATACCAATGGGCCTAAAGGCTTCGATCAGTGCGGGTATTGGTTTGTTCATTGCATTTATTGGTTTGCAGAATGCCGGATTGGTAGTTAAGAATGATGCAACCCTGGTTGCTATTGGCAATGTATTCAGTGGTACAGGTTTGGTTGCTATTGCAGGTTTGGTTATTATGGGTGTGCTTCATACATTGAAGGTCAAAGGCTCAATCCTTTGGGGAATCTTAGGTGCCACCCTAATCGGATATATCCCCGGGTTAGATGTAACGCCTCCTTTTCAGGGTTTGTTTGCAGTGCCTCAGTTTAGTGATTGGAGTGAAGTTTTATTTAAAATGGATATTGCCGGTGCACTGGATATAGCCTTAATTACAGTCATCTTCTCTTTCCTTTTTGTAGATTTGTTTGATACGGCAGGTACCCTGGTAGGGGTTAGTACACAGGCTGGTTATTTGGATAAAGACGGTAATTTGCCCAAAGCAAGCAAAGCATTGCTGGCTGATGCTATTGGAACCACAGGAGGTGCAATATTTGGTACCAGCACGGTAACAACATACATTGAATCTGCCTCAGGTGTGTCCGAGGGAGGGAGAACCGGTTTGACGGGAATTGTTGTAGCTATTCTATTTTTCTTATCTCTCTTTTTAAGACCACTGGTAGGAATTGTTCCCGGAGCAGCTACTGCACCTGCCTTAATTGTGGTAGGCACAATGATGATGCACAATATCTTAAGCATTAAATGGGATGATTTCTCGGAAGCGTTACCAGCTTTTGTCTGTTTGATTGCCATTCCCTTAACTTATTCAATTGCTAACGGAATTGCTCTTGGTTTTATTACTTATCCTTTAATCAAGCTGCTCAGTGGAAAAGGTAAAGAAGTGCATCCTTTAATATATATTCTAGGCATCCTTTTTGCCATTAAATTTATATGGCTGTAAGTCTCTAAATTTATAATGAATAATAAATATTTGATAAAAATAAGAAGAGTATGCCAGCTTGTGTCGTACTCTTCTTATTTTTAGAATCACAGGTTTGTATTAGAAATGGTTCGAATCTCACTAGGTATTGACTCAATCCAAATTCCACAAAAATATTTATTAAAAGGAGAGTTAATGAGCTTATTTCAAATTGGGTTAATTTTAGCCGCAGGTATTATGGCAGGATTTATCAATACATTGGGCGGAGGCGGTTCATTAATTACTTTACCGGTACTTATCTTTATGGGCTTACCTCCGGCAGTAGCCAATGGGACAAATCGGATTGCTTTAATTGTACAAAATATTGTTGGAGTAACTAATTTTCGCAGAAAGGGTTTTTTCTATCCTAAACTGAGTTTTATTTTAGGAGTTCCGGCTATCCTGGGTTCTATTCTAGGAGCAAGAGTTGCTGTATCTATATCTGGAGAACTATTTGAAAGAATTTTAGCTATTGTTATGATAGTTGTCCTGGTTCTTATCTTGACACGTCCGGAAAAAAAGTTTATTAAAGAAATTGATAGTGAAAATTTAAGCACGCTCAGATTGATTATTGCTATGATAGCTTTTTTTGGCGTTGGCCTTTATGGTGGATTTATTCAGGCAGGTGTTGGTTTTATTATTATTGTAGCTCTTACACTTATTACCGGCATGTCTTTAGTAAAAGTTAATAGCCTGAAATTGTTTATTGTATTAATCTATATTATTTCTTCACTGATAGTATTTCTTATTAACGGGAAAGTTAATTTTATATTGGGATTTACGCTGGCTATTGGTAATGCTATTGGTGCTTATCTAGGGAGTAATTTTGCGGTTAGCAAAGGAGATAAATGGATAAGAGTTTTTCTTGTTATTGCTATTTTGGCGATGTCAGCTAAATTACTGGGAGTCTTTGAATTAATTGGTTTATAAATATAGGCTTATCATTTTATATTTATCAAATAATTAGATGAGATAGGAGGCGGTGATGGATTTTGATTCCCTGTATTATCCATATCCTTCTCAGAGAAAAGTTATCTTTGCAAAAAACGGGATGGTAGCAACTTCTCAATCACTGGCCGCTCAGGCTGGAATAGGAATACTTAAACAGGGTGGAAATGCTATTGATGCTGCTATTGCCACAGCGGCTTGTCTTACGGTTGTTGAACCTACTTCCAATGGAATTGGTGGCGATGCATTTGCCATAATATGGAATCAGAATAAACTTCATGGCTTAAATTCAAGTGGTCCCTCGCCAAGGTCTATTTCCGATGAGCTCTTACGAAAAAAGGGTTATAAAAAGATGCCGGATTTTGGCTGGATACCGGTGACGGTACCTGGAATTCCGGCAGCATGGGCTGAACTTTCCAAAAAATATGGCAATCTATCTTTTAATAAAGTTCTTTCTCCTGCCATAAGATATGCTGAAGAAGGATTTCCCGTTTCTCCTTTAGTAAGTTATTTGTGGAAAATAGCTTATCAGAGGTATGTTGCTTATAAAAATGATGAAACATTTTGTTATTGGTTTAAAACTTTTGCACCGAAGGGCAGGGCCCCTGAACCAGGGGAACTATGGAGACTGCCCGAACAAGCTCAAACATTACAGATGATTGCCGAAACTGAATCAATTGATTTTTACCAGGGGGAAATTGCCGAAAAAATTGATGCCTTTTCCAGAAAATATGATGGTTATCTGCGAAAAGAAGATCTGGCTTCTTTTACTGCCGAATGGGTTGAACCTATCAGCGTTCCTTATCATGGTTATGATGTCTGGGAAATACCTCCCAACGGACAGGGTTTGGTGGCTTTAATGGCTTTAAATATTCTTGAAGGAATTGGCTTTAATATCAAAGAATCAGCCAAAACTTTTCATTACCAGATTGAGGCAATAAAATTAGCCTTTGCAGATGGAGAAAGGTACATCACTGACTATAAAAAAATGTCGGAAAAAATAAAAAATTTACTTTCAGCTTCATATGCAAGGGAGCGGAGAAAATTAATCACTGATGGTGCTATTAATCCATATCCGGGAAAGCCTGGCGGCAGTGATACTGTTTATCTGGCAACCGCTGATAGTGAAGGCAATATGGTGTCTTATATTCAAAGTAATTATATGGGTTTTGGTTCCGGATTGGTAGTACCAGGTACAGGCATTGCTTTACAAAACCGGGGAGCTAATTTCTCTCTTGATTCTTCCCATGCAAATTGTTTGAAACCGGGAAAGAAAACCTATCATACTATTATTCCCGGATTTTTAACCAGAAATAACAGAGCGATAGGACCGTTTGGAGTAATGGGTGGGTTTATGCAACCTCAGGGACATGTCCAGGTGGTGATGAATATGCTTGATTTTG
>Ga0272443_10007615_pt1 | contig 10274 bp, 10 predicted proteins | sample SSMAcet12_FD_193581 | JGI IMG/M metagenome (GOLD analysis project Ga0272443, IMG submission 193581) | Marine sediment archaeal communities from Little Sippewissett salt marsh, Falmouth, MA, United States - SSM-Acet-12 | ecosystem: Environmental > Aquatic > Marine > Wetlands > Sediment ... | reverse complement strand
TGGGCAGGCCCATCTCTTCGATGGTCGGAATCTTGGTCTCCAGCTTTCGCAGGACGGTAGAATAGTTGTTTCGCTGGGAGAAGATGTTCACCCGGAATCTAGCCTTTCCGGGAAGTTCGTAAGAAAGGTCGCAGGAGCCTTCGGCCAGAAGGGTTTCACTCAGGCGACGATCCTGGTTGACAAGGTTCAGCGCGAAGATTTCCGTCTGAAAGGGCGTCAACTCCTCAAAGGGCGGGTCGGTGTCCACCCGTACCAGTTCTCCTGAAGTCTCCACCTGGAACGGCTTTCCCGCGGTGATGTTCAGGTCCGATACGTTGCCGTATGCGTCGAGCATCCGGGTGAGGATATAGTCGATTTCCTGCTTGCGCATTGCAGCCTCCTTTATCACCTCGCTGCAGGGATGTTGCTCCGGAATGACAACCCCACCCAGGATCCGGCCAAAAACTTTTTTTTGCCTTTCCTTGGCACTTTTTTAAGAGGCGGCGCAGCCGCCTCCAATAAATTCGCGAAAGCGAATTTATCATGCTTCGGTAAAATCCGTGGGAGGCTTTTTGAGCAGCGGCCGGAACCGCGCTTTTTCATTGGCTTTGGCGTATGCGTCGTCCGGGGAGATGATCCGCTTTTCCACCAGATCCATGATGGCGTCGTCAAGAAGCTGCATCCCGTATTTCTTTCCGGTCTGAATGCTGGAAGGGATCTGATAGGTCTTGTTTTCGCGGATCAGGTTGCGCACCGCCGGGGTGCAGATCAAAATCTCCAGGGCCGCCACACGCCCCTTTTTGTCGAGCCGCTTGAACAGCGTCTGGGCAAGAATTGCCCGCACGCCGTCGGCCAAGGTCGATCGGATCTGGGCCTGTGCCGAATCCGGAAACACTTCGATGATCCGGTCCACGGTTTTTGCAGCGGAGGTGGTGTGCAGGGTACCGAACACCAGGTGGCCTGTGGAAGCCGCCTCCACCGCAAGAGAGATCGTCTCCAGGTCCCGCATCTCGCCCACGAGAATGATGTCCGGATCTTCCCGAAGGGCACCGCGCAGGGCGTTGGCAAACGACTTGGTGTGCTGGCCGACCTCCCGGTGGTTCACCACGCAGCTGTGGCTCTTGTGGACGAACTCGATCGGATCCTCGATGGTGAGGATGTGGTCCTTGCGGCTGCGGTTGGCAACATCGATGATGGCCGCCAAGGTGGTCGATTTGCCGCTTCCTGTAGGGCCGGTGACCACCACCAGCCCCCGGGGAAGACCGGCGAGCTTGGATACCACCGGCGGCAGTCCGAGCTGTTCGGCGGTCTGGATCTTCGTCGGGATCTCCCGGAAAACAGCGGCCACACCGTATTTCTGCATGAAAAAATTGGCTCGGTACCGGGCCAGTTCCGGAATTTCGTATCCGAAGTCGATGTCACCGGTTTCTTCAAACTCTTTGACTTTATGCTCAGGGGCGATCTCGTAAAGCATCGCTTTGAGTTCATCGTTTTCGAGCACCTTGTACTTGACCCGCTCCAGATCCCCTCGAATCCGGAGAACCGGCTGCTGACCCGAAATCAGATGAAGGTCTGATGCGCCCTGATCGTGCATCAGTTTGAAAAAGGCATCAATTTTGGCCATGGATGACTCCCGGTTTCAGGGGGGATTCGGCGTTTCTTCCATCAAGCGGCCGTTCAGGATTTTTTCAGGAGCTGAACTTTGGCGTCGGTCTCGTCCAGCACGCGGGCCTCTTCTGCTCCGATATCAAGCAGCTTGGTATGGGACTCTAGAACGGATCTCAGCTGCACTTGGAGCTGGCTCCGCTGACGCTTGAGTTCGGCGATGTCCTCATGGAGCCGGCTCAAGCGGTTGTGGGCCCCGTTGAGGATTTTTTCCGCCTTGACCTCGGCATCGGCAAGGATCAGCTCTCCAGACTTCTGGGCATTCTTCTTCATCTGCTCAATCACCTTCTGGCTGTTAAGCATGACCCGCTTGAAGGTGTCCTCCCGCCGGTGGAAACCCAGATTTTCGTGCTCCAGCCGTTCGATGCGATCCCGAAGCTGCTGGTTTTCCGCCTGAAGCTCCTCGAAGCTGCGTGCCATCTGCTCCAGGAATTCATCCACCTCCCGTACGTCGAAGCCCCGCAGGCAGATTCGAAACTTTTGCTGCTGGATATCAAGGGCCGTCAGTCTCATGGCGTCGCTCCCGCAAAGGTTAGTGCAGCAGCAGAGAACGGGCGATTCCCTGCAAGGTGGCGACAACGAATTTTTGCAGAAAAATGATCGCGAACAATACGATGATTGGAGAGATGTCGATACCCCCGAAATTCACCGGAATCCGTTTGCGGATCTGGTACATCACCGGTTCTGTCAGGTTGTAAATGAACCGGACGATGGGATTGTATGGGTCCGGGCTGACCCATGAAAGAACCGCTCTGGCAATGATCACCCACATATAGATGGTCAGCGCGTAGTAGATGATCACGGCAAGCGCATCGAGAAAATGGCCGAGAACAAACATGGCAACCCCTGTAACTTATGGAAAAAATGTAGATATCAGTAAAGAATATTCTCCCTCAGAAGTCAAGCGGTTTCAGGCTTCGCCATTGACATCGACGCCCGACAAAGGATACTTTGGCCGAACCTTACTTCGCCAAGGGAGGTTTCATTGCAGCTCGAAGAACTGACGGTCGGATTTATCGGCGCCGGGAATATGGCCGAGGCCATCGCCGGCGCACTGATCAGGGCCAATACTGCGCTTGCTTCCAACATCCTGATGGCCGATATCGACGAAAGCCGCCTGAAAAACATGGCCAAAGCCTACGCCGTGAAGACGACCACCGACAACCTGGATGTGTTTGTGCGCTCGAAAGTCGTGGTCTTGGCCGTCAAACCCCAGAAAGTGGCCGAAGCGGTCTCCGCCCTGGCCCAAGGCCCCGGCTATGCGGTGGCAGCCCGGAAGCAGTTTATCTCGATCTGCGCCGGGGTCCGGATCGAAAAACTCGAATCGATGCTCTACCCGCCCCTTTCAGAAGAGGGCCGGAAGCGGCTTCCCATCATCCGGGTCATGCCCAACACGCCGGCCTTCGTCCTGGAGGGCATGTCGGCCATGAGCCCGAACCGGAATACCACCGCAGAAGATCTCGATATTGCCCGCACCCTGCTCGAGTCCATGGGCCGGGTGATTTCCTTTGCAGAAAGGCTTTTAGACGCCGTGACGGCGATGTCCGGATCGGGGCCCGCCTATCTGTTTTATCTGGCCGAGGCCATGGAGCGCGCCGGAGAAAAGCTCGGCTTTTCCGGCCCCGAAGCCAGAACGCTCGTCCTGCAGACGCTCAAAGGCGCCGTGGCCCTGCTGGAAAAAACCGGAGACGCCCCCGAAGCGCTTCGCCGGAAAGTGACCTCCCCCGGAGGGACTACTCAGGCGGCCACCGATGTGCTCGAGGCAGGAAGGGTCATGGAAACGGTGGTCGACGCCATCTGCGCCGCCGCCCGCCGCAGCGAAGAGTTGAGCAGATAAAGCCAACTTTCACCGCAGGCGCAGGGGACGCGGAGAAATGCTTTTTATAATTTTAGGCATTTAAGCTCATTTTAGGCATTTTAGGCATTTCCAACCTCAGCGCCTCTGCGGTAATTGGTAAGCAAGCGTCTGCGGTGATTTTGTAACGAAAGGATGTCTCCAGGCTCCTATAATCTATGTTCGCCGAAAGTGTGACATATCCGGCCGCGCTGGCCTCGGGTCTGCTGTCCTTTTTTTCCCCCTGCGTGCTGCCGCTGATTCCTGCCTACTTCACCTTCATCACCGGCTACAGCATCGATCAACTCACCGGCAAAGAAGACGCCTCGCTACGCCGTCGGGTCATCGGTGCCACGGTCGCCTTTGTCCTGGGATTTTCGGCGGTGTTCATTCTCATGGGAGCTTCGGCTTCGGCCATCGGCGGGTTGATCGGTGCGCACCGGCAGACGATCCGAATCGCGGGCGGGGCCGTGATCATCCTGCTGGGACTCCACATCTCCGGCCTGCTTCGCATCCGGGGCCTGGATGTGGAAAAGCGGATTCATACCCGGCGGCGTCCGCTGCATCTGCTCGGCACCTTTCTGGTGGGCATGGCGTTCGGCGCGGGCTGGAGTCCGTGCATCGGCCCGCTGCTGGGCAGCATCCTGATCCTTGCCGGCAGCCAGCAAACGGTGACAGAGGGAATCGCCCTGCTGGGGGTCTATTCCGCCGGATTGGCGCTGCCTTTTTTGCTGCTTTCGGTGTTCATCCATCTGGTGCTCAAATTCTTGAAAAAGGCCTCGGCCGTTATGCGCTACGTCAACCCGGCAGCAGGGGTGGTGCTGGTGGTTCTCGGCGTAATGCTCGTCTTCGACATGATTCGGATATGAGCCCCGCCGCTGGCCGGGCCGATTCAAGAGTCAAACTGAAGGAACTTTAGCTGCGATGAAAACTTGCTGGATCAAGATCAAGTTCACCGTCGTTTTGCTGCTGATGATGGGCACTTTTTTTCCCTCCCCCCTGCCGACGGCAGCCTGGGCCGCTGGGAGGGTTCATTGGTACGATTACCGGGAAGCCAAGACCCTGGCTAAGCAGGACGGAAAACCGGTGTACCTCTATTTCCGCTCGGATCGGTGCACCTACTGCCTCCAGATGGAAAAAGAAACGCTGAACAGCCCTGAGGTGGCCCGATTTTTAAACCTGAATTTCGTCTCGGCCAGAATCGACTCGGATCAAAACCCGGGACTTGCGGCCGAATACCGGGTGATGGGGCTTCCCACCTCATACTTTTTGAGTACTGAAGGCGGAAAAATCGGGGGCCTTCCCGGCTTTCAAGCACCCGATCGGTTTCTGGCCTTTCTCCGGTTTCTTCATTCGGAAAGCTACCGGAAGATGAGCTTTGGAGAGTTTTTGAAGCAGTAGCGGGGAAATGGGCTGGATTTGGCGTGTCTGGAGGGGTGCCACGGTTTGAATGCCTAAAATGCCTAAAATGAGCTAAATTGCCTAAAATTATGGAATCCGGTTATCTATGAAGCTCAAGGCGGCCTGAGCCGGAGGATTCCGGATAAGCGCATTTAGGAATATCGTCTTTTAAAAAAATAGATGGAGCGAAGCGACTCTTTCACTTTAGGCATTATAAGCATTCAAGGCATTTTAGGCATTTCTTCTAGGAAGACCTTCTTCGGCGCCGCACCAGCCGCAGTAAGGTGGCGACAAGGACCCACAGGCTCAGCGCCGACACCAGCAGGGGAACCCAGGTGTGGCCGGAAAACAATGGATCGGACCGCGCCACGGAAATACCGGTCAAGCCGAAAAAAAACACCACCAACATCAGCCCGATCACCACATAGCACAAGGAGTCGGAATCGTACCATGGAGCAATGATTCTGCGAAAAGAAGGGTTCGGATCGAGGCGCATGGTTCAATTTCCCAATGGCCGGTTTGCGGGTTTATCTTTGATAAAATCGCGCAGCGGTTTTATCGGAAAGTACCACGATGAAACATCACTGGCAACTTTTTGTCCTGATTTCTTCCGTCATTCTCATGCTTTCCTGCGCCAGGGCGCCAAAAATGCTTTCCATTGCCGATTCGGACCGACAATTTCCAGCCGGCACCATCATCGATACCCGGAGCGGGCAGGCCATCGACTTTGAAGCGCTCGTCAATACCCTGGCCTCGGCGCAGGTGGTCTATGTGGGAGAGCAGCACACGCAGCCCGCCCACCACCGGATTCAGCTGCAAATCCTCGAAGCGATGGCCGATCTCGACTTGCCGCTGGCAGTCGGCATGGAAATGTTCGACCGGACCTACGATCCGGTGCTGGCCCGATGGTCCGAAGGCGAACTGACCGAAGAGGCCTTCCTCCAGCAAACCCACTGGTACGCCAACTGGCGATACGATTTCGGCCTTTACCGGGATCTGCTCCTCGCGGTCAAGGATCGGCGCCTGCCGCTGTATGGTCTGAACCTCCCGTTTCATATTCCGGGGAAGATCGCCGCCGGGGGCATCGACACCCTCCTTTTCCCGGACCGGCAGTTCATCCCCGAGTTCCTGGATTTTTCAGACAGCCGTCATCGGGCCTATCTGGAGGAGGTGTTCACCCATCACCGCATGCCGGAGCGAAACCCATTCGAGTTCTTCTATCAAGCCCAGGTTGCCTGGGAAGAGACCATGGCCGAGGCCGTGGCAGAGCATCTGGCCGACCGGCGGATGCTCGTGATCGCCGGAAACGGACACATCGTAAAAAAGTTCGGCATTCCCGACCGGGCCTTTCGAAGAACCGAAGCACCTTTTCTCACCGTTTACTTGGCGACCGCAGGCGGTAGGGTTGACCCCGAGGCCGGAGACTATATCTGGGTGGCGGAACCGTAGTGTTGCCCGGGCGTTTGCCCCCGCTGGGAAGCCAGGAGGCCGGGACGCCTGGAAGCATTCGTCGGCAGTATCAAAGCGCCAATCCAGGGATGCAGGTTTTTTTGTTTATAGACTGTCGGCTGCCTGCCTTGGGCCGCCTGCCGACCTCGTCCGGTAGGTGACGATCATGCTACAAGCTTCCTGGCATTCCAGCTTCCCAGCCTCCCGGCCGCGCGCAGCAATCCACCATATCTAGAATTTTTCTGTTGACACACAACAATATGTTGTAATAAAAACCATTTCACCGCAACGCCGCTCCGCGGCGCAGGCTGTGCCATTTTCCAGGTGAATCAAGACCGATCTTTCCCGCCCGCGGGAGGTCGTGCGTCCAGAAACCGTTCTTCAATTGACAACCTTCCTTTTGATTTTCGAGGTGGCAGCGTGTTTGATCATATCAAGAAGCGAGACGGCCGAGTTGTTCCCTTTGATTCTTCGAAAATCACCACCGCCATTGCCAAAGCAGGTAAAGCCACCGGCGAATTCCCCGAGCGAGACTCGCGGAAGCTGACCCTGCGGGTCCTGACCCTCGCCCACGAAATGCGGCTCGGGCCGCTTCCCGAGGTGGAGGAGATCCAGGACATCGTCGAACGGGTCCTTCTCGACTCGCCCTACTACAAAACCGCCAAGGCCTACATCCTGTACCGGGAGCAGCACGCCCAGATCCGAAACATCGCCACCAAGGCCAGCGTCAGCCTGGTGGAGAACTACATCGAAAAGCTTGACTGGAAGGTCAAGGAAAACAGCAACATGAGCTTCTCCCTGCAGGGGCTCAACAACTATATCTCCTCGGACGTCACCTCCGAGTACTGGCTAAACCGAATCTACCCTCCTGAAATCCGCAAAGCCCACAAAGACGGGGACATGCATATTCATGACCTGTCGCTGCTGTCGGTCTACTGCGTGGGATGGGACCTGAAGGACCTGCTGATCCAGGGGTTCAAAGGCGTGGAGGGAAAGGTGGAAAGCGCGCCGCCGAAACATCTGCGGTCCGCCCTGGGTCAGGTGGTCAACTTTTTCTACACGCTCCAGGGAGAGGCGGCCGGCGCCCAGGCCATCTCCAATTTCGATACCCTGCTGGCCCCGTTCATCGCCTACGACGGGCTCGATTATACCAGGGTCAAACAGGCCCTCCAGGAGTTTATCTTCAACATCAACATCCCCACCCGGGTCGGATTCCAGACGCCGTTTACCAACATCACCATGGACCTGTACGTTCCGTCCATCTACAAGGATCATCCGGTGATCATCGGCGGCCAGTACCAGGAGCGCAACTACTCGGAGTTCCAGAAGGAAATGGACATGCTCAACCAGGCGTTTGCCGACGTCATGATGGAAGGCGACGCCAAGGGCCGGGTATTTACCTTTCCGATCCCCACATACAACATCACCGCCGACTTCAACTGGGACAACCCGAATCTGGAGCCCCTCTGGAAGATGACCGGAAAATACGGCATTCCGTATTTCTCCAATTTCGTCAACTCGGACATGTCCCCGGAGGATGCCCGCTCCATGTGCTGCCGGCTCAGGCTCGACAACCGGGAACTGCTCAAGCGCGGCGGCGGTCTGTTCGGCGCCAATCCGTTGACCGGCTCCATCGGGGTCGTCACCGTCAACCTTCCGCGCATCGGCTTTCTGGCCGAATCCGAGGATGATTTCTACACCCGTCTAAAGACCGTGGCGGACCTGGCCAAAGAAGCGCTCGCCATCAAGCGCAAAGTGCTCGAGCGGTTCACCGAGCGCGACCTCTATCCTTACTCCAAGTACTACCTGCGTGAGATCAAGGCCAGCTCGGGGCTCTACTGGAAAAACCATTTTTCCACGATCGGGATCATCGGCATGAACGAGGCCTGTATCAACTTTTTAGGCCGGGACATCACGACCCCTGAAGGACAGCGGTTTTCGCTGCAGGTGATGAACTTTATCCGGGACCGCATCTCTGAAATTCAGGAAGAAACCGGCGACATCTACAACCTGGAGGCCACCCCCGGCGAAGGCACCTCCTTTAGGCTGTCGATGCTCGACAAACGGCGGCATCCGGAGATCCTCTGCGCCAACGAGAAAGATTACCAAAGCGGGGCCGCACCGTACTACACCAATTCGACCCAGCTGCCGGTCAATTTCTCCGACGACCTATTCGAGACCCTCGAACTCCAGGACGAGCTGCAGACCCGCTACACCGGCGGCACTGTTCTGCACATCTTTCTCGGAGAGCAGGTTTCCGACACCCAGGCGGTTCGAGGCCTCGTGCGCAAGATTGCCGGCAACTACCGGCTGCCGTATTTTACCCTGACCCCGACCTTCAGCATTTGTCCGTCCCACGGATACCTGAGCGGAAAACAGGAGACATGCCGGCTGTGCCAGGCGCAAACCGAGGTCTACTCCCGGGTGGTCGGATATTTACGCCCCCTCAAGCAGTGGAACGACGGCAAACAGGCCGAGTTCAAAGACCGAAAGACCTTTTGCATCGGTGAAGGGGAAACATCCGAGGCCGAGGAAACAGCGCCCACCCCCTGCGCGGAGCTTCCGCCGGCCCCCCTCGAGACCCAGGCCGGCCACGGGCGGTGAGAGTCAACCCATCGATCAACCAAACATGAACCTCGGCGGAATCCAGAAAAGCTCCCTGATCGACTATCCCGGCAAGCTGAGCTGCGTCCTGTTTCTGTCCGGCTGCAATTTCGACTGCCCTTACTGCCACAACCCGGACTTGGCAAAGGGATGCGCCCGGTGTCCCGAGTTCGAGCAGGAAGAACGGCTGTTTTCCTTTCTCGACAGAAGAAAAAATTTCCTGGACGGGGTGGTCATCTCCGGCGGAGAGCCGACGCTCCAGCACGATCTGGAGGCGCTGTGCCGGCGCATCAAGCAAATGGGCTACCCGGTCAAGCTCGACACCAACGGCAGCCGGCCGGAAGTGCTCGAAAGACTCCTCGATCGGGAGCTGGTGGATTACGTCGCCATGGACGTCAAGACCGATCCGCTTGGCTATGCCCCCATTCTTTGCAGGGAGAAAAATCCGTCGGCGGTGCTGGCTTCCATTGATCTGATCATTGCCGAAGCTCCCGACTACGAATTTCGCACCACCTGCGTCCGGCCCCTGGTCGACGATAAGGTGGTTGAACGCATCGCAGCGCACATTGACGGCGCAAGGCTGTATGCCTTGCAGCACTTCGAAGACGGGTGCGTCCTGCATCCTGAGTATTTCCGCGATCCTCTCCCCGACTTTGAAGAAGAAGACCTCCAAAGGCTTCAATGCATTGCAGCCCCCCATGTCCAGCGGTGCATCCTTAGATAGTCGATCGACTGCGCCGCTTGACAAGCGGCGGCTTTGCCGCCTCTGTCTCTCCTTTACTTTCCCGGTCCTGCCAGTGTAGGGTCGATGAAGCATTCTGGAGCCGGAGGAAATGATCATGAGCGAATCGGAAAAATGGAAGATTCTGGTCATCGACGACGAAGAGGGCATCCGGCGGGTGATGCGCATCAACCTGGAAGATGCCGGCTACGAGGTCGCTGCGGCAGAAGACGGTGAAGCCGGCCTCCGGGAGTGCGAAACGTTCCGGCCGCAGATCGTCATCACCGATATCCGCATGCCGAAAATGGACGGCATCGCCGTTTTAGAGGCGATCAAGGACCGGTTCGCCGACACCGAAGTGATCGTGGTCACTGCTTTCGGCGAAATGGACGTGGCCATTTCCGCCCTGCAGCTCGACGCTTCGGATTTTATCGCCAAACCGGTCAACGACCAGGCCCTGTTCGTCGCCCTGGACCGGGCCAAGGAACGCTGGCTCGTCCGCAAAAAAGTCAAAGACCACACCGCCTTTCTCGAGCGGGGCTGGACGGAAACGACCCAGGAGCTGCTGGAGACCTTCGCTTTCCAGCAGAACCTGATCGAAAGCTCCATGGACGGAATCCT
>Ga0272443_10007613_pt1 | contig 10280 bp, 7 predicted proteins | sample SSMAcet12_FD_193581 | JGI IMG/M metagenome (GOLD analysis project Ga0272443, IMG submission 193581) | Marine sediment archaeal communities from Little Sippewissett salt marsh, Falmouth, MA, United States - SSM-Acet-12 | ecosystem: Environmental > Aquatic > Marine > Wetlands > Sediment ... | reverse complement strand
GCCCATACCTTTGACCAGATCCAGCGGCACTACAATAGCTGCCGCCGCGCCGTCACCAATCGGAGAGGCGTCCATCAGGTTGATCGGGTCAGCCACCATGACCGCGTTGCGGTAGATCTCTTCAGTGATCGGGGATTGGAAACGAGCGTTGGGATTGTTGGCTCCATTGGCATGGGCATTGATCGAGAATTGAGCGAAGTCTGCATGCTTCCAGCCATATTCATGCATATATCTGCGCATGATCAGGGCATTCAAACCAACAAAGGTGACCCCATGGACCGCTTCCCAGTCCGCGCTGGCTGCTGTGGCCAGGGCGGAAGTGGTTTCCCTTGGAGAAGTATCGGTCATCTTTTCAACCCCCACAGCCAAAGCGCTGGAAACCAGTCCAGACCCAACCGCGATCATGGCGGTCCTTAAAGCCAGCGCGCCAGATCCACAAGCGGCTTCTACGGTCATGGCTTCGATACCCCGGAAACCAACCCAATCGGAGATCAAAGCGCCCAGATGGCTTTGTTTGTCCAGCTGGCCAGCCATCATGTTCCCGACATAGAGAGCTTCGACCTTCTTGATCTCGGCATCTTGCAGGGCTGCAAAGATCGCATCGCCAGCCAGTTCGACCAGCCGCTTGTCCCAGTGTTCGCCCACTGGAACCTGCCCAATTCCTAAAATGGCGACTTCCCGCATAATGTTTGATCCTCTACCTGTCCGTATGGAATCGGTGGTAAGCAGTATACACCTCTATTATGTTCATCTACCCTCTCAAATTCTATCAGATTAGGGGAGCGTGAAATAAGCCGCTGCTTTCTGGCGGCTTTGTCAATAATGGTTCACAGCTGATCAGAATATGCCCGGAATCAGTTTGGATGTCCTGCCCGTATAGGCGCTATAGCCAGGCAAACTGGAAATCAACAGCTTTTCTTCATATTCCATCTTGAACAGCAAGGTCATAACCAGCACCAGCCAAACCGATCCACGGGTCAGTGAGTAACTGTCCAGGATTAACGGCAAGGTTACCAGCAGCAGAGCGAGGTACATGGGATGGCGGATGAATTGGTAAGGCCCATGATCTGCCAGCTTGCTCCAAGCCAGCGGGGCAAGGGCGATGTTAAAATGGCCAATCCGCATGACCAGCACGGCCCAGAGCCCCAGCAGGAACCCTGCCAGCTGGAGCGCTCGCAACAGAAATGGGTCCGCAAATGGTCCAGAAATGAACAGATATCCAAGGGTCAGGAACTGGGCGGCCACAAAGAGAATGGACTTCCAGACAGAAGCGATTTTGTTTTTCACAATCAGGAACTCCTCATAAAACCAATCAAAACCGAAAAGGACTATCCCAATAAGCAGGATAGCCACTATTAGGAATGGGCGAATGACGGGAAACTTACTGTGAAATCTCAGGAGAATAAGGTGGCAGCATTGGCCAGGATGATCAATGCCAGGAAGAAACCCATACCAAATCGGCTGTCTGACGCGGCCAGAGGATAGAGCAGCACAGCCGAAAGGATCATCAGCAAGAAAAGTACCAGAAAGAATCGGGCAGGATGGGATCGGATCACGCGCAGCAGATTCTTAATAACAGGATCACCGCCAGAAAAGTTATCAGGCTGATCAAAAGCAGCAGGAAGGCGATCATTGGCAGCAGCTTCCTCAGGATCTCACCTTCCCGGCCTTCCATTCCCGCGGTGCTCGCGCCTACAATCACCTTGGTTGGCGCCGCAACGGAACCCAACGCGCCTCCTGTGGTCTGTGCGGCTAAGATCAGCGCTCCCGGCAATCCCAGCAATTCCGCTGTTTTCAACTGCAGGGCGGAAAACACCAGGTTCGAGTTGGCATTACTGCCGGTCATCACCGCGCCCAACGCACCGATCCAGGGTGCCACTGCAGGATAAAACCATCCGATTGCAGCCGAAAAACCCTTCGCGAGCGTATCTGTCATGCCGGCATGCCCCATGATCACAGCCATCATCACAATGGAAGTGATGCCAACACTGGAGGAGATCACCCGCTGACCTGTGCTTCTCAGGATCCTGCCAAGAGCTCCTTTCCGATACCAACCCGCGGAGCGGAATATCAAATAGGCTGCCATCGAAGAAACCAGCAGGATCATACCCGCATGCCGGAGGATATACAACTGGCGCCCAGGACCAGCTGGCACACTGTAACCTGTTCCTGTAACCGTGGAAGGAAAATCAAAACCGATTCGCACCTGACTCAGGAACCCTTTTACACCCGGAACCAGCTGGATCAGGAGGGTCAGCCCAACCAGTACCCCGTAGCCTGCCAGCGAGATCAGCAGGTCCCGCCAGGGAATATCACGCTTGGGCTGGTGATTGTCGCGCAGCACCAAAGCCAGAGGAAACCCAACGATAAGTCCCGCCGTGCCTCCCATCAATCCACCAATATTCCACAATCCAATCGTCACTGTCAGATACTGGGCAGCCGACATGGACAAACCAATGACCACAACCGGGAGCCAGAGGCGCTTCAGGGCTTCCTTACCCCCGGCCACCCAGGCCACAGCGATCCCGACAAACAACCCGGTTATCCCCAGGAAGACCGCCGCCGGACCTGCCAGGACCTCCCAATCCAAACCAGTCACGGCCATCATGGCATTAAATGACGCCCCCAGAGATCCAAATGTCACCGCCCAGGTATGGCCCAGGGAAGGAAGCACCACAGCGAGCAGCGGGGAAAAACCCAGCCCAACCAGGATAGGGGCAATCACAGCCGTAGGCACACCAAAGCCGCCCACGCCTTGTAAGAAGGAAGCGAAGACCCAGCCGATCAGCAATGCCTGCAAGCCCTTATCACGGGTGAGGTGGGGCATGGTCCTGCTTAATACATCGATGCCTCCCGCTTCAGCAACCACCCGATAAAGAAGAAACGCGGTCCAAATGATCAGCAGCACATCCATGATCAAAAAAACCGCCTTGGCATGTGCATAGGCCAGGGTTGTCAGGTTGATCTTGAACCAAACCCAGCTGATCAGCAAGGCAGTCAGATAGCCGGCACCTCCTGCCCGGGAGGCTTTCCATTGAAAACCCACCATTAGAACCAGGATGATCAATATGGGAGCAAGTGCGAGGATGAACATGGGGAATATCTACCATCACCTTAAATACAACCCTAATTGTAGCACGGTTAATCGGGCTGAATTTGTTCGATCCCAAGTGTGTTCTTTTCGTTGTGGGGTTCCAAAATCAAGGACTGTCGTGTTAAAATAAGCGCTTAGGTTAACAACAGGTCATGGAAAATATGGACATCACAATTTTTGACAAAATCGAGTTCGATCCTGCCCTGACACGGGTATTTAAGAAGCTTCACGTGAAGCCAGAAACCAGGTATGAGGATCTGGTGCGCGACATGGTGGAAAATGCGGTTCGGATCGCGAGGCCCAAAGCCATGTACGGGGTTGCCGGTGTTGATGAAAAATCCGAAACGGGTGTGGTGATCGAAGGGATCATGATGCAAAGCCATGTGATGGCCGTCAATCTCAAGGAGGTTAACCGAGTATTTCCATATATCGTCTCCAGCGGCCGGGAGCTCTTTGACTGGAAAATGGGCTTTGAGGATATGCTGGATTCTTATTATGCTGATGAAATCAGTCAAATGGCTCTCCGGGCAGCGGAAAAACACCTCTTGGACCACCTGAAATCCACCTACAAGTTGGGAAGAACTGCCTCAATGAACCCGGGATCCCTGGAGGATTGGCCTATTACGGAACAAAGAAAACTCTTTGATCTGCTCGGCGACCCCATGACAGCCATCGGTGTTGAGCTGCTGGACAGCATGCTGATGCTGCCTAACCAGACGGTTTCCGGGATCCGGTTCGTTTCCGAGGAAGGGTTCTCTAACTGTGAGCTTTGTCCGCGGGAAAGCTGCCCACACCGCCGTACACCTTATAATCCTGAACTGATTGACGAAAAATTCAATTGATGCTTCTCTAGAACGAATGGTTCCCCTCACCCGATCAGCTAACTTACCGACCCCAGAAAATCCAGCACGACCCCCGCAACCTTGTCTGGCGCTTCCAGCGGCAGCAGGTGCCCGACTCCCTTGACAGTCACCCCCTGACCGTTGGGTAATCCTCCAGCGATCCTCACCAGGGTTCTCGCCCCCAGCGTATCTGAGTCTTCACCCCGCAGGATGAGAACCGGGCAGGGTATTCCTGCCAGATTCCGCCACACATACCGATCTGCTGAACCCCCTGTCTCATAGATCTTCAACTCCCAGGCCGGGCTGTACTTCAGGCTTACCGTGCCATCCGGCTCGGGCTTTGCCAGGCCGCGGGCATAATCGCGAAGCACATGATCCGGAATACCAGCAAAGATCTGCTTCCTCCGGTAGTTACTGAACATGCTCTCCTCGTCTGGAAAGGAGGTCCTTCGGCGCAGAGTCCTGCGGATGAGGGGATGAATATATCGAAAGAATTGAAATGGCGCCAGGGCCCTCATGATGAAACCCATCCAAGGAGGGAAAAGTGTAGGTTCAATTAACACAAGTGCCCGGAACCTTTCTGGCATCTCAATGGCAGCCATCAAGGTGGTCATCGCTCCAAGGGAATGCCCCATGCCAACCAATGTCCCATCCCCGCCAGCCGAAGCGAGGTGAGTCGGCAGGGCAGCCAGGTAATCATCGCGGAGCACCCGCCAATCCCCCAGTGAATCTGGAACGGATCCAGGCCAGAAAGGACGCTGATACACTGCCCGTACCTGGAAATCAGCAAGAAAAGGTTTTAGAAACGCCTGGTAAACCTCTGGGGGGTAGCCGTTCGCATGGGCATGAACCAACAGCGGGCCCTGATCGCTCAGCACGAGGGGTTCAAGGGATTTAATCATTTCCTACTCGATCCCTCCTAAACCGGCGAGTCATTCTCTTCCGGGCTTTTTTTATCCTGTTCCGCCTCTTGATCAACAACCCCAGGGCAGTGAAGCCAATTCCCCCCAGTAAAAACCATGACTTATCCACCAGGAAGTCCACAGGCGCGAAGTAAGCCGCCAGGCTCAGGATGCCGATCAAGGTAATGGTCCTGCCCCACCTCTTAATCATTCGTTCCCTTGGTATCGTTGTAATGCTTTGGGGGAACTACTTTCACTCTACATAATCCTCTAATTTGTACGAAACATTCGGGCTGCGGAGTTTGCGCAAAGCTGTGGCTTCAATCTGCCGGATCCTTTCCCGGGTGACATCAAAATAAGCGCCTACCTCCTCAAGAGTATGGACCTTTCCATCCATCAAGCCAAACCGCAGTTCAAGGACCTGGCGTTCGCGAACGGACAGGTTATCCAGCGCTTTACCCAGCTGTTCCCGCATCATCTCCGTTGCGGTAGCCTCGATCGGTGATGCGGCATCCTCATCCCGGATGAAATCCTCCAGCTGGTTATCATCTTCATCACCCACGGGGCGGTCCAGGGACATGGGGTCCTCCGCCGCACGTAAATAACGGTGGACCTTGGCGGTAGCATCGCGCCAGGTACAAAGCAGTTCTGGCGGCAGGGATTCTTCCTGGTCCTCATCCTGAAGATGGGCTTTGATAGCTTTTTTATCCTCGCGCGAGAGGTATTCGGTCTCAAGAGCGATCTCTTTTAATGTCGGCTCATGTTCCAACTCCTGCGTCAACCTGCGCCGGATCCTCAATAGTTGAGTGACGGTTTCAAAGACATGGACCGGGATGCGAATAGTCCGGGCTTGATCGGCAATTGATCTGCTGACAGACTGCCGGATCCACCAGGTCGCGTAGGTGCTGAATTTGAACCCCCGTGTGGGGTCGAACTTAGAAACTGCCCTCAACAAACCAACATTACCCTCCTGGATAAGATCCAGGAACGAGTTACCCCTGCCAATATAATGCTTTGCCACACTGACGACCAGTTTAAGATTGCGCCTTATAAGAGCCTGATAGGCCTCATAATATCTGCTCCAGAGGTCCTCTACTTCAATGCTGAGATCCTCTTCCGAAGGCAGTTGTTCCTGGAATTTTTTGAGAGGCGGCAGGTCTTTCTTTTCCAGCAGCCAGGCTCCCAGCCAATCCGCCACGGTGTCCGGCAAAGAATAAAATGCAACAAAGAAATGGAAAATATTGCGAGCCACACACCCCCAGTCCTCATCCTCTCCCCATAAACCATTATCCAGGTACTCCCGTGTATAGGAAGGCGGCTCAAGGAACCAGGTCTCCCGCAGATCGCGGGATTCCATGATGATCTCCTCCCAGTTCGGACAATCTAATTTGAGTCTCTTGGTGTCTTCCAGGATTCTGCGGTAGATGACCAGCAGGTCATCGTAAATAGCGGAATAGAGGTCGGTTTCGGTAGGATTTTCTCGATCCACCAGGGGGTGATCGCGTTTCAGGCGGTCCATCCGGCGGGTGGACAGCAGGCGGGCTCCCAGCCAGAACTCCTGGTGCACATCCAAAAGATCGATGGTACCGATATCATTCAGGTACATCTGCACCGGATCATCACGGAGAGCAGCCCTGATATTAGCGCCTTCCTGTTCTGGGTTCGTATGTTCCTTCTGCATTGGCTTTCACCCCGTTAAGGTAAGTAAAAGCGGTGACTATAAACATACTGGTAATCGGCCCTGTCATCCTCAGGAATCAAAGGCGGCAGTCCGGCTGGTCAATCTCTTTAACGCTATATCTATTTTATGCTCAATTCTGGTACTTTCGAGAATGATTTGCTGATAATTGACAGATTTGTAATCCCCGTTCTCATGATCCCGCTCCTGCAGGAAGCGGTAATGGTCGTTCTGCTTGGCGATCTGCCATTTCCTCAGGCTCAAAAATGCCCTCATCAGGTCTTCCAAGACTTTATCAGAGTGTGGGTTGAGATCCCGGGTCATCACTAACAGCTCATCCACGATCCCTTCGAAGTTTTCTGGCAGGTGATTGATAATATAATCCCGCGGTTCCTCCTCCGCCTGTGCTAGGGAATCACGGATATGCTTGACCAGGATCTGAAAGTCAGCATTCTGGAAGTCATTTCCCTCAAAACGCGCCAATCCATCCTGGCTGAGGGCGCGGTCAACCTTGTAGATCAGCTCCGGCTCCCGCAGCAGGATGCCCACACAGTGCTTTTCGTAGATTTCCCCTTCGCGCTGGATATCTCTCCGTTCAGGCGGCTTCTGTGGTCTCCCTGTTCCCGTCATGGTCGATCTGGCAGGCCGCCTCCCTTTCCGCTGCGGACGGAATCTCAGCAAGGCGCTTTCATTGATCTCAAGCAGGCGGGAAAGCCGCTGGGTATACGTATCCCTTTCGATCGAATTTGGGAGGTCATCGATCAGTGGAAGCACCTGGGAGGCAATAGCGCTTTTAATCTTGGGATCATCCAGATCCTGATCCCTGGCCAGGGCATCCATGACATGCAGGACCACTGGACGGGCTTCCCCAATGAGCGATCGCCACAGCTCCGGATCCTGGTTTGTGACATCATCAGGGTCCATTCCTGGCGGCAGGGTTAGAACACGGATGTCCGCATTCAGTCTTCCTTCTTGATGCAGCAGCCCCCGAGCATCAAACACAACCTCAGGGGTGCGGTCCAAAGCCTCGCGGGCGATTTGCAGCCCGCGCAGTGTTGCTTTCTGTCCTGCAGCATCGCTATCCATGGCAATGACGAATTTGTCTGTATACTTTTTGAGGACCCGCAGCTGATATTCATTCAACGCTGTGCCCATCTGGGCCACAATATTGCGGAACCCATACTGGAACGGGCCAATCACCCCCATATACCCTTCCACGATCACTACCTGGTCATCCTCGCGAATGCTCTTCCTGGCTCCATCCAACCCAAACAGCAGCTTGCTTTTATCGAACACCGCTGTCTGGGGGGAGTTGAGATATTTTGGCATGTCATCGGGGTTGAGCGCCCTGGCGCCAAAACCAGCCATTCTCCCCCGCCGATCGCGGATAGGGATCATCAAGCGGTGGCGGAAGCGGTCGTATACTCCCCCATCATCCCTTTCTGATACCAATCCGGCGTCCCGAATCTCCTGGAGGCTGAATCCTTCTTTCTGGAAATGGTTCAAGGAAGCATCCCAGGAATTTGGCGCATATCCCAAACCAAATGCCTCCACGGTTTCCTGGTTGATACCTCGCTTCTGGATGTACTCTCGGGCTGGCTGCCCTGCCGGAGCTTCCTGCAAATAATAACGGTAGAATGACACTGCCTTTTCCAGCAAGGTGCGGATCCGCTCACCTGTTTCCTTTTCTTCCTGGGCTTGCGGCGTAAGCGGTTTCAGCTCCACACCAGCCCGTTCGGCCAAAATTCGGAGTGCTTCAGAAAACTCCCAGCCCTCCTTTTTCATCACGAAGCTGAACACATCGCCCCCCTCGTCACATTCCCCGAAGCACTTCCAGGTCTGTGTATCTGGAAAGACCACGAAAGAAGGCGTGTTCACATTATGGTGAAAAGGGCAAAATCCGGAAAAGTTGCGTCCGGCTTTTCGCAGCTCAACAGTTTCTGACACAATGTCAACGATATCAATCCGGTCTTTGATCTCGTCAATCACACTCATAGATTACACCTGGTTGGAATGGGTTCAGAACCGATTATACCAAGATGAAAGTGCCTAACAGGTTAAAAATCCAGCCCCATTTCATCCAAAAAACCGGGGATGGATCCTCTCGCAGATCAAAATACAGGGCTCGAAACCTGGTTTTAGAAACCCTCCAGCCTGGTCATATCCAGGATCCCTTCCGCGAGGTTAGAAATATCCTGAAGCAAACCCAGGCGGTTCTCACGGACTTTCGGGTCTTCATCCATCACTAAAACGTTGTCAAAGAATTCTGTGATCAGCGGAATCAGGGGAGCGAAGAGGGCAAAAAAGCCTTCCAGATCTCCCGGGGCCAGGTCTGCCCCGCGGGCTTTCTCAACGGCTTTCCCCAACTTTTTCTCTTCCCCCTCAATGAACAAGGCAGCATCCACGGGATATTTCTGTTCCAAATCCCGGGTGATCCTGACGCAGCGGGCAAATGAATCCAGGGTGAGTTCCCAGCCATCATCCTGGACACTCCCGGTGAGTTTTTTCACCGCCCGGAAAGTGCTTGCCGGGTTATGTCCCTGGGCAGCTACTACCGCATCGACCACATCATAAGGATAGCCTTCATCTCTGAGGTAGTTATGGAGCCGGTCCTTGATAAAGTCCAGGCAGGCTTCCAGGTTCTCCGCTGAGATCTCAACAGGCAGGTTCTCTGCCGCCCCTTCTAGAGCCCTCCTCAGATCCAGACCCAGATCCCAGTGTATCAGATTGCCAACCAAACCCAGCGCTGCCCGCCTTTGGGCAAAGGGATCCTTGCTCCCAGTGGGCGCCAGACCAGCGGCAAACAAACCCGCCAGGGAATCCAGCCGGTCCGCCAGACCGACAACCAGGCCGGGCAGGGTGGCTGGCGCGGGGTCATTGGCGGAGGAGGGCAAATACTGTTCCCTGATCGCCAGCGCGACATTCTCATTTTCTCCAGAACCAAGGGCGTAATAATACCCCATCACACCTTGTAATGAGGTCATCTCAACCACCATCTGGGTTGCCAGATCCGCTTTACAGAGCTCAGCTGCCCGGCGGCTGGTATCCAGATCCTCGCCTTTGAGATCGATCAGATCAGCAAGCTTTTCCACCAGTTTCTTTATCCGACCGGTCTTATCGCCCATCGAACCCAGATCAACCTGGAAGGTGAGCTTGTCCAGCGCGGGAAGATAATCCGCCAGGGGCTTTTCCTGGTCGGCTTTTACAAAATATTTCGCGTCCGCAAAACGAGCCAGGATGACATCCGCATTTCCCTGCGTGACAAGGGGTAAAGCGGGATACTCTCCTTCCCGGGAAGGTTTATTGGCAATCGTGATGAAATAAGGAAGCAATTTTCCGTCTTTTTCAACCGGAAAATAACGCTGGTGCTTTTTCATCACCGAGATCAGCACCTCGCGGGGAAGATCCAAAAAGGCTGGGGTGAACTCTCCCAGCAGCGCGGTTGGCGCTTCAACCAGATGAGTCACCTCAAGCAGCAGGGCGGGGTCCTCAGCCACCTCTCCTCCTGCTTTCGCGGCAAGGTAATTGATATCATTGGCTATCCTCTCGCGGCGTTTTTCCTGGTCAAGGAGGATGCCTTGATCCTTAAGAACCTCGTTATATTCCTTTGGAGAGGAGACCCCGATATCTCCACCCCCATCAAGAAATCGCAGCCCCCGCGTGTATGGACCGGCATCCAGCCCGGCGTAAGAAAAGGATATCCAGGAATCGCCGTGCAAAGCCAGAAGCCAGCGGATCGGGCGAGAAAAATCCAATTTTGGGTC
>Ga0272443_10007612_pt1 | contig 10282 bp, 5 predicted proteins | sample SSMAcet12_FD_193581 | JGI IMG/M metagenome (GOLD analysis project Ga0272443, IMG submission 193581) | Marine sediment archaeal communities from Little Sippewissett salt marsh, Falmouth, MA, United States - SSM-Acet-12 | ecosystem: Environmental > Aquatic > Marine > Wetlands > Sediment ... | reverse complement strand
CCGCCCCGACGGCACGCACATCAACGGCATCGAGGGCTTTTGGGGGTTGGCCAAGGTGCGCCTGGCCAGGTTCCGCGGCATGGCCCCGCAGGCCTTCTGGCTGCACTTGAAGGAGTGCGAGTGGCGGCTTAACAATAGGGGAGAAAATTTGGGGAGGCTGGTTCTCAAAATTTGCCGTCTAGATCCCCTCATCTAGTCATGACCCATTTTAATATATATAATATTACATCACAGTCGTCTGGGGGATAGACATTGACTTCGGAAAGTCTTTTTAAAAGTTTTTGTTTATAATTTTTATTATATGTATCATATGTATCATTGGAAACCTTTTGAAAGATTGGCGTATCCTCGAGTATTGATCGCTTCAGGGCTTCGCCAAGCCTCGGAGCGTTTTTCCCGATGCGCTCCCGAAATTTCTCCAGATAGTTCCTCGCCTCTGTCTGAATTTCATCAGGCGAGGGGGGGGGGAGGGCCGAGCACTCGGCAAAATACCTTACACAGGAATCGTTTACAATGCTTTATAGACATATCTATTCTCTTCTCTCCTTAACAGCACACGGTATTACAAGAACCAGGCATATGTATACGCGTATTCCGTACGAGTGTCAAGGAAAAAAATACGAAAAAATCACGCAGGGCCCTACACCTAGCTGTCGTCCCTGCCGTCAAAGACCGGGTTGACCTGCTGCGTGACCCGCACGAAGGTCGCGCGTTTGGACAGCTCCTTCAGGCGCGCGGCCCCCAGCTATCCCCGCCTTGCGGCCTGCGCGCGTGGGGCCTATGCTCCGGGCCCTATGCGGGGGGTCCTCAGGTACCTGGGCTATGGCGCGCTGGGCCTTGTGGCCCTGGGGATGCTGGGTGCCCTGGTCGCGGCGGCGGGTGTGGCGGTGATCTTGGCGCACTACGCGAAAGGCCTGCCCGACTACCGGCAGCTAGAGCACTATGAGCCCCCGCTGGTGAGCCGGGTGTACGCGGGGGACGGGCGCTTGCTGGCCGAGTTCGCGGAGGAAAGGCGGGTCTTTGTGCCCATTGCGGTCATCCCGGATCACGTCAAAAACGCCTTCCTTTCCGCCGAGGACCAAGACTTTTACGCGCACGAGGGGGTGGACCTGAAGGCCATCCTTCGGGCCATTTTGGCCAACATCCGCAACCGGGGCTCCGGCGGCCTGCAGGGCGGGTCCACCATCACGCAGCAGGTGGCCAAGAACTTCCTGCTTACCAACGAGCGGACATATGCGCGCAAGATCAAAGAGGCCATCCTGGCCCGGCGGATGGAGCAGGCCATGGGCAAGGACAAGATTTTGGAGCTGTACCTGAACGAGATTTACCTGGGCGGGGGCTCCTACGGCGTGGGCGCGGCGGCCCTGAATTACTTCAACACGTCCTTGGAGGACATCACCTTGGCCGAGGCGGCCTTCCTTGCCGCTCTGCCCAAGGCACCCAGCCGCTATAACCCCGCGCGCAGGCACGAAAAAGCCCTGGCCCGGCGGAACTGGGTCCTGGGGCGCATGGCGAAGGACGGGCACATCACGCAGGAGGAGGCCGCAGCGGCCCAGGCGGAGCCCCTGGTCACACGCAAGCGGGACGCGACGCAGGTTGTGCGTGCCCCGTACTTCGCAGAGGAGGTGCGACGCGAGTTGATGGAGCGCTACGGCGCAAAGGGGGTGTATGAGGGCGGCCTCGCCGTGCGGGCCTCCGTGGACCCGCGCCTTCAGGAGATCGCCACGCGCGCGCTGCGCGAGGGCCTGATGGAGTACGACCGGCGGCACGGGTGGCGGGGGGCCGTAGACCCGACCAACCGCATATCCGACTGGCCCGGCGTAGCGATTCCAGGGGGCGCCTTGCCGGAGTGGGAAACGGCCATTGTCCAGGAGGTCTTGCCCAATGAGGCGAGGCTAGAACTCCTCGGCGGCAAGACAGGCGTCCTGCCCATGGAGCACGCCCGCTGGGCCCGGAAGTCTCTGGACGAAGGCCAGGGCTACCGCCTGGGGCCGGAGCCGTCGTCTATGAACGACGTGGTGGCCCCGGGGGATGTGATCTTGGTGGAGAAGGTGGGGGACACCTACGCGCTGCGCCAGATCCCCGCCGTGCAGGGGGCGATCATCGCGCTGGACCCCGCCACGGGGCGGGTTCTGGCCATGCAGGGCGGCTGGGACCAGGAGGGCAGCCAGTACAACCGCGCCACGCAGGCGCAGCGGCAGCCGGGCAGCGCGTTCAAGCCTTTCGTTTACCTCGCGGCGCTGGAGGCCGGATTCACCCCCGCTATTTTGGTTATGGACGGACCATTCTCTATAGAGGACCGCCCCGGAAACACCTGGAGCCCGGAGAACTATGAGGGGGACTACCTGGGCCCCACGACGCTGCGCCGGGGCCTGGAGAAGTCCCGCAACCTTATGACCGTGCGCCTTGCGCACTACCTGGGCATGGACTCCGTGGGCGCCGTGGCCAAGCGGTTTGGGGTGGTGGACGACATGCCCCCCGTGCTCTCCGCCGCCCTGGGGGCCGTGGAGAGCACGCTCCTGCGCCTCACGGCGTCCTATGCTGTGTTCGCCAACGGGGGCAAGCGCATAGAGCCGACCTTCATAGACCGGGTGCAGGACAGGACGGGCAAGACCATCTTCCGGCACGACGCCCGGCCGTGCGCCGCGTGCGGGCCCTATGTGGAGTGGGTGCCCGGCGCGGCACCCCCCGCGCTCCCCGACGCGCGGCAGCAGATCATGGACCCCGTGACCGCGTATCAGGTGGTCTCCATGCTCCAGGGCGTGGTGCAGCGGGGTACGGGCGCGCGCCTCTCGGTCCTCCAGCGGCCCCTGGCGGGCAAGACCGGAACAACCAATGAGTCCCGCGATGCCTGGTTCATCGGTTTCGCGCCCGGCCTCGTGGCGGGGGTGTTCGTGGGGTTTGACGACCCTCGCTCCCTGGGCGCGCGCGAGACCGGGGCCAGGGCGGCCCTGCCCGTGTTTGAGCGGTTTGTGAAAGAGGCCCTGGAGGGTGTGCCTGCCGCCCCCTTCCGTGTGCCGCCGGGGGTGCGTCTCTTGCAGATAGACGCTGACACGGGCACACGCCCCGGGCCCGGGACCGTAAACACGCTGTGGGAGGCCTTCGCGCCCGGCACGGAGCCGGGGGACGCCGCCGTGCTCTTGGACGAGGACGGGGCCATACGCACTGTTCCCTTTCTGCCCCCCGTGCCCCTGCTGGGGCCTGAGGGGCCGGACCCCCTCCTTGTGCCCGCGCCGCAGGAGGGCCCTGGCGGCACCTACAGCCCCCCCGCATCCACCGCAGCGCCGCCGCCTGCGCAGGCACCACCCCAGCAGGGACCCAGCACCGGAACCGGGGGCCTGTACTAGGCCCTGCCAAAAAAGGCCAGCCCCCGCCGTCTCTCGGCCCTTTTTGGCTGCAAATCGCCCTGATTTGCTTGCCGTAGCGCCACCATGGTGGCGCAGACCAGAACGACTTTCGCTCAAAAAATGCGTCAAGAGGCGCCGTGGGGCCCTGTGTTAGCAGGGCTTAGTGGGGGCCCCTACGCCATCTCCTCTGGCCGGACCCAGGCATCAAACTGCTCCGCCGTGAGGTGGCCCAGCGTGACCCCAGCCTCGCGCAGCGTCGTGCCCTCCGCGTGGGCCTTCTTGGCTATCTCTGCCGCCTTGTCGTACCCGATATGCGGATTCAGGGCCGTCACCAGCATCAGACTCTTGTGCAACAGCTGGCCTATACGCGCCCGGTTGGGTTCTATGCCCACGATACAGCGGTCCGTAAAGCGCCTCCCGCCGTCGGCCAGAAGGCGCACGCTGCGCAGCACGTTCGCGATAATAAGCGGCTTGAACACGTTCAGTTCACAGTGCCCAGAGGCCCCGCCTATGGTCACCGCCACGTGGCCCCCCATCACCTGCGCGCAGATCATTGTCAGGCCCTCGCACTGGGTGGGGTTAACCTTCCCCGGCATGATGGAGGACCCCGGCTCGTTCGCGGGCAGTGCAATCTCCCCAATGCCGCAGCGCGGCCCAGAGGCCAGGAGGCGTATATCGTTGGCGATCTTCATGCAGGACGCGGCCAGGACGTTGAGGACGCCAGACAGGTGCACCAGGGCATCGTGCGCGGCCAGGGCCTCAAAGAAGTTCGGCGCGGGTGTGAAGGGCAGGCCCGTTGTCACAGAAATCTGCTCCGCAAACCGCGCCGCAAACGCCGGGTGCGTGTTTATGCCCGTGCCCACGGCGGTCCCCCCCTGCGCAAGGACGTACAGGCCCGGCAGGGCCGCCTTCATGCGCTCTATGCCACCCGCGATCTGCGCCGCATAGCCGGAAAAGACCTGCCCCAGGGTGAGCGGCGTGGCGTCCTGCAGGTGCGTCCTGCCGATCTTCACAATGTCCGCAAACTCCTGCGCCCTCCCGTACAGCGCGGCGTGCAGGTGCTCCAGCGCGGGGAGCAGCTCGTGGTGCACCTCCGCCGCCGCCGCGATGTGCATGGCCGTGGGGATGGTGTCGTTGGAGGACTGGCCCAGGTTTACGTGGTCGTTTGGGTGCACCGGATCCTTCCCGCCTCGCGTGCCCGTCAAAATCTCGTTCGCGCGGGAGGCCAGGACCTCATTCGCGTTCATGTTCGTCTGCGTGCCAGAGCCGCTCTGCCACACGGGCAGGGGGAAGTGCTGCATCAGGTCCGCCTCGTCCAGGAGGACCTCCCCCGCCTGGACAATGGCCTCCCCCAGGCGGCGCGGTAGCAGGTCCAGGCCCATGTTGGCCTTGGCGGCACACATTTTGGCCTCCAAGAGCGCGCGGATGAGGGGCTGTGGCATGGCCTCCGCTGCGTCCCCCCCGCCCGCGAAGTTGCGCCGGGCTCGCTCTGTTTGCGCGCCCCAGTGGGCCTCGGTGGGGACCTCCACGGGTCCCAGTGTGTCTGTCTCTGTGCGGGTCTGTGTGGTCATGGCGGGCGTTCCTCAAAAAGCTGGGGCGGGCGCGCCAAGGCTATAGCATGCGCAAAAGCCTGGGAAGAGCGCCTACAGTAGGCCCCTACATATACCCCTTAGCGCGCAGGCGCTCAAAGCTATCCTCGGTCTCTTTGTCCATCGCCCGCCCGGCGCGCTCAGAGGTCTTTGTGGTCTCCAGCTCTGCGATAATCTCATCAATCGTGGACGCGGGGCTCTCCACGGGCTTTGTGATGTTCTTCTCGCCCAGGGAGCGGTAGCGCATCATCCGGCCTCCGCTCTCGCCGTCACCCTCGCCCTCTTCCCTGCGCGCGAGGTAGAGCTCGCAAAACGGGATGCCCTCGCGCGCGTGGTAGCGCCAGATGTCCACCTCGCTCCAGTGCAAGATGGGGTGGATGCGCAGGTGGCAGCCGTCGGGGATGTCGGTCTTGTACTGATCCCAGAACTCTGGCGGTTGGTCCTTGAAGTCCCACGCGCCGTCCATGGAGCGGGGGCTGAACACGCGCTCCTTGGCGCGCATGGCCTGCTCGTCCCGGCGGATGCCGGCGATGATGCCGCGATACTTTTCCTTCTCTAGCAGGGTCTTGAGCCCCTCGGTCTTGCGCATCGCCGCGCGCGTGTTGGGCGGCAGGGTCGGGTCCATCTCGTCCTCCGGCGGGCAGGGGTGGTTGATGCAGGGCAAGTCCCACTCGGCAATCAGGCGGTCGCGGAAGGCATAGACCTCGTCCATCTCCTGCTCCGTGTCCAGCAGGACGAGCGGGAAGGGCACGCGGCCGTAGAACGCCTTGCGCACGAGCCAGAGCATGGCGGTGGAGTCCTTGCCAATGGACCACAGCATGGCCAGCGGGTGGACGCGGTTGTACGCCTCCCGGATGATGTGGATGGACTTGTGCTCCAGCGCGGTCAGGTGGTCGGTCATTTTTTATTTTTCTCCTCCCCGATGTGCCCTATGTGGCCCAGGTTTTCCTCCAGCGCCTCCTCGGCCTTGGACTTGGAAAACAGGTGTATCTCCATGCCCATATTCCGCATGATGACGATTTGCTGCGCCACGGTGAAGATGGACGAAAACGCCCAGTAGAGCACCAGGCCCGCCGGGAAGTGGGCCAGCATGAACACCATGATGAAGGGGAAGTAGTTCTGCAGGTCCCGCTGCAGCGCGTCCTGCGGCGGGGGGTTGAGGTTTTTCTGCACGATGAGGGCGGCCAGCATGATGAGGGGCAAGACGCCAATCTGCAAAAGGGAAGGGGGGTCCCAGGGGATGAGGCCAAAGAGGTTAAAGACGCTCGTTGGGTCGGGCGCGGACAGGTCTTGCAGCCAGCCGAAAAAGGGCGCGTGGCGCATCTCTATGGTGACGTAGAGCACCTTGTACAGCGCGAAAAATATGGGGATCTGGACAAGGATGGGCATGCACCCGGCCATGGGGTTCACGCCCTCCTTCTCATAAATCTTCATAATCTCGGCCTGCAGGGCGGCGCGGTCGTCTTTATAGCGCTTTTGCAGGGCCAGGATTTGCGGGGCGACCTGCTTCATGTGCGCCATAGAGCGGTAGGCTGTATTGGTGAGGGGGAAGGCCGCACCCCGGACGATGAGGGTCATCAGGATAATGGCCACGCCGAAGTTGCCTGCCAGGGTGTACAGCCCGTGGAGGAGGTAGAAAAACGGCTTGGCCAGGAACCAAAACCAGCCGAAGTTCACGGCCAGGTCCAGCTTTGGTGCGGGGATGCTGTTGGTATAGGCGTCCAGAAGCGTGACCTCTTTTGCTCCGGCGAAGGCGTGCGCGGTGTAGGCCGCTGTGGCCCCCGGCTCCACCGTCACGGCCTGGCCGATGGTGTCGGCCTGATAGCGCCCCCCTGCGTGGCGGAAGGCAAAGCCCGTGGCCTCCCCTTGCGGGGGGATGAGGGCGGTGAGCCAGTACTTGTCCGTGATGCCAACCCAGCCCTCCGCCGCCTCCTGGGTCCAGGCGCTTGCCTCGGCCACTGTGCCGTAGTTCTCCTCCACCAGCTTGCCACCCACGAAGCCCAGGGGCCCCTCGTGCTGGATCCAGCTGTCCGTAGATCCGGGGGGCACGCCGCTCTGCGCCACCCGCGCGAAGGGGTGGAGCGTCACGGGCTCCGTCCCTCTGTTCTCCACCTCCTGCGTGACGGTGAACACGTAACGATTTTGGACCTTCCTTGGAGCAAACAAACCCAAAAAATCCCATACCCACGAAAGCGTAAATCCCGATGACTCCCCCTGATCGTGCGTTGTGTGCATATCAGCATCGTCGCTCTTGGGGGCAGTGATATATTCGTCCAGCGCTATGGTCCGGCGGAATATCAGGCCCGCGCCGTTGTCCCAGGTGAGGGTGACGGGGCTTGCGGGCGTGAGAACCGCCCCTTGCGGCGCGGTCCAGGTCGTGTCCGCGTCCGGCAGGGCCACGCCGTCCCCCACCCAACCCCACGACAGGGCCCTGTCAAAAGCCGTCCCGCGCGGAGACAAGAGGGTGACGGGCTCCCCCCCCTCCAGGGTCTGGGCGTAGCGGGCGAGGGACAGGTCGTCCACCGTCCCGCCGGTTAGGGATATGCTCCCCTCCACCGCGCCATTCCTAAAGGGCACGCGCGCCGAGGCTGCCAGGGCCTCTTCCCGCGAAATGGGCTCCGGCGCGGGCACGGCAGGCTGGACAGCCTCCTGCACCGCTTGCTCCGCCACCGCCCGCCGGGGGGCCAGGACATAGACATCCCAAGCCCAGTAGAACGCCAGGGCCACCACCGCGAACAGCAGGATGTTGCGAATCTCCCCAGGCTCGGGCCCTTTGTGCAGCGGGTTGCGCGTCATGGCCGGGGCTTATAGACCACCCGCGCGGGGAGGTACAGGCCCGCGTTGTCGCAGCGCGGGGGGTTTACTCTGTGCCCCTGGCGGGCTATATGCTCCCTTCAGCAAGGAACATCCACACAGAAACAAGGAGATCTCACCTATGCCCCTTCCACTTATCCTTGGCTTCCCCCGCATTGGCCTAAACAGAGAGCTAAAAAAGAACCTGGTGGAGCCCTATTGGAAAGGCAAAATCAGCGCGGCGGAGCTGCTGGCTGCGGCTAAGGATTTGCGGGCGCGGCACTGGGCCCTGATGCGCGACGCGGGCGTGCCCTATGTGCCTGTGAACGACTTTTCCCTCTATGACCAGATGCTGGACATGTCCTGCCTTTTGGGCGCAGTGCCCGCGCGGTACGGCTGGACCGGCGGCACGGTGGACCTGGACACTTACTTCGCTATGGCCCGGGGGCGCGACAACGCGACGGCCATGGAGATGACCAAGTGGTTTGACACCAACTATCACAACATCGTGCCAGAGCTGACCCGCGATCAGGCGTTTTCAGTGTCCGCCACGAAGATCTTTGACGAGTTCGCGGAGGCAGGCGAGAACGCACTGCCCGTGCTTGTCGGCCCGGTGACGTACCTGTCCCTGGCCAAGTCGCCGGACAAGGACTTTGACCCCGTGTCTCTTCTGGACGCGGTCCTGCCTGTGTACAAAGAGGTCTTGTCCCGCCTGAAGGCCGCAGGGGCAACCTGGGTCCAGATGGACGAGCCGTGCCTGGTCACGGATCTTACGGACGTCCAGCGTGCGGCGTACAAGGCGGCGTATGCCGCCTTGGCCGATTCGGGCCTTCAGGTGTTCCTGACCACCTACTTCGGGGGTCTGCGGGACAACCTGGACCTTGCCTTCTCCCTACCCGTGGACTGCATCCACGTAGACCTGGTCCGCGCGCCGGGGCAGTTCAAGGACTGTCTGGCCAAGGCCAAGGAAACGGGCAAAGGCTTGTCCCTGGGCATCGTGGACGGGCGGAACATCTGGCGCAATGACCTCTCGGCCTCTCTGGCCGTTGTGGAGGAGGCCGTGGCCGCCCTGGGAGACGACAAGGTGTGCGTCGCGCCAAGCTGCTCCCTCCTCCACAGCCCGGTGGACCTGGACGCAGAAACAAAGCTGGACGCGGAGATAAAGTCCTGGCTCGCCTTCGCCAAGCAAAAGGTGGACGAGGTCGTGGCCCTGTCCAAGCCCCGCGCGGAGATCGCCGATCTCCTGGCCGCGTCGGACAAGGCGCAAGAATCCCGCAAAACGTCCGCGCGTATCCACAACCCGGACGTACAAGCCCGCCTGGCGGCCGTGACGCCCAGTATGAAAAGCCGCAAAAGCCCCTTTGCCGCGCGCATAAAGGCGCAGAAGGCTGCGCTGAAACTGCCCCCGTTCCCCACGACGACCATCGGGTCGTTCCCGCAGACCAAGGAGATTCGCAAAGCGCGGGCGGACTATAAGGCGGGACGGATAGATCGCGATGCGTATGAGGCCGCCATGAAGGCCGAGATAAGGGCCGTCGTGGACTACCAAGAGGAAGTGGGCTTAGACGTCCTCGTGCACGGGGAGGCCGAGCGCAACGACATGGTGGAGTACTTCGGGGAGCAGCTCTCCGGCTTTGCCTTCACGCAGAACGGCTGGGTACAGTCCTACGGCTCCCGCTGCGTCAAGCCCCCCATCATCTTCGGCGATGTCGACCGCCCCGCGCCCATGACCGTTGACTGGGCCAAATACGCCCAGAGCTGCACGGACCATGTGATGAAGGGGATGCTCACCGGACCCATCACGATGCTGCAGTGGTCCTTTGTGCGCAACGACCAGCCGCGCGAGCGCACGGCCATGCAAATCGCCCTGGCTGTGCGGGATGAGGTCGCGGACCTGGAGAAGGCCGGCATCAAGGTCATCCAGATTGACGAGGCCGCCCTGCGTGAGGGGCTGCCCCTGCGCAAAAGCGACTGGCAGGAGTACCTGGCCTGGGCCGTGGAGGCGTTCAAGCTCACCGCGTGCACCGTGGATGACGCCACGCAGATCCACACGCACATGTGCTACTCGGAGTTCAACGATATTATTGAGAGCATCGGCGCGATGGACGCGGACGTCATCTCCATTGAAACCAGCCGGAGCAACATGGAGCTGCTCGACGCTTTCGTGACCTATAAGTACCCAAACGAGATCGGCCCTGGGGTGTATGACATACACTCCCCCCGCGTGCCGCCGACGGAGGACATGGTGGTCTTGCTGGACAAGGCGCGCGACGTGCTCCGCGACGATCAAATCTGGGTCAATCCCGACTGCGGCCTGAAGACGCGCGGTTGGGCGGAGGTCAAGCCTGCCCTGGCCAACATGGTCGCCGCCACCAAAGCCTTGCGTGAGAAGGCCGGGACCAAAAGCGCGGCTGCATAAAAAGGATTAGACCCGTTGCGAAAGTGGCCGCATAGGGGGGATTCACGGGGGGAATCATCTGTGATTCAGTGACGTAAGGGGACAGGAGGCCCCTGCACAAGCTCAGCCCTGATCCGCAGCGGCCAGTTCCGCAC
>Ga0272443_10007610_pt1 | contig 10284 bp, 8 predicted proteins | sample SSMAcet12_FD_193581 | JGI IMG/M metagenome (GOLD analysis project Ga0272443, IMG submission 193581) | Marine sediment archaeal communities from Little Sippewissett salt marsh, Falmouth, MA, United States - SSM-Acet-12 | ecosystem: Environmental > Aquatic > Marine > Wetlands > Sediment ... | reverse complement strand
ATAGCATCGTCTCGAACCGACCGCACATGCCAGAAGTAGTTAGAGTCGGGCTCCAGTACTACACCGCAGACCCAGGAAGTGCCAAGGAGCATCGTCTCGCCGGAGAATGTCGCTATCGGTTCGGCGAAGGAGGGGTCGGAGGCAAGCACCAACTCGAAGCCATCCACCGTGCCCGGGCAATCCCAGGTGAACACGGGGCTTGTCGACACATCGATGGCGCCGATCTCGGGAACCAGGCTCTCGACCGGACACAGGGTTGGGGTGAATGTCCAGACGTCCGACCACGGGCTCAGGTACGGCTCGGTGGTTCGCACGTTCCAACCGTAGCGCATGCCGCTAAGGAAGTCGGTCGTGTCGCCCCAGGGAGAGATGACAATGCCCTCGTAGTCGCTATAGGCATTCCAGAGCGGCTCAGAGAGGGAGGCATCAAGGTAGACCTTCATCTCGTACTCGTCGACCTCGTCGAACTCCTCCCAGTCGAATGGCACCACGGCATCGCGATTGCAATTACAGGGATTCATACCCAGGTGGGCGCCATCTTCGGGTGACTCAAGGTCTGGGCCGCGTTTGCACAGGGTGTCACGGAACAGGAATATGCGTTGCCCCTCATCATCCAGCGCGAAGACATCGTTCTCAACGTCGTCTCCCCACAAGGTGCCGATGGGGTAGGACGTGACAAACTCGTCGGCGCACTCAAACTCAGCATCGTCGGGAAGTCCTTCCACCACGTGGTCGTACTCCAAGTCAGCGCACGGCGCGCAGGAGGGGCAGAGCCACCGGGTCATGCCGCCGGTTTCGTCAGACGCCTGTTCAATACGCAACGCATACAGCGTTCCTTCGGGACCGAGAAGGAGTCCGCCGACCTGCTGCCCGTCGCCGAGAAGCGTTGTGTCGTAATCCATCTGCTCCCAGTCATCGTAGGAACCCATCTTCCAGCGCCACAGCCCATCATCGGGCTCGATAGACCCGGCATAGACCCAGCCATTCTCCTCGAAGTTGATGTCCGCGAGGACCTGGACATCGCCGCTGCCGACAGGCTTGTCCTCGTCCAGCAGAGTGAACGACTCAACACCGTCATCCGAGTAGGAAACATAGCCGTCACTGCCGCCCGCGAACAGCGTGCCGTCGGGCGCCAGCGAGAGCATGTTGACCTCGGCCAGTTCCGTATCGACAGCGTCCTCCCAGCTTCTCGCATGGTTCGTGCTGACCATCACCTCGCCATCCGGAATGGCGGCGTAGAGGGTGTCCTCGTCCACTACTACGAAATCGAGAATCGGCTCAGGGGAGTTGCGTTGCCAGTCCCAGGTGTCGCCACCATCGTACGAAAGAGCTACCTGAGTTCCATTGTGCTCGATGACGTACATTGTGTCGTCTTCTTGGTATTCCCGGCTGAGCTTGATCATGACGGCGTCGGGGACAGCGTCGTCAGCGCAGTCGACGGTGAGCACGCGCTCCCACCGCTCGCCCAGGGGGTCTGTGTAGCTATGCCAAACAGACTCCGGTCCCCACTCGTTGGCCGTCGTGAGGAACAGGTCCTCACCATCAGGAGTGACCACCAGGTCAGTCAATGAGAACTCCGTATCGATAATGGCCATCTGTCGCCAGAGGTCTCCATAGGTACTTGCTGAGAAGGCACTCTCGTCCAGTGCCACACCGGGCTGGCTGGACGTACCGCAGTAGGCCAGTGACACGTTGGGCGCCCACGTCACGTAGGCGTGGCCGGGACCCGTTGGTGGGACCGGGGCAGCCTCCCAATCAGGAGGACTATCAAACGGATTCTCAGTTCGGTGCACCTGGGTATTGAAGGCACCCAAGGAGGTCGGCTCGCGCTCTCCTGCAAGGAGTATGCCACCCCGAAGCGTTCCTCTGTAGGCAGTGCTCCAGACATCGACGCCATCGGCGTCGCTCACGCCGTCAACCTCCAGGCGCGTGACCGTGCTGCCTTCGACACGATAGACATCATCGCGATAGTCAGGCTCTCGTTCGAGGCTGGCGAAGACGGTGCGCTCGTCTGCCACGACGTCGTAGTAGTCCGAGGGAAGCGCGAGAGTGGAGCGCAGATACGACACATCGTTCGCGTCGCCGGCATCCAGCAGCTCGACTCTGTGGTCCGCAAGTGAATCCCAGTCGGTTCCGCCATCCGCTTTGTCTCTTTCACCAAGACAGAGCCACGTCCTGTTCTCAAGCCCTGCGTCAAGGTCCGCGTCCAGCCCTCCTGTTGCACAGACCACCAGCAGAGTGCTGTCGCGTGAATAATCGGGCGAGTACGCCAGCGTGGCGACATCGGCGCCGACATGAATGGGGGCGGTATCGTCCACGGTCAGCTCCTGCGCCTCCCAGTAGGACCAGCCACAACCACCCTGGAGGATGTAGACCTCACCATTGCCAAGGCCGTCTCCCCACGAGGCAGTGCCCACGGCTATCTCGCGGTACTCGTAGTCCCCAACTGTGTACTCGCCCGAGATGGCAAGCGCGGTCACCTCGCCCGAGAGAGAAGGAAGATGGACGTCTTCCCAATCGTATCCGCCGTTGAGTGATACCCAGACCTCCGTGCCGCCGTCAGCAAGCACGGCAACGATTCCCTCATTATCGGGGGCTACGGCAATCATGGTTGCCGGTAGCGTGATATCGTCGTACTCCAGGTATTTGGTGATGTCTTCCCAATCAACGCTATACTCAAGAGAGCGATAGACGCGACCGTTCTCGCCATCAATGGCATAGACAAGACCGTTGCGACCTGCTGCAATTTGAGTAACCTCAGAAGGTGTGACGACAGTCAGGTCATTGTCTCCGGGAGTGTCTACCTCAGTCCATTCGAGAATGGGGACTGCTGCATTGACTGCGGGGGCAACTGAGAATAGAACAGCACAGGCAAAGAGCGCGGCTGCCACGCGCGTGATGCTACGATTCATGAGCCATCATTGTATTGGAAAATTGTTAACTTCCGATGAAGCAGGCGCGCGCAAGGTACAATAGGGGTCGTCGTGCCAGATTCAACGTTTCTTAACATTCCTCTGCCATACTCCAGAAGACGCCCGAGCCGGGCGCGGCAATAAACAACAGGTGGACGCAATATGATACACGTGAAGCGACTCGCACTGCTCCTCTTCTGTGCCGTTCTGGTGCTGCCGACCATTGGCTGCACCAACGACGAGGAAGGTGAAGAGGGCGCTGAGATCAGCGAATACACCATCACGCGAGGAGATTTGTCCGTAGAGGTGTCGGCTTCCGGCAACCTCGCCTTCTCCACGGAAGAAGACCTCTCGTTCGACATGGCCGGAACGGTGGAAGACATCTTCGTCGAAGAAGGCGATGCCGTAACCGAGGGTCAGGTCGTTGCCACACTGGACACCGAAGATTGGGAAAACCAGCTTCGCTCGCTTGAGCTGTCAGTACTGAGCGCAGAGATAAGCCTGAAGCAGGCCGAGAAAACGCTGGAAGAGGCCGAGGAGGAGACCCAGACCACCATAACTGGTGACGTGGTAGTGCAGTGCTGTCCTGACGATGAACAGATAGAGATATTCGAGATGCAGGTCGACCAGGCCGAACTGAGACTGGAAGATGCACAGGCCAGGCTCGATGAGCATCTGGCACAAAGCCCCGAAGTGGTGGCGCCGTTCGACGGATTCGTCACCGCAGTTTCAGCCGAGGGCGGCGATGAGGTCTTCAAGGGCTCGATAGCCGTCACAATCGTGGATCCCAACAAGTTCAAGGCCCTCATCTATGTCAGTGAGAATGACATCTCTCAGGTGGAGGAGGGGACACGGGCTGAGGTCAGCGTTGACTCCATGTCCGGAGTGACGCTACCCGCCGAAGTGACGGCCATTGCGCCTACCGCGACCATCTCATCTGGCGTAGTGAACTACGAGGTGACTGTTGAGGTCGCCTCGATCGAAGAGATACAGGCACAGATGGAGCAGGCCCAAGCACAGATGCAGCAGGCCCGTGAAGAGGAGGCCTCGTCCGTCGAGATGCCGGACAGGCTCCAGGAGGCAGTTGAGTCCGGCAAGCTGACTCAAGAGGAAGCCGAAGCGATGATGGAGCAGATGCAGTCTGGCGGCGGCCTCACGCAGGGCACAACGGCAGGCACTTCACGTGAAGACATCGAGTTGCGCGAAGGGCTCAGCGTCAGCGTCACCCTGCTAATCACGGACGCAAGCAACGTCGTGCTCGTGCCAAACGCGGCCATCAGCACGGCCGGAGGCAGGTCATACGTGACAGTGCTCAGCGAAGATGGCTCGGAAGAGCAACGCCAGATAACCACTGGCGTCAGCAACTGGCAGTTCACCGAGGTAGTTGATGGCGTGGTAGAGGGCGAAGTCATCAAAACTACGGGCACGGTTGCCTCGCCGACGAGCGAAATGCGCCGGAGTGGAGGCATGATCATGCCGATGGGCGGGCCACACTGATGATCCGCCTGCAGGACATTACCAAGACGTACCCGATGGGGAACCGCGAGCTGACGGTGCTGCATGGCATCAACTTCAGCATCGAGCGCGGTGAGATGGTGGCCATCATGGGACCATCAGGCTCGGGGAAGTCGACTACCCTGAACATACTGGGATGTCTGGACCAGCCGACGAGCGGCCAGTACTACCTGGACGGGCGCGACGTGAGCCGCCTGAACCGCCACGAACTCGCGACGGTGAGGTCGGAGAAGATAGGCTTCATCTTCCAGTCCTACAACCTCCTGCCGCGCATGAGCGCAATGGAGAACGTGAAACTCGGCTTGAAGTACGCAGGTGTCAGCAACCCATCGTTGGCCAGAGAAGCGCTGGAGCGCGTCGGTCTTGGCGACCGTGCGGGCCACAAGCCGACCGAGATGTCAGGCGGAGAGCAGCAGCGTGTCGCAATCGCGCGGGCGCTATCCAAGCGACCGCCAGTCATCCTTGCAGACGAACCAACAGGTAATCTGGACAGCCATTCCAGCGAGGACATCATGAGCATGCTGGTGGCGCTTCACAAAGAGCAGGGCAACACGCTTGTCATGATTACTCATGAGCCTGACATGGCCGCATACTGCGAGCGCATCATTCATCTTAAGGACGGATTGGTGCAATGGGAGGAGCGACTATGAGGCGCTTCACCGACGCGCTTCATTCCGCGTGGACCAGCGTGATTGCGCACAAGTTGCGCAGCTTCCTCACCGTACTCGGCATCGTCATCGGTGTGGCTGCGGTCATCGCACTGATGGCAATAGGACGCGGAGCTGAAGCCGAGATCATCTCGAGTATCGAGTCCCTCGGCGCAAACCTCGTGCAGATCTACCCCAGTTCGGGCTTCGGGCCCGGTGGCGTCCGCGGAGGCATAACGCAAACGCTCACCATCGAGGATGCGGAAGCTATCGAGCAGCAGATTCCGAACGTTGCCGCAGTGGCGCCCGTCATATCGACCAGCGCACAGATAATTGCCAACGGCGAGAACACGACGGCGTCTGTCACAGGCACAACCCCCGACTACCGCGCAGCCTACAACCTCGAGACAACGGCCGGTGCGTTCTTCTCCGACTACGACTATGACCGTGCATCCAAGGTAGCTGTGCTTGGTTCCACAGTCGCGACCGACCTCTTCGGCGATGCAGACCCTCTCGGGGCGACGATCAAAGTGAACGGGGTCATCACGCACGTCATCGGCGTGCTCAAGGAAAAGGGCGCATCATTTACGAGTCCAGACGACAGCATCTACGTGCCTCTCACTCTCGTGCAGCAGACAACAGCGCAGCAGCGGACGGCGCAGGGGGACTACATCGTCACGCTGGTTGCTCTAAGCCTGGAGGATGGCGACCGGTCTGAGGAGACGACCAAGGCAATCACGGAACTACTCCGAACACGCCACCGTCTCCTGCCTGACGCAGATGACGACTTTCGCATCATGTCCACCGAGGAAATCGCGGCGCAGGTGTCGGAGGCTATGGGAGTGATGGTCATCTTCCTTGGCTCCATCGCCGCCATCTCGCTCCTGGTTGGGGGCATAGGCGTGATGAACATAATGCTTGTGTCAGTACTTGAGCGAACTCGCGAGATAGGAATCCGCAAGGCGCTGGGGGCCCAGGAGCGCGACATCTGGGTTCAGTTCCTCATCGAGGCGGCGCTGTTGAGCTTCACCGGAGGACTCATCGGCATGGCGGCCGGTTGGGGCATCGCAGATGCGGTTGGCTATTTCGTCGACGAGATTACGCCGCTTGTGACCCCGGATATCATTGTCCTTGCCGTCTCAGTGTCTGTCGGCATCGGGCTGTTCTTCGGATTCTATCCTGCGTTCCAGGCCTCGCGACTGAACCCGATAGACGCGCTGCGCGCAGAGTAGTGTTGATTCAAGCACACTTCGGAAGCCGTCGAGTCACTCGACGGCTTCTTGTTGTCTCGCCAGGAGAGTGCGCGAGCCCCAATACCTGACCACGAGAGCCGCGCAGACAACGAACAGCACCGACTGCAACACTCGCGCCTCCGGCGTGAGATTCATCGTCTCCCCGGAGAGATTGACCACAAAGTGGAACAGTATTGCAGAGAGAGTGCTGCGAGCCGTGTTGTTGTAGAGCCATGTATAGAGCACGGCGGTCGCAATGATGCTCGCATTGAAGGCCGCAAATGGAATCAGTTCGAGACCTATCTGCTCGCTCTGAAACGTGCCCTGCATGAAGAAGAGTGGCAGATGCCACAGCGCCCACACGCATCCAAGAACCAGGCTCGCCGCGAGCGCCCCAAGACGTGCCTGTAGCCCATCCAACGCATAGCCACGCCATCCGAGTTCCTCAGGAATGGGCCCAAACGCCAGCACGCCGAGGGCGAACGGAACGAAGGAGAGCGGGGCCGCGACGAAGCGCAGCAAGCTGTTCCACTGTGGTGTCGCAGCACATAGAACCGACGCGAGAGCAATCGCAGCGATGTTCAGAACAGGCACAAGCACCCAGATGGCGAGGTGCCATCGCGCGCCGATACGACGAATGTCGATAGCCCTGACAAGGAACTCGCGCCACACATTCCTGCTTCGCTCCTGTCCGACGAGAGAGAGTGCGACCACCATCGGCCCAACCCCACCGGCAAACATCAGCAGGTTCAGAGGGAACGACATGACATCGCCACCACTGAGAGCGGCAGGTATCCAACAGCCCCAGGATATGACAAAAGTGAGAAAGAAATAGCGGCGGCAATCGGTGGAAGGAAAAGGGAGCTCACTCATGATATCGAGCCGACAATCCGAAAGCGGTCTTCACTCCATCGAGTCATCGTCTGGTGGTTCGACCGGAGTCTCGGCGACAACGTCACCATCTGATACGACGGCAGGTAGACAAGCGGCCTCTTCGAATTCAGACCGGCTCACCGCAAGGAAGATGATAGCGAGCACTCCGAGGAAGAACGGCGGCGGAATCATAGCGGCACAGATTGCGCCGGCAAGGGCCAGACCCCAACGTCGCCTTCGAAGCGCGAGCACGCCGCCCGCAATCGCGACTGCTCCGAGCGCGATGCCGAGCGGCGCGAGACGATTGATGATGAGCGTCTGGAACGGGTTGAACTGAATCCATGCGGTCGGGTAGGAGGACGTGATGGTCACCAGAATCGTGCCGGACATGACACCCCAGGTTCCGGTGACAAGACAGAGTATCCCTCCGACAGTGGACATCCAGTGTTTCTGCATCGTGCGTTCCTTGAACAGGCAGGGGCACTATACAGTACGGCTGCGTTCGCGAACAAGCGAAGCGACAAACGCCGGGCCACGTTTCAACACACGGGCACGTCGATAGCATTCAGCACTGGCATCGCAACGTGCGCAGGGAGCCAACCACGCCGGCAGGCCCCCTGTCTGGACACTCGAAATCGAGTTCTAGTCCTCGTCCGACTCCAGGTACTCCATCATCTGGCCGAATCGCGAGGGCATGGTGCCACCGAAGACCAGGTAGGTCCTCGTCGGGTACCTCGCTCCAGCCTTGTGAGTCGCTTCAAGTGCGTCTGCGAACGCGTCAACCATGCTTCCCGGAATCGCCAATGACGTCTCGTGGTCCTGCGTCATTGCGAGCATACGGTCTCCACCACCGGCCAATACCGATTGCGGCTTCCCCGTGAGTATGGTCCTGGCGATCTGCTCAGAACACGCACCGCCCCCCATGCTTCGAGAGACGACCGCCTCACCAGTGACGTACGCGACGGCCTGTATCATGCGAGCGACCTGCGCAGGGTCGCCATACATGACTACCACATGCGGCTCAAAGGTTGCCCGCTCAATGGGAGCGGCGACAATGTACTTGTGTCGTCCATGTTCAAGGTGTGCCATTCCCTGAAGCATGTTGGCGGTGACTTCCTGACTGGAGAACCAGTATGGAATATCGAATCGACCGTCCAGAAAGCCTTTCTTTGCGGGCACGAAGCCGACTGCCACGCTGCCGATGGGGCATAGCATGTCCTCCTGGCTCATGGCCACAACAACCCCGTTGCGCCGTGCCAACGCGGTCCCCTGGCACAGGGGCATCTTCACACCGAAGTCGCGCATCGGCATACGCGTGCGCTCCGGCATCTCTTCCGCAGAATCGAGCATTCGTATTGCGACCGGCGGCGTGCCAAGTCGCACATAGGTTTCAACAGCCTGTCCAAGCCGAGCCAGATCCATTGTGGGTGTCCTCCTTTGTGTTCTCCTGTTGGGCGATGATACCAGTGAACCTGCAGCGAGTCACCTTGACTCCTAACGACGTCTTAACCATGCAGCGGGTCGCGTCATGCTATCAATAGCCTTCGAGGAAAGGATAACCATGCACAAAGTATCGACGAAGTTGCCGGCAACTGCGTCGTGGAGAGTTCGACTCGAAGTACTGGCAGTCTCTATCGTGTGTGCGGGAGTACTGCTGGCGCTGCCGATGGGCGCACTGGTGAGACCCGTCAATGTTTCTCTCGTCGAGATGGAGAACGCCGGCACATCCAATAACGCCGTGACCATTGGCGTCATGATCGATGCGCCAGTCCCGATACTGGGCGTGCAGGTGGACCTTTCATACGACCCGTCCGAGTGCAGGATTGTCAGTATCAAGGAGGCAGGCTTCTTCAGATTCGACAAGGCAGAGCCTCTCGGTCTGACGTTCTTCCATCCCGGCATCCATGATGAAGAGACGGGAGTTGTGGAAGCGATGGCATCGTGCCGTTTGTTCGGGGAGCCGCTGGCAAAGCGCGGCACGAACAGCTTCGCCACCGTCACGATTGAATCCGTTCGGACGGGTACTTCATGCGATGCGTCGTCACTGAGCATAGACAGCATGATGGTCGTCGATGAAGACGGCCTTGTCATTGTTGCCACGGGAGTCTATGCGGACCAGTACATGTACCGCGTACCGCTTGACGAGCCAAGCTGAGCCCTCGATGACTCTGGCCTCAGCACGTAGTGCAACGTATGCCTTCTTGTCGTGAGGGAGGCGCACGATGGCGAACTTCACCCTCAAACATAAGGCTGTGCTCGACGAGATGCTGCTCGTCGATCCAAACGTCCGGCCCTGAAGGATGTTTGGCTACACTGCATACTACGTAAGAAGAAGGCTGGCGATCTGCCTGTACGAGCAAGGCGTTGGCATCAAGCTTCACGAGAAAGCCGCCAAGAGACTGCTGGAGACAGACCCGAACGTGGTCCCGTTTCAGCCGCTTGGCAAGCCGAGGATGCGTGAATGGGTGCAGATCAACCCGGTCGAATCGGGGGAATACCGGCAGTATCAGTCCGTGTTCGATGAGTCGGTGCAGTACCTCCTGTCACAGCCACCAAAGGCGCGCAAAGCGGGGCCCGGAAGCTCGTGCGCGAGGGCCCAAGAAGCCAAGCAGACCCAACGTTGACAGCCCCTCGATCTTCCACCATAATGACTGACCAGTCAGTCACATCAAGAACGGCAGCCGATGGACCTCAAGTACAAGCCCGTCAAGAGCAATGCTCCCCGCCAGGGGAAGCGCGACGCCATCATGGACGCGGCGATCGAGGTCTTCGGCAAGAACGGCCTCGACGGTGCGAACGTGGACGATATAGCCCGCACGGCGGGCGTTGCAAAAGGGACCATCTACCTCTACTTCACGAGCAAGCACGAGATATTCGACGCTGTGCTGGCAGAGCGCTGGCCGGGTCCCTTTCTCGATGACATGTTGCCGGACATGGCCGGGGTGCCGGGACTGTATGAGTTGCCTCTTGAGGTTTCACTCGAGCGGCTTGGTATGCGGTTCCTCGAGGCCATCGAGGACAACATCAGCGTTTTCAAACTGGCTATCATCGAGGCCCAACGCTACCCTCAGCGCGCCGAACACCTGTTCGAGGGCACCTTCCTCA
>Ga0272443_10007609_pt1 | contig 10288 bp, 28 predicted proteins | sample SSMAcet12_FD_193581 | JGI IMG/M metagenome (GOLD analysis project Ga0272443, IMG submission 193581) | Marine sediment archaeal communities from Little Sippewissett salt marsh, Falmouth, MA, United States - SSM-Acet-12 | ecosystem: Environmental > Aquatic > Marine > Wetlands > Sediment ... | reverse complement strand
CAATCTTCCATGGAGGATCCTGAATAACTGTATCAAAAGTATTATCATTCCATGGTAAATCATTCATATCTACTTTAACAGCATCTTTATATCTTGGTTCAATATCTGCAAGAACATCACCAATCATAGACATACCATTAGGACAATTCAAAGTATAACCTTCTCTTTTACCTGAAATAAAATCATTAACAGATTTATTCCATATCCAACATTTCTGTAATTTAATATCTTTATTCATATCTTTTAACTCCTACCTTAGTCTCCAAAAGGAAACCAACAATTATAAATAGCTAATGCAAAATATATTGATATTCCACTAACAGCAATTGCAATTATTAACATTTCATAACTCAACATACTTACATTCATTTTTCTTTAATTCCTACCTTATATATTTTTTTCAAACCATATTCTAATATTTTCAGGTGCTTCATTTTCTTCTTTCAACAAATCAATAAAAATCTGTCTACCTTCCATAACATCAATACCAACTTTATCAGATACAACTTTTGCAATAACTTCTCTAACAACACAACCTACTGCAAAATCTATCATAGATACATATTCAGATTCATTATCTTTTTTTATTTCTTGATTACAAGTTGGACATTTCATTATATTCCTACCTTATTAATTTCTTTTTTATCTTTTCCCATATAGATGGTTTTTTATCAATCAATTTTAATTTAGGAATATCACTAATCTTTGCACCCATTCGTTTACCATTTTCATTATAAATATATTCTATTTTCATTGTAATTCTACCTTAACTCTGGATCAACTTTAAACAACACAAGTTGATTATGCTTTCTAACTCTTGATCTAAAATCTTTAGCTTGTTTACTTGTCCATCCAATAGGAACAAATGTTTTACTTTTCATAGTTTGATTATCAAAGTAACAATCAGCAACTTTAACATTCCAAACTTTACATAGATCAAGTTTCTTTATACATTCATTATAAGATATACTTGGATGATTACAGATCATAAACAAAATTAAATCCTCAGATTTATAACCAACACTATAAAGTATCTTCAAAGCATCTCTAATTTTCATCTGATCTTTATAAAACCAATCCCAAGCAAGACGAACTCTTTTAAAATGATGCTTTCTCATTTCCTCTGCAATCTCTTTAGTAAGAAAACGATAATCAATACCACAAAGAAATTCATACACAATCTTCTTACCATTATTAATTGGTAGTGATCTAAGAATATCTAATGCATTTGGTTTACATAACAGATTCATATCCATAATGCCTATATCATGTTTAACGATCTTGGGTATATCAAACACCTTTTGCTCTTGTGGTTCATAACACCAGGGACAATTATGAGGACAACCTTCAGTAATCCTGATCCATTGTTTATCATCCTTGATCTTATTGTATGGTCCATACGAATATTTTACTTCAGGTTTACTTAATCTCTTTTGCATCCTTACACTTTTACCTTATTTATTTCTCATTGTATGAACTCTTTTAACTGTTGTTTCTCTACTTCTTGGTGTGCTATTTCTAAATTTTTTTGATGTTTTCATTAGTTCTTTATATATCCCTTTTATAGTTTTTGCTTTTTTTACCATTCTTTTTCACCTCCTTTTTATTTCTATATCCTATATCAATTATTTTCATTTAACTTTTACCTTATTTATCATTTATAAGACCAAACCAATAAACAACCCAATTATAAGCACCATGACGATGTAAAAAATCAAGAAAACCATCACTTTCCATTTTACGCTGCTGATGCCCTAACCAATCACGAGCTTGCTCACGCAACTTCTCTTTCTGCTCAACACTAATAAAATCACAATCATTCAAAGTCTTAAGAACATCAACCTTACGTGACACATAACTTTTCATTTATACCAGTCACCCCACAAACCAAGATCATCATCCCCATTGTTTTTAGCCTTAAGATAATCCTCCAACAATACAACCATAGCTGCAACGAAATAACCCACGATACAACCAGCTATAAACCAGATATAATCAACCATGACGCCACCCGTAATAACTTACACGTTCACACCTGGTCTTATGGTTATCAATCATGATACTCACACGATGCAGATCACCAGCATCAAAAACACCAGACATAACAAGATGCGGGATACTCCCACGGCCAGGGCTATAACATTCAAAGATACCATAATAACAACCATTCATATTATCAGACTCCTAAACAAACAACCCAACATATAACCAGCAAGACAATAATAAACAAGATAACGATCCTTCATACTAACATCTCCTCAATATTAGGACGTTTTATCCCTGCTTTATGTTCAAAGTTTATCTTACGTAACTTCTGAATGAGATCATCTAATTTTATATATGGAATAAATACTCGTTCCCCTCCTGATTCAACATCTACTAAATGAAAACCGTAAAGGTTTCCAGGCTCAAAACGAAGCTCATCAGACATACTTTAAACGACCTCCGAAATATTTATATAAAGATTATTGTTTATAGTTATTCCTTCTTTTTTGTTTTTAGCATATACTATATTGTTCCAGTAGAAATATGTATTATTTTGTTTATACTGTTTTTTAGTTCCAGTGGAAATAAGGGGGTCCCTCCCTTTCTCCTTTAACAAAAAAAAACTTAAAAAAAATAAATAAATAAAACCCCATGGGGTTTTTGCCGTGCTAATTGTTATCATAATACAGCCACCCAGGTCATAACACGTTTACCAGTACGACGATCAACCTTATAATGATCAAACTCTACAAAACCCATAGCACGAAGCTCTTTAACACGAGGAGTCACACTATTAATAGGGATATTAAGAATACAACTTATATCATGGTTACTAACACCCGGATATACCTTGATAATGTTAAGAATCATACGTTGCCTGTCACCCAGGCTATTTTTAAGATCATAATATGCTTCTAAGCTCGTCTCCTGAATCATCCCACTCTCCCTCATAAAAATCTGATATTCTGGTCTGCATTTACTTCCCTTTTTTTTCTTTTTTAATGTTATACTCATTAAGTATGACATTTATCTCACCTATCAAGACTTTAAGCTCACTAGTGTTGTCAACATCAGCCTCTTTACAATACCAAAAACCACTACTAGTCTGACCAACAGTGATCTTCTTATCTTTTATATTTATAAATTTATCTAACATAGTATATCACCTTTAATGTTGTGAGGAGGAGATGGTAGAGTTTTACGAGGTCTTAAATAAAATTTTATCAAGTGTGCTTTCCAGGTGAGGAGGAAAAATATATTAGGGGATGCACCAAAACGAATGACGATATGGTTATTTCTCCTCGGCTCTACCACCTCACGGGGTTTTGTAACACCAAGGATATATGTGGTAATGTTTCGGAGAGAATAGGAATTAGGGAATAACTCCTTATATCCTTGGTTGTTACCATAATACATTATTTTAACTCTCCTATATATTCATAATTAATTATTTTAATCTCATTTAGAAACATTGGATAAACAGGTTTTTTACTTATTCGGTTGCCTTGCCTGAAAACATTTTTATCTCTAACGTGTATTATTACTCCCATCCTCACCACATCCATTCATGAAATATTCCTTCCATGTTTTCTCCCCTTTCAGTTTTAATACTTTGATGTATTCTTTATCTTCTAGTGTTATCCTTATCTCTTTCATCAAACAAGTAAACACTCACTCACTATTTATAGTTTTCTATTTTTTTTTCTTAGCCTTAAGCTTATCCATCAAAACCTTCAACTCACTACTAACATCCTTAAGGTACTTCTTACGTCTAACAATATACTCATCATAAACAAAATTAGGGACATAACAACTAAAATTATCCTCAAACTCCTTACGAAACTTTTTTTTACCACTAGGCAGACTATACCATTTAATACCAACAGCACGTCTATTATAACCACCATTATCACCCATATAAATAGTAATCTCATAATCATCATAATGACGAAGAGCAGGTAACAAACGACCCTTATCAGGACAATTAATCAACAAACTATTAGTAGCAGTACGAATAGTATCAAAAGCAGCAGCCAACAAACTAGTTTCATAAAGATTAATAAAATACAAGTAGCTACTAAAATGAACAGTAGCATCATCAATACACATCACAGGACTCACAACATCCTTATCAATATTAGATTCAATACGCTCAATAAACTGATCAGGTGTAAAAACCATACAATCCAAAGCACGTTTATAACAATGTTCAGGACTACCACCTTCAAGCTGATAAAACACCTGAGCCATAATCTTAAGGTTATACATACTCTTACCATAACCCCTTTCAGCTTTAGTGATAGCACTAAGAAACCCTTTATGTTTACACTTATACACTATACGTTTTGCAAGTTTCAAATCCCAATCTTCCATATATATACACTTTCCAATCTATATTTAATCCACATTATCATAAATGTTAATAATAAAAATAAATATCAATCATGACCAACTTCAAAACGAATCTTAGGAAAACATAACTCATAATCCTCAAGAAGCTTAAGAATATAAACAAAAAGATCGTCAAAATCTTTCTTGCCATCCATAGTTAGATCCTCATGAGCAGTACCCCTATTCCAAAAATCCAAAGCCTTAGTTCTCAGTTCATTAGGCAACAACAATGCAAAAGTAACAACAGAAGATTCATAAGCCTTAATATCAGTATCACGATATAATGATATATCTTTTATTTTACTTAACAAAACCCCATTCTCATAATTAAGAGGCTGACGATAAACCCTTTTACTATCATAATCATCCATGGAAAAGTCCTTTCTCAATAGCTACATTCCAACAAATAGTTTTCTTATCATGCAGACTATCAATATAGATCTGCATACGACCAGTGTTATTCAGATCAATACATTCAAGTTCACCCTTATCCTTAATATATTCCTTCAACTCCTGTAATCTTTTATGTTTCTCATCATCAATACGGTCAAACTGATCCTGAATAATTTTACCCTCTGGTTTATCAGCATCAATAGTGTCAAGGAAATTATCAATATTACCCTCACATTCTTTAAAATATGTAGCATTTTCTGTACCAAGGCCCATAGTGAAATTCATATTAGCCTGATCCAAATATTTCATCCTTAGAAAACCAATATTGTTCTTATCCATATTACAAATACTCTCCAAATATATAACCCATCATAAACATAACGAAACATAAAGCCAAGACTTCAAGCCAAAAAACACCAGTGAGAAAGGTTTTATTCTTAACAATCCTTTTTTTCCTAAGACTTTTAGCCATAAAAAACTGTTCACCCCCCAAAGACAACAAGATAAACAATGACACCTACGACACAAAGAGTAGCAAGAGTCCCAATAGCTATTTTCATACGAGGAGTTAAAACCTTATCCTGAGTAGCGGCAAGATAAGCCTCCACCTTAACGGTTTTAAGAAGTGTGCTAAGAGTCAAAGGCCTAGCTTTCTCCCAGTAACGTTCAAAATCACCCCAGCAAATAGTTTCACCAGCGACAATAGTCCTAATTTTCTTTTTTAACGTACCAGCTTCGTTTAAAATTTTTTGGTTCTCCATCATCATTAATCACCTTATCAACAAGATCCTCAACACTACTATCCACAGGGTCAACCATGACATCAGGTAAACGATTAGCCATCTCAGGATGCAACTCATGAATAGTTTCAACGACCTCCTTACTATTGTTAAAACCAGTATCATAAAGCCATTTAGTAAAATTCATGAAACGAGGATCAGGAGTATGATTCACATTTTCCAACACAAAACGGATATTCTGTTTACCCCAACGATAAACACTACCTTTACCAAGATCATGAATAAGACCTATTTTAGGTGCTTCAAGAAAACTCTCACTATGAAACGGTCTATTAGCAAAAAGAGGTTCACAAGTACCATCACGTCTAAGAAAAATAATAAGCTCCTTACCAAGGGGTTTCTGCTCCCACAGCTGCAGGGTTTTAGTACTACCCAGCCTTATAATAGCGATAACACCAGACATAGCGATAAGAATAGCACCTATCCATTCAAACTGCATCAAAGCAAACAATGGCAGAATCTCAGGTAAATACATCAGGATAAAACCTAACATTATAAAAAGAAGCATAACTGATATGATGATCATTCAGCATTCTCCTCAATGTTATCCTTATGTTTAAAGAAATTGATACGTCTCTGCTTAGGCTTCTCAGTTTCATCCTTGATTTTCTGACGGATAGTATTATTCTCCTTAGTGAAAAAACCATTCTGACCACGACTATATTGAGTATCACCAATAGTGTCAAGAGTAAGCTCCTCAGCATCATCCCAAAGATTAGAAGCCTCTAAAAGACTAATCTCATAACGTCTGATACGTTCAATCTGTTTCTGCTTACCATCATTGAAATTACCGAGAGGCAGCCATTTAGAGACCACACGGACAAGATTAGGATGACGACCAATGAAATCCTTACTTGTTATATCAGTAGTCTCAACCTCAGTACCCCACCGTAAATACTTAGTCGTCTCAGCAGTAGGCAGACTACGAGGGTTAAAACCACCCTCCTCATCATCATCATCCTCAGTGTTTCTTGGTATATATCTCATCTATAACTCCCATATCCTTCAACTCTAAAAACATGTTAACCAAACCAGTCATAACAAAAAAAACTCCCATGAGAAAAGCCAATAGAAAACTAGCAAGACCCTTAACTGATAAACTAAAAAGAATAAATATAGCACCAAGACCGACAAAAAGAAAATGTGTACTAAAAGCCTTCAAAATATTTTTCTTATTATTATTATTTTTCATCTCTATATCCCTCTTAAAACTATTATGAACAAAACTAGAAAACTTACCATCATAATGATTATTCAAATAATTAGTTTCATTTTCAAAAAGACGACAAGTATAAACCTTATCTTGCTCCATAGAAGGGTATTACGTTGTAATACTATATATATTTTAAACGTATAAAAAGAAAGAAATATATGGGGAGATTATTCACCCCATTTTATAGACATAACCAATGATAGCTACAGCAATGGCCACAACAGCAACAATTGGTGCTATAACATAGAATGTATTTGCGTTATCAGTAATATCTGTTGTACTATTACCAGCATAATGGATGTTAGTACCACCAGTTGTATTACCAAACACGTTTTCCTCAATCTTTGAATCAACTGAGTCAACATCTACGCTACCAGCCATGTTGTAAACGATAAGAACGCTTATAACAATAGTGACGAGCATTCCTATAATCATTCCTATCATTTTGGCGTTACCTGTATCTTCTTTGTAAAGCTTTCTCATGACAGATCACCTTACATACGGGTAACATAACCAATTATCACAACTGCTACAATTACTATTGCCAGAATCGGTGCAATCGTGAAAAATGTTGCTGCTTGGTCAAGTGTATCAGTTGTTGCATTTGCTGAAGGTGTGCCAGTTAGATCTGCATCTATAGTTGTGGTATCTATACTGCCAGCTACATTATAGAATATTAAAACAGCTATAATTAGAGTGACAAGTACTCCTACAACCATGCCTATCATTTTGACGTTACCATTTTCATCAGTTTTTATATCTCTTAACATGGTATTATTTACCTCCTTTTCATTTATAAAATAAGGTATTTGTAAAAATAGTATTTATATTTTAAACGGTAATAAAAAGTATTACACCTCTTAGAACCAGTTTGTGCCTAATAGTTTTCTTAATTTTTTTTCATCAATAATAATTGACTCGTTTTTATGCCTGTTATTATACACGATATAATTGGTTTTAAGGCTTATTTTACGAGTTAAAGCACTAGGTTTAGTTTTGGTTATACCATTTTGTTTAATCCGTTTCACCATTTTATGAAACTCTTGATCCAACAAATATCACCTACCTTTAAAATTACCCCATTTATCATATACCATAGCGATAATATAGATGAACATGACCAGGCCTATACCCATAAAGAAATATGTTAAAAATGGGCTTATAGGGCTGGTAAAATTATGTACACCTACCTCAATACTGCTACTGCTGCTATTGTATATCTGGTAGGGTATCTCTATCTCCATGTTGGTTAGTCCTAATATGAACCATAACGGTATGGAGATTATACCAGCTACTATATTCCAAAAAGGATGATTCTCTGATTGTACGCTGAAAAGCATTAGTATTATTGCAAATATTAACAGGATTATAAACATTATATGCCACATTTTTTTATCACCTTTTCATAAAATATATACTAACTATGACACCTACTATGCCAAGTGTTGTGAAAACATAGTAAATAAAAGCCATTTCAGGCTGTCCAGTGAACAAATTACTGCTGCCTAATATGAGAGTACTGGCTAATAGCCAAACGCTTGCTGCGGTTGTATCACGGGTTTTAACATAAAGAGCGATGGCTATGAAGCTTATTGGTACAAGCCAGAAACCATGGCCTAGATAACCAGTGAAAGGGCTAAATACTGTCTCCCAGGGGTTATTTAATAGATCTGTGCCGTTAATAGCCATGTTTTTATCCACCTCCAGTGAGCAGCCCTATCACTGCTGCTATAAAAATAAACATTACTCCTACAGTAAAAATAAGTATGAAATCCCCTGGTATATAACCACCATAACTAAAAACAGATGTGAAACGTATCCAGCTAGTCCAAAATACTTCACCAAAGAAAAATAATCCTATAGGTATCATTGACCTTGTGAAATATGCAAGGGCTATAGTTCCAAGTAATGCCAAGCTTGTGACACCAAGGAAAACATAATTCATATTTGGGTTGTCCAGCCCTGTTAAACTGCTGAGAGCGTTATCAGTACTAGAAACATCAACACCTGGGCTGCCTTCAACAGGGAAAGCATTTAGACCTTGTATAAAATTAGCGACCATTGTGAAAACCAATAAGAGCATACATATCATTACAGCTATACGGAAAAAACTATTCATCCTTTATCAACCCTCCTTGAAACCTGCCATTGTACCAGAACACCTAACAAAATTAGTACTATGCAGACGCTGCTGCTGAGCATGTCAAAACCTATTACCACGTTGAATCCAAGTAGTATAAAACCAGTGATCAACATGCTTAGTCCTACATTACGTTGACCAAAAGCAAATAAACCTGCTAGTAGTATTATAATACCGAAAATAGCTGACCAGGTGAAAGGAGTGGTTCCTATGACGTTATCAAGTAACATGTTGAACTCGTTTTGACTTGTTTTAACAATGCTTTCATCATGACTACTGAATGGATGACCTGATATTATGAACATATCAATAGTATAGTTAAAAACAGTATGATTAAGATGTAGATAAACAGTATATGTGTTGCTAGTGTTTATACCTGTGAACCATACCTGGTAATTGTTGTCACCTGTTCTAAAATTATCACTACGTAATGCTGTGATATTGTCACTATGGTTAGTCTCAAAGAGTTTGATGCTTGTGTTTACTGCGTTGTTGTCACTGCAGCTGAAGTTAACACATATAGTGTTGTTGTTATCTACTAAATGGCCATTGAATAATATTATTTCATCATAGCTGGTTTCGTTTTCAAAATCTGTCTCTGATGCTGTAAGAGTGAAAGTCTTATATCTGTCAGTGTCAAAAACTATGTTGCTAGGTCTCCAGTTCTGACCTGTTAGGCTTTGGTAATTATCAGCTGATATATTTACTTTGTAAAGGGTTTGTGGTATAAGAGGTACTGTCTCAGTTTGGCCATAACCATCTGTTATTAAACTAGCTACCTCATTGTAGCTATCAGTGTTGTTATCATAGAAACGTATAACGACTTTAGCATTTTGTATAGGGTTGTTGATCTCATCAATGACTTGTACAACGTAATCCTGAGTGGTTATAAATTCATCATCATCACCAGCATCCCCGCCACCTGGATCTGTCTCTGTTTGAAATGGTGGTAGATAAAAATTATATTTATAATACTGGTTTTGTACTAGATCCTTGTAATATGTACGACTAGTATAAGTAGAAGCGTTTATTATTATGATAGTGTTCTCACCATAAGGTATATCATTTATATCAATAGAATGAGGGTTAGTAGCACTACTGACCTGATATGTGATGGTCCCATCGCTGTTAGTTATCAGCAGACCAAATGGGCTTATCTCCATAGATGGATTAGATTCATTATAGACACTGATGTTAATAGCACCCCATGGTAAATCAAGTTTACAGTTATCAGGGCTGAACTCTCCTGTGTTGTTATAACTCCAAACACTGAAATAATAACTACTTGTAATTGTTACATTATAAAAAAGGCTGCTACTATTATGAACAATAGTCCCATCAGAAATACTACTTGGATAACCACTG
>Ga0272443_10007606_pt1 | contig 10290 bp, 10 predicted proteins | sample SSMAcet12_FD_193581 | JGI IMG/M metagenome (GOLD analysis project Ga0272443, IMG submission 193581) | Marine sediment archaeal communities from Little Sippewissett salt marsh, Falmouth, MA, United States - SSM-Acet-12 | ecosystem: Environmental > Aquatic > Marine > Wetlands > Sediment ... | reverse complement strand
TGTGAGGATCGTGGATAGGAGTGAGAAGGATGGCGGGGCGCAGTTGGTTTGCCTGGAGGCGACGTCGCTGGTGATGAGGCTGGAGGGAGAGCACGGGTTCACGAAGGAGGATGGGCCGTTTGAGCAGGCGATTCGGTTTGCTTTGGAGCAGAAGGACCGGACTTATGAGTTCTCGGAACGAGCGCCCCAGCGGAAGTACACGGATGCCATGCTGGAGGAGGTGCGGCGGTTTCTGGCCGGGAAGGATGAGGCCGAGATTCGGGCGTTGGCGAGTGATCAGCAGTCTGCTTTGTATGAGATGTGTTCGAAGAAGGCGGGGGATCTGCCGCGGTATTTTCCGGCGATCGGGCATGTTTTGTGTGAGAGGGGGATTCTGTGTGGGCGGAGTTGCAAGCCGGGGTTGATCTATGTGGAAGAGAGGAAGCGGAAGGAGTAGGTGCGGTGGGAGTGATTGGCTGGTGGTGTTTTTGAACAGGAGGAATCAGAGGAATCAGAGAGGGAACGGCTGATTGACATTGCCACGAAAAGGCACGAGAAGACACGAAGAGGGATGTGGAGGATTGAGTTGCCGCGCTGCGTAGGCTTTCGGGAGCGCGACGGGTTGAGATTCCACGGGTTTGCGCCCGAAGCTACGGTGTGGCACGGCGTTGCGAGGGTTGGTAGACTGCGGGTTTGAGGATGGTGTTTTTCGGCTTCCATTTTCTATTGCAGGAACATCATGGCAGATTCACCTATCTTTCCATCGCCCAGTGACGACCCGGAGATGGATCAGGCCGGGGCGAAGGCACGGCAGACGTTTCGGTTCTTTTGGCGGGAGATGGCGTGGGAACGGCGTCGGATCGTGCCGGGGCTGGAGTTGGCTGCTGTGAAGGGATCGTTCTCTGATCCGCCGGAGATACGTGCCCAGAATCCCGATGGTCTCGAAGTCGAGCATATGTGGCTGTTGGAGGTTGATTTCGACGGTCGGCAGGTTCATGGGACTCTGATCAATGCTCCCCACTCACTCAAGACGTTCCACGAGGGAGACCGAGTGACGATCGCGGGGAAGCAGATCTGCGATTGGATGTATGTGATTGGCGGCAGCGTCTATGGAGGGTTCACCGTCGATTTGTTGCGATCACGGATGGGGAAGGGGGAACGGAAGCAGCACGATCAGGCTTGGGGGTTCGACTTTGGCGATGTGGGCGTGGTGAATCTTGTTCCGCCGGAGTATGTTGGGGAGGCTCCGGCGAAGAAGGGAGGTTTGTTGTCGTTGTTCGGTGGGGCGAAATCGGAGCCCCAGGACTACGCGGTGGTGGCTGCAACGGAGCATCCGATGTCGGTCAACATGCGTGAGTCGCTGGAGCAGACTCTGACGGAGACCCCCGGCTTCCTTCAGGATACTGATGACCATGGCTTTACCTTTCTGCACCAACTGGCGCTAGCCGGTTCTTTGGATGGGGTCGATGTCTGTTTGAAGCACGGTGCCGATCCGAAGAAGGCTGCGTCGAACGGGATGACGCCGTTTGCGTTGGCGAAGAGCTTGGGTTGGAAGAAGGTTATGGCGAGATTGCAGGAGGCGGGTGGGGGGTAGTGTGTGAACGGGTGAACGGCGTTGGCTTCTGATAGATTTGCCGATGGCTTCAGGCTGTCGTTTGGTCAAGGCGTGAGTTCATGGACCAAGAGTTCCTCAGGCGTTTTGTTGATGTCTGCATTTTGAATGAACGCGCGGTTCGAGCGGTAACCCTGCAGATCCGGGCTTCCGTTGTCAGCCACTTGTTCAATGAACATGCAAGACTCAATAAGGAGTAGCGAATGAAGAAGCTGATCGTAGTGACACTTGCCGCCCTGCTCTGCGTCTCTGACCTGTCAGCAGACGACGCCTGTGTAGCAGACTTCACGAAGATGCGGATGAAGTACGCCAAGGGAGAGGATTTTGATCCTGGGTGGAAGCGTCATTAGGATCGCGAGAAGATCACGGAATTGTGGGACAGCAAGAGAATTGACGAGGGTATGGCACTTGCCAAGGAGTGGCTGGCGAAGCATCCTGTCGACGGTGAGATGCATGCGTGGTACGCATTTTTTCTGAAGAAGCAGGGCGACTTTCAGGGCTACTTCAGGCATATGCATTTCTACCAAGGACTTCTTGCTTCCATCACGAGTTCCGGCACGGGTCTTTCGGCCGAATCTCCGATGAAAGTCATTTCCGTGTCTGAGGAGTACACGGTGCTCAGAGCATTGGACGCCAAACGCATTCGGCAGGCCCTGATGGTGAATGAAGCTGGCGCTCCTTGTGATCAAATGGTGTGCGAAATGGACGGAGAAGAGCTCACTCTCTATTTCGACGTCACCCTATCGATGGAACATACGGCCAAGATGTTGGGGGTCCAGGAAGGGGGTGGAGCGTTGCTGCCATCCGAGGTGCCGCTCGGCGAGGGGCGAGCTACACGAGCTGGAGGTGGCCGTTGTCGAGGCGTTGGCGTTGCTGCATACGGTCGGCGAGTGTTGTGCTGTGTGTGACGACGATGAGCATGGTTTGCTCGTCGGCCTGGAGTTGGAGGAGGAGGTCGGCGACCTGGGCGGCGGTGGTTTGGTCGAGGTTGCCGGTGGGTTCGTCGGCGAGGACGAGGGCCGGTTCGCGGATGAGGGCTCGGGCGATGGCGGTGCGTTGGCGTTGGCCGCCTGAGAGTTCGGCGGGGCGATGTTCGAGGCGGTCGGTCAGGCCGACGCGGTCGAGAAGGAGTTTGGCGCGGTCGACGTCTTCGGGTTTGGTGGCTCCGCCGGCGACGGTGGGGACGAGGACGTTTTCGAGCACGGAGCACTGGGGCAGGAGGTGATGGTCCTGGAAAATGAAGCCGATCTTCTGGCTTCGGAAGGCGGCGACGTTCTTTTCGGACAATTCGGCGGGGTTTTGGCCGTCGATGGAGATGGTTCCGGAGGTGGGATGTTCCAACGCGCCGAGTAGGTTGAGGAGTGTGGTCTTGCCGGAGCCGCTGGGGCCGATGACGGCAAGGTTCTGACCGGATTGGAGTTCCAAGGAGATGCCACGGAGGACCACGAGTGGATCGGTTCGGGTGGGGAACTCTTTGGTGACGTTGTCGACGGTGAGTTTGGACATGGTCGTGGGGGCTTTTGGGCGGTGTTGACGTCGGGAATGTCCGGTGCGAGTCCGTGACGGCATTATAGCGGGTGGGGATATGTGGCGGGAGCGTGGGTGGCGAGCTGTCTTAGCCATCAATCGTCGCCGAGGGGTTTGGAACGTGGTGTCCTGGTGGAGACTTGGAACCGATGATGTGGTGGGTTATCGAGCGGCAGTTCACCACGCCCTTCGCCTAGGGCTCAGGGACGTGCCACCCGTGTCTTTAGGGACGTGCTGCCCGTCTTATGCTTTGAGGGAGGCGAGGAGGGCGCGGGTTGCGAGGCCGTAGAAGGTGTACTCGGTGTCGATTTCGGAGTCCCAGTTGCCGCCTCGGAAACCGCCGGTTTGTTGTTCCATGGAGTCGACATAGCGGCGGACGTTGCCGAGATTGACGGTGTCGAGGCTGTTCATGTCGGCCAGGGCAATCAGGCCGGTGCACGTGCTGAGGAGGTCGCTGATAGGGATGAGGGTGTTGGCACGGAGTCCGCCGTCGTCGGATTGCATGGCGGCGAGGAATCGCGTTGTTTTTTCTGCTTCGGTTGCGGTCAGTGCCATGGTCTCGTCAGCTTCCAGGAGTCGGAGGAGGCCGACGGCGGCGGCGGTGGGATTGGTTCCACTTCGGGCGATGGCGTCGAGTTCGCAGTATCCGCCGTCGGGACGTCTGCGGGAGTTGACCAGGGCCGCGACTTGGTCGGGTGTTTCGAGTTCTGCTCCGATGAGTTGCAGGCAGGCGACAGAGAGGAAGGTCTGATAGGTCGAACTGCGGCCGCTTTTCGGGGTCTTGGCGAAGCCACCGTCGGGACGGCGGAGTGGCGCGAGTCGTTCTTGAATGATCTGCTGGCGGTCGAGTTGGGCACGGGTGAAGACGTCGAGCCCGTAGCTGACTTCGAGGAGCACTGAAGAGAAGACGAGGGAGAGGAAGTCGATTGCGGGGAGATCTTGGGAAAGACTCGCCTGAAGGAAGTCTGCCGTTCGCTGGGCCTGATCTTCGGTCAAGGCTGCCAGGAGGGCGAGTCCGCGGACGGCGAAGCCGGTGTAGTAGAGGTCGCTCTGGCCTTGTCTGCCCGCGAAGCCGCCGTCTTCGCGTTGGGCCTGGGTCAGGAAGTGGGCATGGCGATCGCGAAACGAGTCGGGCAGTTGCATGGCGCCCGCGGCGAGTCGAAGGGTCAGGTTTCCGAGATACGACATTCAGGAGGCTTCTGGGGTTGGTTTATGGGTGTTGGGCAAGGCTGGAGGCTGGAGACTGTAGGCTGGAGGGCTGAGAGACGGGGATTCCTGGCGGGGCGGTGTCGGGTCTTCGGGGTTCACTCTTTTTCACGAAGGGGTGTTTTTTCTTGCTCGCCCTGCCCTGCCCTTCAAGACGCTATCGTACAGGTTGGCTGTTCTCTGGGCCATGAGGGCGTCGTGGTATCGATCGCGGACGGCCTGCATGCCGCGACGTCCCATTTCTTCGATGCGGTCTGGAGATTCTGCCAGTTCGCGAAGGGATTGGGCGAGTGACTGTGCGTTTTCCGGCTCGAAGAGGATGCCACCGCCGGTGTCAGCGACAAGTTCGGGAAAGGCGCCGGCGTTTGCTGCAATGACCGGTTTTCCGTTGGCCCAGGCTTCGAGAGCGGCGATTCCCTTGCTTTCGGGAAATACGGATGGGAGGCAGACCATGTCGACGGACTGGAGGAAGTCGATCTTGCCGGACCGGTCTGGTGAGCCCGCGTAGAGGAAGCATCCGGGACGCTCGCTCGATTCGAACCGGCGTTCTACGTCGCGCAGATAGGCCTTGTCCTCGGGCGCGAGGTATCCGGCGGCGTGGAGGGTGAACTTTCGGTCCGGGGCTTCGGCGGTGAGGATCTTGAAGGCGTCGGCAAGGACATGGAGGCCTTTGTCGTGGCAGATCCGTGAGAAGTAGCCGATCCGCAGGTCGTCTCGTGGTGTCGTCGTGAGCTGTGGTTCGCAGTCGGCCGCGTGACCGGCAAGCTTGATACCGGGCGGGACCACGTGGATTTCGCTGGCCGGGACAGACAGGTAGTCAGCCATGCGACGAGCGAAGTGGTGATTCATGGCGACGAGGGCGTCGATCTGGCCAGCGCAACGCTGCAGTTCCTCGCGGGCTTCTGTTGCATGGGGCTCGGGGAGTTTTTCGAGGAAGATATCTTCGCCGGTGAGGCTGACGATGACGGGAATGTTCAGGCAAGATTGGATTGGGCCCGCGAGTCCTGCGAGAAGGACGTTGGACAGGTGGACGACATCAATTTGGGGGAGCTTTTGGAGCAGGTCGAGTAGCTTGTCGAGTTCCTTTTTCTGTCGTCCCGATTCGCCGCGGAGCATGGACACGGTCAGGGCGCCGAGTTCTGTCGCGTCGGTCTTGCCGCCCCAGCGGGCGAGCCAGTTGACCAGGCTGGGACGATCGAGCAGACGGTCGATGAATGCAGGCATCTTGCGGAAGAGAGCGGACTTTTGCTGGAGGAAGACGTTGAGCCCGCCAAAGGCGAGTTGCTCCTGGTGCACGGACTGCTCGTCGGTGCGTACGGGGGTGTAGAGGGGCATGAGGATGACGTCGTGGCCGGCCTCGATGAGTGCGGCCGCGAGGGTGTTGCCGTGCATGCAACTTCCACAGTACATTCCACCGGCGCCGGAGATGAGATGGACGACTTTGAGCGGAGACGTGTTGCTCATGGCAGGGCGCGAGAGATTCGAAATCCGAAACGAATTCAAAATACGAAGGACGAAGGTTCGAAACTCGTTGTATGATACCCCTCAGGCGTTTGATCGCCGAGGATGGTGTCGACGAGGCGGCGTAGCAAGGGGTTTTCTGCTTCAGGTATAGCCTGACCAGTTGGTTCCTCGGGCACGGTCAACGAGTAGACCATGGCACACGGGGTTTCAGGCCCGAACACGAGGAAGGAACGGGGTGTCTAGCTTGCTGTCCTCGCTCGCGCTTCGGGTTAGTATCCGAGGATGGTGTCGACGAAGTAGTGGAGCAAGCGTTGGAGGGATTCGGGTTGGACACCGTCGGCGACTTCTCGAGCCCGATTAGCGTGTTTCTGGACGAGACGGCGAGCTTTGGAGAAAGCCCCGGTTTGGCAGTAGAGGTCGTGGATCTGCCGCACGTGTTGTTGCTGGTTCTCGTCCTTGCCGTCAGGGGTGGGGAAGTCGTCCGGTTCCTTCGAAGCTTCCAAAGCCAAGGCCCAAAGGACAGTGGGGCGGCCGCCGATCACGTCCGTACCCTGCTCGCGTTTGTTACCGGGGTCGACGGTCCAATCGTCGAGGTCGTTGCGGATCTGGAAAGCGACTCCCAAGTGTCTGGAGAAACGGGCGATAGCCTGGTCGTACTCAGCGGCAGATCCGGCCAGCCGGATACCGGCATAGAGAGCGGCTTCGAAAGCAGGAGCCGTCTTGAGGGCGTAGATCTTGAGGGCATCGAGGGGAGCGACGGTTTTTTCGGTTCGGCTACGCCAGGCGAGTTCGGCCCCCTGCCCTTCACTCAAGCGGGTATGGGCCTGTCCCAATGCTGCGAGGATGTCCGCAACTGCTTCCGCGTCCAACTCGTCGCGCTGGGCGGCGACTAATCGGTAGCCAAGGCCAATCAGGTAGTCACCGACATTGATAGCGGTCGCGATCCCATGCTGGCGGTGAATCGTTTCCTGCCCATAGCGGAAGGCGTCGTCATCCTCGATGTCGTCGTGAACCAGCGACGCCTTGTGGAAGAGTTCGATAGCCAAGGCCACGCGTTTCACGGCATCCGGCACCTGAGCAACATGTTCCTCTCCCTTGGGTCCCCAACCATGGCCGCCGGTGAGGGCGTCATAAGCAGCGAGGGTGATAAAGGGTCGGAAGAACTTGCCGCCGCGTGTCAAGAATTCGCGGGCGAGTATCTCGGTCGATGCGATCGGGGGCAGCGCGTTGGGCGTTTGCTCATCGGAAAGATCGGCCCGGCTCCGCTCTCGCGGCAACAAGCGGGAGAGTTGGTCAGGCTCAAACATGCCGGCGGCGGCGCGGAGCAAGTGCACCTGGGTCTTGGCCGGTCGGTTGCTGGGTCGATAGGGCGTGTCGATCATTCCGAGCGCCCATGCCTCGTCGGTGGAGGTGTTGTGGCACGACGAGGAATGGAGGGGAACGGCCATGGCCGGCAGGCCCGTCATGAGGATCTTGTCGAGGGCCTTCTCGAGAGAGTTGAGGCAGCCGATACCGAGGACGGCGTCGGCCTTGCCTTGGAGGATCAATTGGAGGACGATGGGCGATCCTTCGGCAATGAGGACCTGGTAGCCTTTCTCCCGTGCGAGGGCGCGCCATTCGGTGAGGGCGCAGCCTCCGCAATCTTGGCACAACAGACCGAACTCGTTGTAATCGGCCGGACAGACTTCCTCGTTTCGCATGCAGTGGGGAAGGAGAAGGAGACGGCGGTCAAAGGGAGTCGCTTCGATTCGATCCTGCCAATAAGCGCTGGAGAGGATCACCATCGTCCAGCCCAGATAACTGTCGGGCAGTCTCAGATCGGAGAGTACTTCTCGAGCGTACTTCTCGATGCGGTGATGTACTAGAGGCTGGGTGCGATCGAGCTTGGCGACTTTCTCTTGGACCGCAGCGCGGATTGTCTCGCGCAGATCAACCGGTTGAGGTATCTGCTTCAGGTGAGCGGTACCGCCATTTGCATCGGCTGCGGTGAGGGTACCGTCACGAAGGGCGGGTTTATCTGGGGAAGGAACGATGGCCACCGTTGCTATCTCGCTTGCGGTCGTTCTGTGGCACTCGGAAAACGGGGAGGTCCGGGACTAGGGGGAAAGTGTTCTTTCGAGGGCTTCCCGGAGAGCCGACACCGCGAAGACCATGGGATACAACCTCTCATAATACCATAGCCGGGCGAAGTAAAAACCAATCGGCGTGGAATCACGGTGCCGATCCTGTTCGACGGCTTCAATAAGCCACTCAAGTCCTTTTTCTGTAGAGGTTTGCGTTGATTGGACGGAGGGGAACGCCAGGAGGGCTTCAAGGGTGACCGCTGTTTCTTCGGTTGAGGACACTTTTCCGCAGGGAGCCGCTCCCCAACCTCCATCGGATCGTTGTTGCGAGACCAGGTAGTGAAAACCCCGTCTGGCAGCTTCGGATTCCAGTCGGTTCAGATCTCGATAGGCCAAAAGGACACGGGCTGTGCCGTAGATGGGGTTTTGCTCATCTTCGCGGTGCTGGTTGCCAAACCAGAGGGGCATCCAGCTTCCGTCGGCGAGCTGTTGGGTGTTGAGGAAATGGAAACCGCGCTGGATTGCTGCTTCGATTTGATTTGGGGCGGTATCGCGCCAAGCGTGCAGTGCCCGAAGGGCGTGGGCGGTTAGATCTGTGCTGCTGCGGTCGAATGGCAGCTTCCCCCATCCGCGGCAGAAGGTGGGCCAGCCCCCGTTGCGGTTTTGCAGGCCGAGGAGCCAGTTGACTCCTGTCCGTGCTGCATCCTGAATTGGCTCTGCTTGCTGGTCCGTGGCCCCATGCACCAGTTTTGATAGGGCCAGTAGGGCTCCTGGCGTATCGTCTGCATCGGGGACGGCGCCGGTCAGATCGGTCCATCCCCAGCCGCCGGGATCGGCATTCGTGAAGGGATGTCGTACTCGGTGTTGGCATGCCAACAGCCACTCGAGGCATTCGTGTCCGACCGGGGGTGTTGAACCGTCGTCCAGGGCGTTGATCGAAAGGGTCGTGACCCATGTGGCCAAGTTTGTGTCGATTGGCCAGGAGCCGTCATCGCGAACGGAATCGAGCAGGAATTGGACGCCCTTGTGGACGATCGCATGATCGGCTCGCCCGATGCTGGCGAGGCTCATGACAACGAAGCTGGTTAGAGGCGTTGCTTCGAGAAAGCCGCCGCTTTCGGGTTGCATGCGTTCAACGACGTTCAGGCTGCGTTCGGTGGCAATCGATCGCGTCAGGCGGGTGATCGGATTGAGCGGTTTGCGGTGGAAGCACCGAGCCTGACCGATGGCGACCAGGGCGGGGATGGCGTAGCTGACGACAGGGAGTTGCAGGAAGCGGTAGAAACCATGTGGGAAACATGCCAGCTCGAAGGGGAGCGGTGAGACCTTGCTCCAGGGGACCAAACCGGCGATGGCACAGTTTGTGAGGATGGGCACGGCGAAGGTCTTGTCGCGGCCGTATCGCTTTTTAAGGCCTGCGATGTGGCCTTGGTCGTGCAGGTACTTGTCGGCTGATTCAAGGGCGACGGAGTACTTGTGGGTGCGATTGGCCAGATGAATCGCTGCTTGCACGAGCATGGTGGTGGCGATGTTCGAGAGGCTCTTGTCCGTATCGCCCCAGCCACCATCGAAATTCTGGATTCGCGCGATATACTCAACGCCTCGGTCAATGAGCGGCCGGAGTGTGGTCTTGTCACTAGTGGCGCTATCGGCATTTACCACGCATGCCAGAGCGCTGACGGCGGTTGCCGTGGAGAGTGCGGAACTGCACAATTCGCCTTGCCAATGTCCGTGGGGGCAACGTTCCGAGAGTAGGTCTGCTCGGGCTTTTTCGTATGCTTTGGTCAGCCGATCCCTGTCAAACACCGGGGAAGCCTTGCCTAACTGGTTCTCAAGATTGTGAGGTCTACGGTAATCAGCCGAACCGGCTGTGCGGGATCTCTGGGACTGCAGACATTCGCTTGTTCACCGAGTTCGGGTGCGTGTCGCCCATATTCGTCTCTGGCTGGGGACCGTGTCAAATGGGCTTCTTCCGCTATTGGGTGGTAGGGCTGTTGGCAATCGGACGGATCGAACGTAGATGGCGGCTGGGTCCCCTGGTTGATCGGCGGGGTGTCCGTTGCGGTATAATGGGCTTTCGTTGCTCTTATTCTTGTCACCTGTGTCCAAACGCCTTCATACCGATAATGCTCTTAAGACTAGCCTACCGAGCTGCAACTTCCATTTCACCGCGACTTGCGGCCAAAGCTGCCTACTTGTGGGTATTCAAAGGCAATCGAGCCATGGCGGCGCATCGTCAGCGTTTGCGGCGAGAGGAGTTGTTTCCGCCGTTCCTGTTTCTGGCCCTGACAAACGCCTGCAATCTTCGTTGCCACGGCTGCTGGATTGACGCGACGGGCGGCGGACTGAGCCTCTCCGAGGAGGACGTGGAGGGGATAATCGCCGCTGGGAAGAAGCAAAAGGCCTACTTCTACACACTCCTGGGCGGGGAGCCAATTA
>Ga0272443_10007605_pt1 | contig 10294 bp, 7 predicted proteins | sample SSMAcet12_FD_193581 | JGI IMG/M metagenome (GOLD analysis project Ga0272443, IMG submission 193581) | Marine sediment archaeal communities from Little Sippewissett salt marsh, Falmouth, MA, United States - SSM-Acet-12 | ecosystem: Environmental > Aquatic > Marine > Wetlands > Sediment ... | reverse complement strand
CCTCCTCGAAGATGGTGTGGACCCTCACCCAGGCCATTATGTACAGGTCCGGGTCCAGGCCGTAGAACCAGGAGCACCACTGGGCCCAGTCCCCGTTCATCTCGTTGCCGAACCTCAGGAACACCGGCTCGTTCAGGTCCCTGAGTCCCCGGGCCCACCCGTAGAGGTACTCATCCCAATCTCCGTTCAGCATGTCGAATATTACCACATCCCCCTCGTAATCCTTTCCGTGGGATGTGGTGTAGGGTTGAAGTGTGATTAGCATGAAATGGCCCTCTTCGTAGTGTTTTTCTATGAAATCCGATGCCTGTTCATAAGGTGTCCTGAAGTTGAAATAGTCCATGAACAGATCGAACTCGAATCCCAACTCCCCCTCCAGCTGCTCAATTTCGGACCAGTAATCCTCGTGGACTTGGTGCCACAACCCCATCACCTTCTCATCCCTATTGATCGTGAGTGATGTTCGACTTCCCGAAAGCGTTATTCGGTCCACTTTCTCCTCGGGGACATCGAGGTCGATCGAGGATGGGTTCACATCCATGACCTTTAACGTGGCAAGGGAGGATTCCACCTGGTTTGAAAAACCTTCGAACCTGCCCTCCGCGGACTTAAGAAAAAAGCTCAGTACGGACCCGTTCTCCACGATATGGTGGTACTGGCGGTATTTGTTCATGTCACCCTCAACAGTCTCTATTGGGTCCCGGATGTAATCAATTGTCACGAATTTTCTACCGCCAATCCCCTTTTCACCGTCCGAAAGGTGGGTTATGGGGCCGTAGTCATCCCGAATATTTGCATTCGAGTAGTTTATGTAATTCCCGATCCTCTCAAAGGATAGGTTCAATCCCTGCCTGAAGATACTCAACTTCACCCCCTCGCTCCTTAGATGGATGATATGCTCGTGTTCCTTATCATCCAGTGTCCAGTTCAGGGGCACATCCAGAGTGTAACCGTCGTAGAGGTTTATTATCCTGAAATGTGTGGAGTTGATGGGTTCCGATTTCACGATACTGCTGTTGTGACCTCCTATAAGGCCGGAGAGATATTCGCCCATCTTTTCATCCACGTAGGTCCTTTCGTCCCAGCTGCTTTGATCGATAGGTTCATTATCTGTTCTCCAGTCGATGAAATTGGTTGTGACACCCGCCCCGACTAGAAGTATGCATACCGTAAATACCAGCCAGAACAGGGGATGCCCTCTTTCCTCCATCGAACGCCCTAGGTATTTCATTCTAATAACGGTATTGCATGATGCCCTTATTATTCGAAGAAAAATGGATGATGGACCAATCTGCTGGATACGCTACCATCATGTCCAGTATAATCTTATTATGATATCCTCGACCCTGTACTCCTCCACATCCCGGTCATTAAGCTCCCTGATCAACGGCTGCTCGTCTATGGGCTCCGTCTCGTAGAAAAGGACCCATACCCTCGGATTGTCCCGGAGGAATTCCTCCTGATCATCTATAGCCCCCAGCAGACGGATGTCCAGTTCGTCCGTGTAGTAATAGATCAGCATCTGCTCGTGGTCGGGAAAGGGTATCACGACATCCGACGGCCTCTGGTTCTCCAAGACGAAATCTATACCGCCCTTCCAATCCGCCTTATCGCGCCTAATCAACTGATCCGCATCTACCGTCAGGGAGACAAGTACCAATACTGTTACAGCCGCAATGATCGGGACCTTCAAGGCCTCATTATAACCGGCCAACCATACCCTCAGGGATGATAATGCAGCCCCAAGGATGATGAAGAACGGGGCTGCCAGGAATATGAAATACCTGTGATTGTACATGGGCGTGAACCAGTGGGATACGGCATAGGCGGCCAAAGGTGAGATAACCAACAGGATCGCACTTAGGACGAGGAAGTTCAACCCCTCCTGCTCCCTGTATCTTCTCATCAGGAAAATGATCAATGAGATAATGAAAAGAAAAAGGAAGATATACCCAACGACAACTGCTATTGATGTGTCGTTCCTGTAGATGGCAGTGTACTGACCTCCCAGGAACCTGAACGTTTCCGGGATCAGGTCCAGACCAAGTCCAAGGGAACCCCCCGTGGTCTTTTCGGAGAGCGATTGTTCCCTCTGCTGGTAGATGAACCAGGGTAAAAATGAGAGGCCCGACAACACCAACGGCCATATCCTCTTTGATATGGTCGAAAGACCTATCGTCCTTTTTGATCTGATATTATGGAATAGAAGGAGACCTACCATCGAAATAAGCTCCAGGAAGACGAAAAGTATACCGAAATAGTGAGTGTAAACGAGTAAGATATTGATGAATAAAAGCATGATAAGGCTCACGGTACGCTTTTCCCTTTCCTGGTCAACGATGTTGAGGAAGAAATGGATGGAGAATGCCGAGAGGAAAACCATGAACATGTACATCCTGGCCTCTTGGGAATAATAGAGCATGGTCGGGCTAACGGCGAAGAGAAGGATCGAGATCAGTGCTGCCTCCTTTCCGAACCTCCTTGCTATCAGGTAGATCGGTATCATTGATATAAGGCCGAAGATCACCGAAAGGCCCCGGAGGACAAGGACCGAGTTGCCGAGGTATTTTGAAATGCTCCAGGTCATGAAAAAATAAAAAGGCATCTGGTCTCCGCTCACTATCTCATCCAGCAGGTATTCGAAATCCCATCTGGACCTCAGTCCGGTCATGGCCTCGTCTATCCAGAAGGATTCGTATTTGAGCATGCATATTCTCAAGGCAAGTGCGAGCAGGGTTATCAGTATGATGTACCTGTGCCTGAGGATAAATGCCTTAAACTGATCAAGGGATATCTCTTCATTGGAGGGGGGCAGCCTCGGTACCATTTCAGGGTCTTCCCTCCTTCGTCGATACCTGCTCCTCTCGTAAGACCTCTTCCTGCGATCGAAGGAGGGGGCTTTTCTTCCCCCTCCAATGGTCTCTTCCATGCTCCAGTGAAACTCGGGAAGGTAAGATAATATTTACTGCTTGACGGAGGACCGCAGGTTAATTCGAATGCCCCTCCAACGTTGTGTGCGGGCCGTATCAGTGGAAAAAAATTTTCACCCCAACCGTTTTTCTACATGTTGACCATTCCCCCACTGAGGTATCAACATGTACGATCCAAGGATGAGGAAGCTGGCAGATGTCCTGATAGACCACTCCACCAGACTGAAGAAGGACGAGACCGTCTACATCGAGACCTTCGACATCCCAATCGAGATGGTGGAGGTCCTCGTGGACAAGGTCTACGAGGTTGGAGGAAGACCCATAGTATCCCAGAAGTACGCGAAGGTGCTGAGGAAGCTCTACAGCGGCGCATCGGAGGATTCCATGAAGCTCATAGGGGATATCGAGCTCAAGAAGATGAAGAGCGCCGATGCGTATATCGGCCTGAGGGGGTCCACGAACGTTACCGAGACCTCAGATGTCCCCGCCGACAAGATGGAGCTGTACAAGGAGCACTGGTGGGGCCCCGTTCACATCAACTGGAGGGTCCCAAAGACGAGATGGGTGGTGCTCAGATGGCCCACCCCCTCCATGGCCCAGCAGGCGCAGATGTCCACGGAAGCTTTCGAGGATTTCTATTTCGACACCTGCACCCTGGACTATACGAAGATGTCAAAGGCGATGGACCCCCTTGTAAAGCTTATGGAGAGGACAGACAGGGTGCGTCTTGTGTCCCCCGGAACCGACCTTCGCTTTTCCATCAAGGGAATACCGGTTGTGAAATGCGACGGCGAGCTCAACATACCCGACGGGGAAGTGTTCACCGCACCGGTCAAGGATTCCGTGAACGGCACGATCTCATACAACACAAGGACCCTCTACGAGGGAAAGGTCTTTTCCGATATAGTGCTGAAGTTCAAGGACGGGAAGATAGTGGAAGCGACCTCCTCCAACACCGAGGCCATGAACAGGATATTCGATACCGACGAGGGCGCAAGGTACGTGGGCGAGTTCGCCATAGGCGTGAACCCGTATGTCACAAAGCCCATGCTGGATACCCTCTTCGACGAGAAGATCGCAGGGTCCATTCATTTCACACCGGGTAACTCGTATGACCTGGCACCAAACGGCAACCGATCGAAGGTCCACTGGGACATAGTATTGATCCAGACCCCTCAGTGGGGCGGGGGTGAGATCTACTTCGACGATGTTCTCATCCGCAAGGACGGCATGTTCGTTATAGATGAGCTCAAGGGTTTGAACCCCGAGAACCTGATGTGAAACGAACCTGTTCAGCCCGCAGGAGCGAACCGTTCATTAAGTGAACTAGTCGGGGCAGTACCGTTAGAACGAAAAACGAACGGATACTAGGATATCACTATCCTTGACCATATTCGGTCCTTTCTTGCAATTATTGCTCCATATCCTTTTTTCCATCTGGTCTGGAAAAGTAAAATCACAATGCACATCAGGATAACAATCAACACCATGAAAGGGGCAAGAACCTCATCAATCGGTTTTAGTGTGATCTCAAGCAATCCCCATATCAATGCCATCGTCAAACCGAAATAGTTCATCACGAAACGTCTATCGGGTATGAACATCGCCCAGGCGAGGTACTTCCAGTACCCTATCTTGAGCGTGATCAATACAGAAAAGGGAAGAAGGGACCAGGTGATAAAATCAGCGAACCTAAATGAGCTGTGAAATTCCATCCACCAGAACACTGCAAGGAAGATCACCATCAAAGCCACCATGAGCGGTAGGGGGTATACGCTCCTGCCCCCCTGGAACGTGTAGATATACAGATAATCATCGAGGAATAGGATCGGGAGTACCAGAAGAAACAACGGAATTGCAATAAGGACCACACGTTCCTTCCATCCCAATTTTGGAAAGAACCGGAAAAAGTAGACCGGTGCCAATTTAATGCAAAATGACAGGGCCATGATCGATGAGGAGATCACCCGTCTTCTGCTCAATGCCATGAAGAAAGCGATAACGATCGGGTATACCATGAGCATGTAAGTGGTATCCATCTGATGCCAGACCCTGAAAACGATGAAAGGATTCAATGTCAGAAAGGGAAGCATCCTTTCGTATCTGTTCCTGTAACATAGAAAGGCGAACAGCGCTATGAAGATCAACTCGATGATCACGACACCCAACCATAAATTGGAACCAGAGATGAGATGGATACCCGCGAGAAGTAGAAGTGAAAAAGGGGGATAGGGGGAGGATTCCTCTTTCGTCCAGTAGGAGGATTCTGTTGATGTCTGGTTCGTGTTATCCTTGGTGTACATATCGCCAATATCATTCAGGACGACCCTCGATTCATAGGAGTCGGCATAAAAATCCGCGGGCATCTGGGTAGGAATATATACCGCCCTAAGAACGAGGGCAAGGATCATCACAATTAGAACGAACCTGATCCTCGTCAATGGAAAGATCTTCCCGATTCTCTCCAATCCCAGACCACCGTTGAAGAATAACCTTGACTTTATAGATAAATCATTTCCATCTGTCATCGATATATAATATATCCAGGTTTGGGATCCGATGTTATCCTGCAGGAATTGAACGGACAGGATGCGGAATTCCTTATTCGCTGTGAGAGAGATGCCAAAGCAAAGGACCTGACGATCGTCCCATCCCGGGAGGATCACGTACTATTTTCTTTCCGAGATTAGGGTCATAACTGGTCATGCAGCAATCACAATGTGATAAATATCCCCATTTCCATACGGTGATAATGAGGGTATGCTGCCTCTTCAGCGGGGGAAAGGACTCCGCCTTCGCCCTCCATAGGATGCTGCTTTCAGGATTCGAGGTCCCGGTGCTGCTAACGATCAGGTCCGACGACCCCGATTCGTGGCTCTATCACACACCGGGCATGGAGGTCTCCCACCTGTTCGAGGAGCTGACGGGCATCCCCACGGAAGTTGTCAGGTCAAAGGCCCCCGAAAAGGAGGAGGAGATACTCCTCGATTCTTTGAGGGACATGAAGGAAAGATATGAGCTGGATGCCATCTGCTCGGGGGCACTGCTATCGGATTACCAGAGGATGAGGTTCTCACAGGCGGCTATGGGGGCGGGATTGGTCTCCTATACTCCGCTCTGGAGGAAGAACGGGAAGAGTTATATGGAGGAGCTTATCAGGTTCGGTTTCTCCTTCATGCTAGTGTCATATTCCTCCCCGGGTTTCGAACCTGTGGACCTCGGATGCGAGGTGACCGAAGAGATGATGAACAGGTTCTTCAAGACAGCAGACAGATGGGGTGCTCACCCAGCTTTCGAGGGTGGGGAGGCCGAGACCCTGGTGCTCGGAGGTCCATGCTTTCCCGGTAAGCTGAAGGTGGAGGGAAAGGTGGTTGAGAAAGGGCAGTATTCGGCGAGGTTCCTTATAGATTCGGCGGAGGTGGTATGATGGACCTCATCAACGGAGAGACACTGATAGAACCAAGAGGTGGGATAAAGTCATGACGGAATCGCTTTTTCTAAAGGACATCTGGTTCACACACACCATGGATGAGGGGAGGATACTGGAGGGGGCTTCCCTCAGGATCGAGGATGGTACGATCAGGGGAGTGGGTAGAGTCAAAAAGGAGAGGGGGGACGAGGTTCTGGACTGCAGGGGGGCCATTGTAATGCCGGGGTTGGTCAACTCCCACACACACTCACCCATGGTGCTTCTCAGGGGTCTCAACGATGATGCACCTCTCGATGATTGGCTTAAAACCATGTGGGAGGTGGAGGAAAAAATCACACCCGAGATAGAGGAGCTGGGTGCCGAATGGGGGTTCATAGAGATGCTCTTGACCGGGACAACCTCCTGCCTGGACATGTACGGATCCTTCAACGTGGCAGGAGCTGCCGAAAGGTTGGGAATAAGGGTCGCCAACGGGCCCCCGCTCATATCCAGGTTCGCACCCGCGGATGAGAGGTTGAAAGATGCTAGGAGGTACGTAGAAACGTACCGGGGCCATGAACGGATCACTCCCGTTGTGAACCTCCATTCGATATACACCAACGACACTGAGACCATAGCCAAAGCCGGGGAGCTGTCCCGGGGATCGAATGTCCCGCTCCATGTCCACTGCTCGGAGACAAGAGAGGAGGTGTTTGAGAATAGAAAGGAGTGGGGGCGGTTGGCCGTCGAGGAGCTGAATGAGCAAGGTGCCCTCTGGGAGAAGACCGTCCTGGCGCACCTCGGGTGGGCCTCCTCCGGCGAGTTCAGGATGATAAGGGATACGGGTGCCGGTGCTGTCCACTGCCCGGTGTCCAATCAGAAGCTCGGGACCGGCGGTTTCTTTCCGTTCAGGGATGTGAAGGACCTGGGGATCACGGTTGGATTGGGTACCGACGGTGCCGCTTCGAACAACTCACTGGACATGTTCCGGGAGATGAAGGCCATGGCCTTGCTTCAGAAAGGGCAGTACTGGGATCCCGGTTCGGCGAGTTCGGATGACGTGCTGAGGTGTGCCACCGTCAACGGCAACAGGCTGATCGGGTCGGAAGGGGGAATGTTGAAGGAGGGTTTACCCGCCGATATGATCGTCCTGGATGCGGACAGCACACTGATGCCTCTGAGAAAGGATACCCTGGGGTCCGCGCTTGTGTATTCGGCCACTGGGAGCCTTGTCAGGACCACCATAATTTGCGGAGAGATATGTTACGACAGGGGCATCCTCAGGGATGGTAAGAACGCCAGAGAGAGGGTCAGGGAGATCGCGAAAAGGACACTGCCCCGGCTTTACTGATGGTTCTTCAGTCTTGTCCACCGTATCTCCTGATATATCACATACCTCTTGCCTACAAGATATCCGAATATGGACCCTATCACGGCGGGTATGAATGCGGGGGGTCCGAAGAGCTCCATGCAGATTATGGCGGATGCCAGCGGTACGTTGAGGGTAGTGGCAAGGGCCGCGCTTATACCTGCAACCGCGAATATGGAGGGGCTAATGTCTGTGATGAGGGATGAGATCAGAAGACCGGTTATACCCCCCATGGCAAAAACAGGCATGAAAAGACCCCCGCTGCCCCCCGAACTCGCTATCAGGGAGGTCGTGAAGAAGAGTACGATCACAGCCAGCATAAGGGAAAGCGAATTGAAATCCTCAAGGGGGAAGGTTTCCCCGGAATAACCTCCCGCGTACCCCCTGTCTATTAACGTGGGGTATGCGAATATCATTATGATGCCTGCAACGCCCATGCCTATTACCGGTTTCAACCAACCCCATCTGTCCCATCTCAACCTATCGAAGGTGTCGTGAAGGAACTGGTAGAACTTCACATAGATAACGCTGAATACCACAACGGAAACGGCCACAAAGGCGAGGATCAGAAGCGCTTCAAGGGTGTACACCTCGGTACCCCTTGGAAAATCCAGCATTGGGGATTTGACAACTAGCATGTGGCTTATGAGATACGCGGGTATGGAGGAGGCAAGGCAGAAGAAGAACCTCTTGTAGAGTATCCTGTTGCTGAACGCCACCTCGACAGCGAAGATCGCAGCCCCCAGGGGGGTCTCGAACAGAGCGGCTATGGCGGCGGCCAACCCGCATAGGGAGAGGGTCCTGATCCGCTCCTTGTTGGACCCCAGCCTTCTTGCCAGTGAACTCCCTAAGGAGTATCCGATAAGTGCGGAAGGGCTCACTATGGAGTTAGTACCCCCCGAACCCACGGTAAAGATAGTGGCTATGTATTTTGTAATCGGGGTCCTCGCTCTTAGCATCGAATCGTTCCTGTGGTAGGCCGCGGCGGCGATGTGAAGGCCGGGGCCCTCTGCCTCAGGGGCGGCCTTCCTTATGATGAGACCTGTTATCAGCCCGCCTATGGCAAGGGGGATGGGCACCCACAGGTAGTAGGGAATGAGATCAGAAAGAGAGCTCACTAAGTCGAAATACCACTTGACGACTATGGGTAGTGTCAGGACTATGGGTGGTATGAGAAGGCCCACCAGCACTGATAGGAACAGGGTCACCATCTCTCCGTGGAACACGTTCTTCCCTTTGTATCCCAGGGGGGCCATGTTCGGAGCAATCCGGTTTGGTGACTATTTATCTTTGTCCCTCGGGGGCCCTTTTTTGTTTCCGACTTCCGGTTGATATCAGAAAATGCATGTGCGTTTTCTTATGTGTGGAAAATTCCATTTTCCAAACAAGTCGGAAAGCGGGAGAATCTGGATAAATGATCCTGATAAAATCCTCCATTATCTTAATAGAGGGACTTTTATCGTTTTCCGGTTTTAAGGGGAGGAAAGAACCGATTATTATTAAGAAATATTTTCGATATAAAAATGAAAGGTTTGTTTGTCTCCTGATGAAGGATATATCGTTATCTTTAATGAAACTGGATCATAAGTCTCTTGATCATTATCATAGAAATGATCTGTAAGACGTATAGAACTATCACTTTCAAGTTTTATGTGGATCTTTTCATTATGACTGAACCTTAACCAAGGCCTTGGCAGGATACTAGGTTCCGAACTTTTTCCGTATCCGTACCATTCAAACAATACATCTCCTTTGAAATCTATTGTTTTTTCATTCCAAAGAACTATTGTGGTTTCGTACTTTTTTGACCATGTATCAATTTCTTCTCCATCGGTTCCCATATATCCCACCGATAATTCCTGAGGTTCATATAATGAGTCGAAAATCTGAATACCTCCGAATATCAATACTATGATGGTCAGGATTATATTCCAAATCAATAGAATCCGATTATCCATTTTCCCTTCTCCTTTATGAATTCAAATTATGGATCCACATTGAATCGCATACTAAGGAATTGCATTATTGCTATTAAGCGATTACTATGATATCAATTTGTCTTGTCTTGTTAGACTTGAATCTTGCCTACTACGTCCAGTTTTGGCAATGTTCGCAGAGCCGTCCATGTCAATCAGCTCTCAGGGTAAAAAAGGATCCGGGGGTTCATTTAACACTCCGACTTCAGCACCGAAAAAGAGGAAACACTCAGGTCCCGACCTCCTAGAACACCTGGATCGGGCACCCCCATCACCATAATGATTTGTTGAGTGCCCGGTAGTTCACTCGTAGTATTCGAATGCCTCTATTATATCGAGGTAGACACCGTCGAAACCGGAGGAGATGATCCTGTCAAGATAGGAATCGGGTCCCCCGAAGAGCACATTCTGCCAGCCCTCCTCCCAGTATCTGACCTTGTAGTTCCCCTCCCAGTCCGGGTTCTCATCATCTATGAACCCGGGATTCCCCACCCCCCAATCATCCTTCCAGTAATATCTGTAATCCTCCGCCTCCCCTATGGACATGTAGGCTATCACAAGGCGCCTTCCTCCATTCGCCTTCACCTTGAGGGAGCTCACCTCCTCAGAG
>Ga0272443_10007602_pt1 | contig 10297 bp, 6 predicted proteins | sample SSMAcet12_FD_193581 | JGI IMG/M metagenome (GOLD analysis project Ga0272443, IMG submission 193581) | Marine sediment archaeal communities from Little Sippewissett salt marsh, Falmouth, MA, United States - SSM-Acet-12 | ecosystem: Environmental > Aquatic > Marine > Wetlands > Sediment ... | reverse complement strand
GGCACAATCGCTCGAAGAGATGTTCAACTCGGCCCAGTTGCTTGCCTACCAGCCCCTGCCGCGCGGTAACCGCCTGGCGATCGTCACGAACGCGGGCGGACCGGGCGTGATGGCCACCGATGCGGCCATCGAGCGCGGCCTCGAACTGTCGCGGTTCTCGACCGAGACGACGGCCAAGCTCAAAAAGTCGCTTCCGGCTGCGGCCAACATTAAGAACCCCATCGACGTCATCGGTGACGCGCACGACGACCGCTATATCTCGGCCATGGAAGCCGTCTTCAACGACGACGAGGTCGACCTCGTGCTGGTCATCCTCACACCACAGTCCATGACGAACATCAACGCGATCGCCCGGGCGGTCTGCGATGTGCATGCGCGGTACCGTGACAGCGACAGAACGCTTGCCTGCTCGTTCATGGGTGCTCGCGATGTGGCACCGGGCATACAGATCCTTCAGCACGCTAAGATCCCGCATTACATCCTGCCTGAATGGGCGGCCGACGCGATGGTCCACGCCGTGCGCTACCGCAACTGGCTCGGCCACGACCGCTCCAGCGTCCAGCGCTACGAGGTCGATCGGGTCGCGGCCGCGGGCGTCATCAATGCGGCACCGGACGGCTACCTCAGTGAGACCGACGCGCTCACGATCCTGAAGGCCTACGGTTTCCCGCTCGTCGATCACGCACTGGTCCATTCGGCCGACGAGGCCGTCGCGGCTGCCGAAAAAATCGGCTATCCGGTCGTCCTCCGCGTCGTCTCGCCCAAGATCGTCCACAAGTTCGAGATGAAGGGCGTCGTGCTCGACCTGCAGACGGCTGAGGAGGTGCGCTCCGCCTATGAGCAGATGCACAAGAACCTGCTCCGGCACGTCGCGGCCGAGGACATTCAAGGCATCCTCGTGCGACGGATGATTCCGGCCGGCAAGGAGGTCATCCTGGGGATCAACCGGGATCCGGCCTTCGGGCACGTCGTCATGTTCGGGCTCGGCGGGATCTACGTCGAGGCGTTCAAGGACGTCACGTTCCGGATCGTGCCGATCCGCCAGACCGAGGCACACGGCATGATCGACGGGTTGCGGGCCTCATCGGTTCTCCGGGGGCTCCGCGGCGAGTCGCCGAGCGATACGGACGCGGTCGCCGACAGCCTCCAGCGCCTTTCGCAGTTGGCGGCTGACTTCCCCCGGATCTCCGAGCTGGACATCAACCCGCTCATCGTGCACGAGGCCGGCGCGGGCGCGCACGTGGCCGACGTTCGCATCCGTTTGGCCGCCCTGGAGTGAGGGGCAGCAGGCCATGGCGCGGTGGCGGAGCCGGCCTTGGGCCCAAGAATGTGGTTCACTCGACCAACGCATCGCGAGAAGGGAGACCAACACGATGGCAGACAAGCAGGTGCTGGATCGCGTGGTGGCTGTGACGGCGCGTGTGCTGGGGCTGGACCCGGACACGATCGAGCCGAACTCGAATTTCATCTTCGATCTCGGGGCCGAATCGTCGCAGTCGATCGAGCTGGTGGCCGCCTTCGAAGAGGAATTCGGTATCGACATGGAAGAGGATGCGGCCTTGGCTGTTCAGACGGTTGGCGATGCGGCCGACTTCATCTCCAAATATCTGTAACGCCCTGCACTGCCGTCGCTTCATCGCGGCTACGGCGCGATGGGTTGCATCGCCGAAGAGCCGATTGCTGACATGCGCGCCATACTCGCAGTGTTGAGAACCGCTCCAAAGCCCGTGCCGGGAAGTACACATGGGGCGCAAGGCGATGAATAGCAAAAGAATTCGCTTGGCCTACGGCAAGTGCGGCCTGGAGATCGAGGTGCCGGCCTCCGCCGAGGTCATCGAGCCGCGGTACGTTGCGGGATTGCCCGACGAGCGCGGGGCGATCGTGGAGGCTTTGCGCACGCCGATCGAAAGCGCACCATTGCGCGAGCGGGTACGGCCCGGTCAGCGCGTGACCGTTGTCCACACGGATATCACCCGCGCCACGCCCAACGAACGAATCCTGCCGCCGTTGCTGGCCGAGCTGGAAGGCGCCGGCATCCGGCGGGACGCTGTCACGCTTCTCAACGCGCTCGGCACGCATCGACCCCAGACCGATGAAGAACTCCGCGGGATGCTCGGGGCCGACATCGTGGCCAACTACCGCTGCCTCCAGCACGACGGGAAAGACAACGCGAACCTGGTCCACGTCGGCCGGACGCGCTTCGGCCATGACGTGCGCGTCAACCGCGCGTACATGGAGGCCGACGTCCGCATCCTGACAGGTTTCATCGAGCCGCACTTTTTCGCAGGCTTCAGTGGCGGTCCCAAGGGGGTGCTGCCGTCGATCGCCGGGGCCGAAAGCGTTTTGGATAACCACGGAGCAGCCATGATCGGGGACCCCAGGGCAACCTGGGGCATCACGCACGGCAACCCGGTTTGGGAGGAGATGCTCGAAGCCGCCACGCTGACCCGGCCGACCTTCCTGCTCAACGTGACGATGAACCGTGACAAGCAGATCACCGGCGTGTTCGCCGGCGAGATGGCCGCCGCACACGAGGCCGGCTGTCGGTTCGTACAAAAGTGCGCGATGGCGCCGGTCGAAGAGCCCTTCGACATCGTCGTGACGAGCAATTCAGGCTACCCGCTCGATTTGAATCTCTACCAGGCAGTCAAGGGTATGTCGGCCGCGGCGCAGGTCGTTCGGCCGGGCGGACACATCATCGTGGCCGCCGAGTGCTGGGACGGGATTCCCGATCACGGCCAGTTCAGGGGGTTGCTGAACAGCTTTCCTTCGCCTGCCGCGGCCCTCGAGTCGATTCGGAGCGGCCATACGAGCAGTCTGGATCAGTGGCAGGTTCAGGTGCTGGCGATGATCCTTCAAAAGGCGGCCGTCCACGTTTACGCTGACGGTCTGACCGACGCGCAGATTCGCGGCGCGATGCTTGCCCCCTGCCGCAACATCGAGAGGACGATCGAAGCGCTGATCGCGGAAAGTCATACGCCGTGCCGGATCTGCGTCCTGCCCGAAGGGCCGCTGACGATTCCCTACCTGACGATGCGCGAGTAGATTGGCTGAGCAGGCGAACCGAATGAAGGTGCGTCAAGCTATCCTGCGAACCGATTTCCACAGGAATCTCATGTCGGTCGGGCCGCGGTCAGGGGGTTTTGTGGCCGTAGGACTCCCAGTGGAGCACGTCGCTCAGGTCGCGTTTCTGGACCGTGGGGGTTTGGTCCGGGTAGCCGATGGGTACCAGGGCGATGAGGCGCATCTCCTCGGGTGCTCCGCACAGCTTGGTGATATGGTTGGCGTAAGGCTTTTTATCGCCGGCCACCCAACAGGCTCCCAGACCCAAGGCGTGGGCGGCATTGAGCATATTGGTGACGGCCGCAGATCCGTCCTCGAGGTAGTACTTGGTGGGTTTGCTCAGCACGACGATACAGACCGGTGCCTCGTCGATGAACTTGCCGTAATCGGTGATCTGGGCGACCTCGGAACGCAGTGCGGCGTCGGTGATGGCGATGAATTCGCAGGGCTGTACATTTCGCGCGGTAGGAGCGAGTCGGCCCGCATCCACGATTTGTTCGACGAGGTCCGACGAAACGGGCTTTAACTGGAATCGACGAATGCACCTGCGAGTGATGAGTGCCTGTATCGCGTCCATGGTTTGTTTCCTGTGAGGCTTGCGCCGCCAAAAATCTTTTGTCCACGCAGATCGCTGGAAATTGTAACCCAACCGGACCGGTGAAGATACATCCAGAGCAACTCGCGCTTCGCGACGGCCATCTGGATAAGATACCTATTGGCTGACCGGCCATCCGGATGGCTGGGTTATTTCAAATACCAGCAACATTTGAGTGCCGATAGATTGCCCCTCCTGGCGTAGGGACAATGCAACCGGTATAACGCGAATAGCGTAAAACCATTGTAATTATAAACTTGCAGTCTCCCCGTCCCGACGGCGTCACACGTCACTCGGTAGGGGGCGGCAGGGGCGGTCAATGCGTCGCAGTCTGTGTACGTGCGGACTGGATCGCTCGAGCCTCTCGGACCTTCTGGGCTGCCACCACGGCGGCCGTGGGTGCCCGGTAGCGGGCATGGGAAGCAGGGGCGTCAATGACCAGTACGGAATTCCATCCGAACGCGCCCCGTTCGATGCCGAAAGCGGCATAATCGAGAAACCATTCGCCGTCCGCCAGGTACTTGAATTGATACGTGCCCTCCGGCAGTTCCAGCCGACAGGTCCACTCTCCCCCTTCGCCGCGGCTCATGGGTGTGGCCGTGCGGTTCCATCCGTTGAAGTCACCGACCAGGAAAACACGGTTCGCCTGGGGGCGAAAGAATCGGAACACGACCTCGGTACCGCGCGTTTGGGTGACCATATCTTCAACCTCCTTGTCCCTACATGCAGGGCAATGAGATTATAGCGCGCGATTCGAAAAGACTCGCGCGATTTGCGCTCGGTGGGCGCTTCGGTTCCGACATGGGCGACGACACGGAATCGGCTGGGACCGCGCGCCGATAGTTTACCAGTAATTACGTCGGCAATGCGAGGGGGTTTCAGGGGTTTTTCCGATTTTTTTTCGGGGCGATCATTCCGGCACGGTCGGGGTTAGCCCGTCTGCTCAAGCCCCACCGCAATGCAGGGTACCTTAAGTTCAAAAAACATCGGATGTTAGGGTTGGCTTCGAATACAGGGAAAGAAACTTTTAACAGGTCGAACCACTGGTTTACGGGGGCTTTCCTTTTTTGCCTTCGGCCAAACGCGCAATTTGGCTTTTCATTCGGGCTTGGTTGCAACGACCTCGATTTTCAGCCGGGCGATATTCAGCCAGGTTGAAGCGATCAAGTCGGCGAAGCCCGTATCGTCAGCCGCACTGAAAGCCAAAGCGATGTAGATGGGGTCCAGATCCATGCCGGGACGTGTCGCGTCCAGATCGACCCATCTCCCGTCGATCCAGAACTGCGTCCAGAGGTGGCCGGCGAAAATACCGCGTTGGCCGGCGAATTCATCGGCGTAGATCAGGCCCGTGACCAGCCGGCTGGGGATGCCCTTGGCCCGGCCCAACGCTGCCAGCAGGACACCGTGCTCGGTGCAGTCGCCTTGGCGGCTGCGAGCGATTTCCGAGGCGGTCGCGAACCCCACGTCAAGGCTTTTGGCGTCGATGTAACGGTCCACGAACCGCATGAGCCGCTCGGCGAGGCGACGGGGATCCGTCTCGTCCCCAGCGGCCTGCTCGACGAGTTCAGCCACGCGCGGGTCGCGGTAGTTGAGGACGGAGCTGGCTGACAGGTACCGCGTACGCTCGTCCTCACTGAGCGGGGTGGCGGCGGGCGGCTGGGCCAGAGCGGAAGGCCGGGTGACCTGCACGAGGATCACGTTCTGGCCGCGCTCGGTGATTTTCTGGATCGACGTTTCCGGCAGGTCGGCCAGCGGGCTCTCCTCGGGATCGCCGGTGAAACGCACGCGGTAGGTGACCTGTTCGAGACGGTCGGCATCGAGCGCGCGGTTCAACGGGATGAACATGTCAAGTAGCAGTTCAGCCGGCTCGTCAGGCGCGATGGCGATGCTCTTGGGACAGGCGATGACCTCCACGTCAATATCCATGACGCTCATTTCAAAACGGACGGTGTGTCCGTCTGGTGTGACCCATGCCGTCGTTTTTTGGTTGACCTGCCCGTCGGGTCCCCGCGGAATGTGTATGACCTGCCGTGTTTTGACAGCCTCGACCTGCCGGCCGAAAAGGTCGACCGTTTCGGGCTCGAGGATTTCCATGTCTGTCGGGCACAGGCGATTCGGACTGATCGATGGCTCGTAAAGATCGAGGGTGTACCGCGTGCCCGGTTCGAGGCCGCGGTCGAACTGCTCCCTGTAGACGGCCCAATCCATCATCGCCCCGTCGGGCAGATCGTAGGAGCGTGCGGGCAACTGCTGACCGAGCTGGGAGGAGGTGATCGAGACCCGGCCGTCGGCGATCGTACCTTCGAGGATGACGGGCTGTTGACCGAGGTAGGTCTCGCGTCGGAAAAAGAGAGGTTGGCCGTCGAGGGTCTCGGTCGTTTTGCTGTAGGTGGCGACCGCTATTTCGATGCCTGCGCGCAGCACGCGCATGCGCATCTTCGTTTGCGTGACAATTCGGTCGCCGTCAGGGTTCGCGATGCGGTCGATACGGGTGTGCATCTGACCGCTTTTGCGCCCATGCATGAGGACTGTGTACCACTCATCGATGAATGCACCGAGGGGCGGGTCGGCCGGATCGAACGGCCTGAGCGACGTCTGGGTGGCGGGCGGCTTGGCGGTTGTTGCGGAGTCGGCTGCTGCGGCAGCACAGGAAAGGTAGCAGAAGGTGTCCGCCAACAGGAATGCTGCCAGGGCCAGCGCGAGGCAACGGTGTTTCTCAACCTTTCGTCGTTCCATGGGCAATCGGTTCATGTGGACAATTCCCGAAAAGACAGCGGTGTCGCCCGTCCCGACGCACGGTAAATGTGATTATCCGACAAGGCCGGTGCCCTGGCAAGTTGCCAGCGGGTACACCGGTGTCGAGTCATGTTTACTTTGCCTTCGGCTCGTACGTCACGACGATCGTCTGCTTGCCTTCCGCGCTGCCGGGCAGGACGACCCATTCTTTTTCGACGTCGAAGCGATCGTAGGGCAGACCATTGACCTCGACGCTCTGGATCGGCTTGGCCTGCGGGTGGCGGAAGCGCATGTAGATCGTCTCGGGCGGGTTGCGCGTGGGCGGAGTCACGACAGCTGTGATCTGCCCCGCATCGATATCCGAGGTCATCGTCCAGGATATCGGCCCGAAATACGTGACCGCTCGTTCGATGCCGATCCGTTCGCCCTGGCTGAGCCAGTAGCGCGGGATCGCCCGGCCGAGGTGGAGTTCGTCTTCCCGCTCGTACACGAACATAAGCCGCAGCCAATAGTTCCACTGAGCCTCGTCGGAACTCTTGAAGAAATCGCCGGCAGCATAGCCCAGCTCCGGCAGCGCGTGCTCGGCACACATGCGGATCTCGGGGTAGAAGGTCGATGCGAACCCGTTGAGACACGCGCGCACATAGTGCTGGATCTCGTCGCGGTGCAGGTAGGGTAGCGGGCCGTCCAGCAGGTTCGACTGCATCGAGAAACCGCCGCGCGAGAACCAGAAGTTCTCGAAGACGGGAATCTGGTACCCGTAGCGGTCCGAGATGTAGAGGTTGTCCTCGTAATCCTGGAGGATCCATTTACTCTCGACCTTGTCGGGCCCGATCAAGCCGTAGGCCGGCAGAAAGATCGACCCTTCGAGCGTCTCGCGGATCCACCCGTGGCACCGGCCGCGCTCGTAGAGTCGCGACGGGTACTTCGGTACGCAGGTCCCGTCGCGCAGCCGAACGACGGGGGTGATGATTCGCGATTCGGTGAGGCCGCGCATCACGTCGTCGTGGTAGGCCTTGGCTTCGCGGAGCAGACGGTCCGCCTCGGGATGGCCGAAGTCGGCCAGGGCGTCGGCCAGCGCGTCGAAACCCCAGACCGTCGCCGAGTTGGTCGCCAGCCAGTACCAGAAGTCCCGGATGTCCTCGAGCGAGCCGGCCGGCAGGAAGCCGTACTCGATCGGCCGCGTACCGTCGGGGCGGACGGTCATTGTCGCCTGCCGTTCGCGGACGACCCAGTCGCACGCTTCGACAAGCTTCGGGGCTGCCTGGGCCATCCACGCGCGGTCGCGCGTGTTCCGCCAGTGTTCGGCCATGTTCCATAACACGTAGCCGTGGCTCTTGTTGTAATGGCCCGTTTCGTGCCCGCCGGCCCCGTAGAACATCCCCTTCTTACTCTGGTAATCCCCAAGGAATTGGACCGTGCCCTGGTAGTGAAGGAAGGTGTCGAGGCAGCGGCGGGCCTCATCCGTGTAGCCGCGACGGTCCAGGTCGCTGATCATCATGCACGACTCGTTCGGGTATACGCCGTAAATGAATGTCCCGACATGCGCGTGGAGCCGATCCGAATCGAGCTCCTTGTAGCAGTTCACGAGCAGATGCCGGAGATGCGCCTTATGAAAATCGTTGATCCAGGGTTCAGGCGTCGTGATCCGCATGCCCGGCTCGGTGAGCGCCTCCCAATAAGCGGCGACGCGTTTTTGGTCGGCGTCGAAATCGCGGCCTCGCAGTGCGTCGATCTCCACCTCGTCGGTTAGGGTGATGGACGGGACGGCCGCGTGGAACTGGTGGGTCTCACCCGGTGCCAGGTCGAGGGACCAGCGCAATACGTAGCCGTCTTCGCTCAACTCGCCACGGCCTCCGATGTCGCTCAAGACCCGGAGGCAGGGTTTGCCCTCGTAGTCGGCCAGGATGCGGTCGCCCTGGACGTAGAGCCTTTCGCGCGGGTAGGACGGGGGTTCATAGTACTTATGGAAGCTGAAACGTGCCTGGCCGGCCTCGTCGGCCGACGTGTTCACCACGCGGACGCGCATGAACAGGACCGTCGGGTCGTCCAGGCGAACCACGCTGAGGTCGCCGTCGAGCTTGTCCAGGAAGGTCGTCTGCTCGTAGAAGATCGGGCCGTCCTGCCACCATGTTCGCAAAATCGGCAGGTACCCCTCCTGTAACGAACGGCCACCGCGCTGGTCTTCCGACGGAAAACCCAACACCAACGTATAGATCGGGCTGTTCCAGAGCTTGCGCTCCGAGTCCCGCGGGCTGGCGTCCAGCTCAAACCATCGGCCCTTGCCGGCGATCCCAAGCATGCCGCTGGCGTGTTGCTGGAATGCGTTGCGGTTGCCCGGCAGGCCGTGCAAAAAAGCCAGCGGCCTCTTGAGGGGCATGTCGCCCCAGGCGCGTCGCAGTGTCTGCTCGGGCTCGTCGAAGACGCGGTCGTAGACAGTTCGGCCGGTGAACTCCTTGCGGGCCTGGCGGTGCTCGTCGAGCGTGACGGGGTCGTCGGCCCGCGTGACAAGGATACCAAGGTCGTCGACGAGGATGCGGTCGCCGCGCGCGACCTCATCGGCCGCGAACGAAAAAGGGCGATACTCCGAACGCACGGTGAGAATGGTCCGGTCGTTGTCCACGCCGGCCAAACCTGTCGGATTGGCGGCCATGCGTATGTCCAGCTCGGCCGAGCCCTTGCCGTCGGCCGGCAGGCGGAACATGACGGGGTTGGTAGCCTCTGCCGTCAGGCCTTGCAGAGGCCGCACTTGGAGAACTTCGCCGCTGAAAACTTCGAAGTGCAGATGTTCGTTTCCCTCAACGTGGACGCCATCGGCGGCTGGCTGCCCCCAATGGAGGCGGACTGTCAGCATACGGTTGACCGCGTCGGTGAGCGCCTGCAAACGCACGGGTCGTGGCAGAGCTTCGGAACTGGTGATGCGGACCATGAGCGTCTTGCGGTAGGTGACGCCGGCGAGGCCGAGGCCTTCGAATTCCTTGTCACCGGTCGGGTTGAACGTGAACGTCCACCGTCGGCCATCCACCTCGACCTGTGTGTCGGCCGGCTTCCACTGGCCGTTGACCCAGTCGTCCATCGCGTCCCAGCCGACCCGGCCGGCGCCGCGTTCGCCCAGCAATGCTTCGGGCCTGCCATCCCAATTCTGATGCCAGTACTGCACCCGGACCCCGTCCGGGTCGGGCAGGGGTGAGTCCGGCGGAAAAACGACGACGACCCGCCGGATCTTCCGCGGCTCGGCCCATCGCAGGCCGAAAGCGTTTTCGTCGGGCTCATCAATCGGGAAGGCGAACGGTGCAGCATCGAATGCCGTACTTTCACCGATCGGCACAGCCTCCGCTGACACTTGCGAACCCAGTGCGTGCCAGACCAGAAAGGTGGCAAACAACGTCAGAACGGGCACCTTAAAACAGAGCGGATTTGGCATGACCGAGGCCTCCGTCATGATTGCGGTGGGCGGGTATCAATGACAACCAAGAGCGCAGCGTAGCCACCGGGCACCCGCGTTTCAAGCAGACATCCGGGCCGTGACTGCTTCCCACGGCCTTATGAATCGTGATTCAACCCTGCTTCCATCGAATAGCCGATGGTGGCACGACCGAGGGCGTTCCTTTTCGAAGAAAAACGGATCGGCATTCTTTTTCACGATAAACGACCGACGCCCATTAGAACCCGGAAAGGTATCTTTAAGAATTAAATAGAGCTTATACCCCTAAAAATGCATGTCGGTACGACTCCTGGCAGGCAGAAAAAACGAAATGTCCGGCGAAGTCCTGACTACCGTTACCGTGTCATTGGCGTTATAATAGCGACTTCAGGCTAGCCGAAGTTTCATCGCAAGCTTCAAGCCGGAAACGCCGGATCAACTGTCACGATTTGTAAAGGACAGGGTGGTCAGACCGGAAT
>Ga0272443_10007601_pt1 | contig 10299 bp, 8 predicted proteins | sample SSMAcet12_FD_193581 | JGI IMG/M metagenome (GOLD analysis project Ga0272443, IMG submission 193581) | Marine sediment archaeal communities from Little Sippewissett salt marsh, Falmouth, MA, United States - SSM-Acet-12 | ecosystem: Environmental > Aquatic > Marine > Wetlands > Sediment ... | reverse complement strand
TCTCTATGGGGGTAGATATTGTAATTGGATTATTAATTAGTTCAAACTCAAAATATTTTTTCTTGTCTCCATTAAACTCTATTTCTTTTTCCCTTTTAACCCATCCAGCACCGTGAGAAGGGTAAAAAACTCGTGATTTTACTTTTAAATCCATGTTTCTTGTGGTTAAATAACTAGTAATTATACCACGTTTGCTATGTTAATAGATATGGATAATAATGGGGTATGAAGAAAATTGTAGTTATTGGAGGTGGTACAGGGACATCTGTTGTACTGGAGGGTCTAAAAAGATATTCAGATTTAGATTTGTCTGTAATTGTTAATATGACAGACGATGGTGGTAGTAATGCAATTGTTAGAGATGAGTTTGGTGTTCTTCCTCTCAGTGATCTTAGAAAGTCTATAATTGCATTAGCAGATGAGAGTTACAACCATATTTTAAGAGAGTTGTTTGTGTATAGATTTCCTAATGGTAATGGATTAAAGGGTCATACTTTAGGTAATCTTTTAATGTTAGCAATGGTAGATGTTGCAGGGTCTGAAAAAAAAGCAACTAAGAAGCTTGAGACATTGTTTAACACAAAGGGTAAGATTATTCCAGTAACTACAGATGATGTTAGATTGGTTGCTAAATATGACGACGGTTCTAAAATTGTAGGGGAGCATTTAATAGATGAGATGGTTGAGGACAAGAAGATTGAGAAGTTTGGATTAGATTCTAATGCACAGATTACTAAAGAGGCACAGGATGCAATATTAAATGCAGATTACATTGTCATTGGTCCAGGAGATACATATACAAGTATTTTGGCTTGTATTGTTGTTAATGGTGTTGCAGAAGCTATGCAAAGGAGTAAGGGGAAGATGATTTTTATTTCCAACCTTATGACAAAGATAGGACAGACTAGGGGTATGAGTCATAGGAATATTGTTGAATTAGTAGAGGAATATATTGGAAGGAAGATGGATAGGGTGTTAATTAATGATGGGGATATATCTCAAGACCTCATAGATAGATATATTGCAGATGGAGAATCTTTAATTGTAGATGACATGCATGGAGATCCTAGAATTGTTAGAGAGGATATTGTTGCTAATTCTGAATTTGTAAAAGACAAAGGGGACACATTAAAGAGGAGTCTTGTTAGACATGATTCGGAGAAGTTGAGTAGGGTTTTACATAGAGTGTTTAGAGGTAAGGTAGGGAGTTTGCTTTTTAGAGTATTATCCTTTTAATAAAAAGAGAAAGGATCTAAAAAGATCCTTTCAATTAGTATGGCGAAACCTAACTCATTATATTACATTCTCCTCACTTCACAAATTTGTAGTATCTATTGGTTGATTAAAGCCTTCATTAGGATTATTTTGTATATCTGGTGTAGGCTCTGCATTTTGTGGAGAAGGCATAGAGTTGTTTACTGGGATATTAGATACTGCTGGTTGTACAGGTTGTTGAGGTGTAACCCCTGGCTGCATATTCATATTGTTAGTTAAGTCTATTCCTGTATTTATAGGTTGAGGATTTGTTTGAGGTACAGGTTGAGGGGTAGGTTGTACAACAGGTTCTGGAGTTATTGGTTGTACAGGAATATCCTGTTCTTGAATTTCTTCTGGCTTTACTTCCACAGTTTCAATTGTAGATGGTTCTGCTTGTGGTACTTGTGGCTGTTGAGTAGCCATATTTAAATCTGCCATGTCTTGTTCTGTATTTGTTTGAGGTACTGCATTAGATACAATTCTTGCATCTTCCTCCTGCTGATATTGGTCAGGAGTACCTAGTGTTTCTTTAATTGTAGGCTCTGCATTTTCTTCTACAACAGGTGTCTCAACAACAGGCTGTTGTACAGGTTCTGGTGTTTCTGTTTGTGGTGTAGGAGCTATTTCAGGTTCTTCTTTGGGAAGTTCAGGCTCTGGTTCTGGTTTTTCTTCTTCTGGTAATTCTACCTTCTCAGTCTTTTCTTTTTTAGAAAGTGAAACTATTCCAATTAAACTCCCAATTAAAACAACACCACCAACACCCAATATTACCCAAAGCCACATTGTGTCTATATTATCTAAAAAGGAAAAGGAGGAGGAACTTTTTGTTGTTGAAGTAGTAGATTCTGTTGTTTCATTTGTGTCTGTATCTTCTGTAATACCAATTGTACCTTCTGGATTCTCTACAGTTGTTTCTGTGTCATCCGTAGTTGTATCTGTTTCATCTGCAGTAGTAGTTACAGTATCTTCATCTACGCTTGCTTCTTCTGTTTGAATGGTTACTTCATCGTCAGAAGTTGTTTCTTCCTCTTGTGCACATAGAGGGGCTAAAAATATTGTTAGAAGCATTAAAATACTTAGGGAAAACGTATATATTTTTTTCATATATAGGGCAGAAAAAGTTATCTGGTAATAAGTTATCAGATATGGGGGTTGTTGTAAATATTACTACTTTCTTGTTGCTTTAATGATTTGTAGTTTCTTTGTATTTGGGTTGGAGACACCTTTGCCATCTTCAAAGAAAGATATTGAAAAGCCTTTGGCTTTAAGGATGGAAGATATTTTGTTAATATCATTCCCCCTCATCGGATGGTACTCTACTATAATATTTTTTACATTACTTAAACTTTCACTTGCTTCTTTTAAAACCTTTCCCTCCATACCCTCTATATCTAATTTAAGCAAATCTACCTCTGTATCTAAAAGTTTACTTAAAGGAATAGTTTTTACTTGTATAGAATCATTGTTTACATATTCTCCATTCCAAGAATTCTTTTTAAAACCAGCTGTAGATTGCCAATTAATATCTGAGTTGTCATAAAATATTTCCCTTTCTCCTTTTGTAATATCTATGGCATATGGTCGTACTTCTACATCTGTTAAATTGTTAAGAAAAACATTCTCCTCAAGTAATTCTCTCGCCTTTGGATTAGGTTCTACTGCTAATATTTTAGAATTTGGATATATGCTTTTAAAATATATGGTGGACATACCAATGTATGCTCCAATATCTAGGATATATGGAATATCTTTCTCTAATTTAATGTTGTAACATTCTTCTCCGAATATTTCGGATTTTAATGTGTGAAATTCTTTCGAATTGTTATATGTAATTGTATATTTCCCAATCTTTGTTGTATTCATGGTGTAATTCTACAGCAAGAAAAAGGGGAGGTTAATATTCCTCCCCTAATTTCTTTAAATTTCAGCTATCTGGTTCATAACGTACTGGACATTACTTGCCCATTTAACTGCATTAGGTGGACAGTATGCAGGAGCTATTAATGCAGGTGTTGTAGCACCTCTAGCATAATATTTTCCTAAACCTTTAGATACGGTATCTATACCGTTATTCCAAGATTCAAAAGTCATACCACCCCAACCCCATGCGTTGTAAGGTTTAAAACAGTTTTTACCACCTCCAGATTCAATTACAGATATTGCAGCTACGAGTCGGTAGTCAATACCGTACTTGTATGCAGATGTAACAAGTACATCGGCATATTCTGCAAGAGGGGAGTTTCTTTTTGAAAGATATATCCTTACTTGTTCGATCTTTTTAGGATCTACAGTTAATTCAGGATCTATATTTTCATCCATAACTTCTTCCTCTATGTCATCTGTAGTTTCTTCAACTACTTGGTCTTCTGAAAGGTAAGCAGCACTATCTTTTTGTACGATATTAAGAGCAGATTCGCTGTTGATAGTATTTACTATCATGCCAAAGAATAGAATACCGGTAAATGTTGCCAATATCTTTTCTTTGTTTTTAAACAGCATTGTTCTCATAGCTATATGTGCTTAATTTAAGAACCGAACATTATACCATATATAGACCTATAGTACAATTAGTACAAACATCTTATATTTGTGTTAAAATGGCTTAGGAAAAGCATTTGTTAGACATATAGTATGGATATAGAGGTTAAGGAAGAAAAACAGAAAATACCGTTTTTAAAGATATTTTTCTTAATTTTAAGTACTACTTTACTAGGTATATTAATGTTTTTCTTGGTATTCCAAAGAGCATATTTCTTCTCTGGTATGTCTCAGATTCTAGGCCTTTATAATGAAAACATTCTTGTATACGATACATTTACCATATCTTTTTCAGATACAGTAGATTCCTCTTTTAAAAACAATGTAATGGATGTTTTAAACCAAATATCTTACGAAGATACAAAAAGATTTGAATATGTAGATACTGGTGGAGATATATTAATTAGTAATGTACAAGAGACACAAGAAAATGACTTAGTTCTCTCCCAGTCATATATGCTCCCTGTTGGTCATATATATTGGATTAGAGATGACTATGTATCTACAGAGAAGGATATATATGTAGGTAACAATGGAGATTTAAACTTTCTAACAGATTTAGGATATTCTCCAGTAGTTAAAGAAGATATTTTAGAAGAGTTGGAGGGGAGTGAGAGTGTTGTTGGTTTTGTAGAGGTTCAAGATCTTACACCAGATTACAGGGTTTTGAGTCTAGATGGGAAATATTTCTTTGATGACTTAGAGGGTGGTATTAAGAGAGATTTAATTACTAGAATACAGGATGTAGAAGATATTTTTATACTTAATGTAGTTAAGAAAAACATATTAGATTTACTAGATGAGAGTTTTAATGAAGAGAATATTGCAAAGGTTAATATGACTGGTGTTACTGCAATATCTAGAGACTTGGCAGCTAAGATTGAGGCTAGTGGAAATGATGAATATCCAGCAGAGAATATTGCAGAGTTTTTAGCAGATGCAGATCTTACACATACATCTAATGAGGTATCTTTTGTAAAGGGTTGTACACCTGGGACTAGTATGAGGTTTTGTTCTGCCCCCGAATATTTAGCCACACTATTGGTTAGCGGTATAGATATTGTTGAATTGACTGGGAACCATAATAATGACTATGGAGCTAGTAACAACACTAGTACTATACAGACATATATAGATAATGGGATGGATTACTTTGGTGGTGGTTTAGATGATGAGGATGCTTCTGAAATTTTATATAAGGAGGTTAATGGTAATAAAATTGCATTTCTTGGTTATAACTACTACGACACTATGCTTGGTACAGGGGCTTTAGCTACTTCTTCACATGCTGGTGCTAATTCATATTCTTCAAGTAAGATGAAAAATGACATTGAAGAGGCTAGAGAGAATGCAGATATTGTAATTGTAGATTTTCAATTTCAAGAGTGTTACTCATATCCTTCTTCAGATATTATTTATCCTATCTGTTACAGACCTTTATCTTCTCCAGACCAAAAGGGGGTATTTAGATTAGCCATAGATTATGGTGCAGATATTGTAATTGGTACACAGGCGCATCAACCTCAGACATATGAGTTGTATGAGGAGGGGATTATATTCTACGGTTTAGGTAATTTGTTTTTTGACCAGACTCCTTGGATTGGTACAAGACAGGGTATTGTTCTCACTCATTATTTTTACAATGGTAGTCATATTCAAACAAAGATTACTCCAACTATATATGACAATGATATGCAAACTAGATTAGCTACAGAAGAAGAGGGGGATTTGTTGTTAGAGTTGTTGAAGGAGGCTAGGTAATTCTTTAATATATAAATCAATTGGTATATATTGGTATATATTTAGTTAATTACAATATCTAATGAAGAGTAAAAAAGAACTCTTATTTAATAGAATCTTATCCATCTCTTCGTTTCTCCTTGGTGCTTTACTGCTACTAACAACAGTAGAGTCATATATGAGAGGAGAAGTACACTTTCTTCTTGTCTTTTTATCTTTTATTAATGGTATCTGTGGAATTACTGGAGGTATATTGTTGTTTTTAAGACTAGAACAAGGAAGAATCCTTGTTAAATGGCAATTTATAACAGGAATATTCTTTGTAATATTTTATGCAGTTGTTAACAATGAATGGTACAACCCAACAATATTATTAACAGTATTATTTACTAGTGTTTTTATATTAAGCAGGTTAAAGATTGTAAAACAATATATTAAAAATAAAGAGGAAGGAAAAAGAAAGATATTGGAAATAGATTGGAAAAGTAAAATACTTTTAATTTCTTCTGTATTAATATTAGCTCTTACATGGGCATTTTCATGGGAAGAATATTTGAATTTGTTTAATGAGCCTAATGGAGAAGGTCTGTCTTTTTATTTCAATAAAGAAATATCTCCAAAAGCTCAGGTATTTGTAGAGGGGGGATATATTTACGATTATTTCTCCCAAAAGGGTACTAATTTAATTTTAAATCAGGTGGAGGGCTTAGATTCTAGAGAGGGAGTAGATGGAGAGTTGGTTGTTGTAGCTAATAACCCTAATTGTAAGATTAGGTTGGAAGGATATGCTGATGAGATTATTAGAATACGTATAATTAATGCTCTTAAAGATAGCAGGTTTCTTTTGAATGGAGAAGAAGAAGTTTTTGAAAGGAGTATGGGTTATGAAAGATGGCTTGATGACACAATGGAAGAGGGAGCCTGGATATCTTCTGTTCAAAGTAGTGTGTATACATTAACAGATAAAGGATACTGGAAGGATATTAGTATAGAGGAAGGAGAGGAGTATGAGGTAGAGATTCTGAAAGAAGAGACAAAGAGTGATGAGTGGGATTTTTATGTTATCTCAGACCAACATTCAGGGTATAAAACATATATTCCAGAATTAAAAAATATCTTAGAAGAAGATCCTGACTTTGTTGTTTGGAATGGGGATATTGTCAATTGGGGCTTTCCTACTGAATATATGATTGCATCTTCAATTGCTCAATCTTATCCAATTCCTACATATCCTACTATTGGTAACCATGATATTTGGAATGATGGTGGAAAGGTTTATAACAAATATTTTGGTCCTAACTATTACTCTTTCGAATACAGAGGAGATATCTTCATTTTCTTAGATACTGCAGAAGGTATTTTAGGTAGTTCTCAACTAGATTGGTTAGAGAGTGAATTGGAGGGCAAAGAAGAAGAAAAGGTGTTTATTTTCTCCCATATGTCTCCAATAGATACAGTTAAGGGGATATATGACACTTCAGATTTAATAGATCCTGAACTTAGTAGAACAATGCATAGTAAGGCAGAGAGTGACTACCTAATTGCTTTAATGGATACATACAATGTGGATGTATTCTTTTCTGGACATTCACATGTAATGGGGAGATCTTTACTAAATGATACTTGGTATATTTCGAGTGGTGCATTGGGTGGTACAGTAGATGGAGATCATAATGTGGGATATTTGAAATGCAAAGTTAATATTTTAGGGTTTAATTGTGAAGAAATTATTGTAAAAACTAATGCAGAGGTTACAGATACTAGGGTAGAGAATTATCTTAATGCTGCAAATGTCTTTGGTATTCCATTCCTTATTAACAAGAGTATAAGGATATCTATTACAATTTTAGTTTTAATATTGTTTGAAATTGTTTGGTTCGACTTAGTAGATGTATCTAAAAAAAGAAAGAGGGAATGATTCCCTCTTTCAAATATCCATATAGATATCTTTTACTTAACCTCTATTTCCTTAGGCTTAGTAGCTTCTTCTTTAGGTAATGTAATATTAATTACACCATCTTTAAATTCTGCATCTGCCTTATTACTATCTATCTTAGATGGAAGATTAAAGGTTTGTTCAAATGAACTTTCCATACTTCTGTAGTAATATTTTCTCTCTTTATCACTTTCTTCTTCCTTCTTAGATCCTCCGGATATACATACTTGGTCATCTGTTATGGTAATTTTAATATCTTCTTTCTTTATTCCTGGCATAGCCATTTTAATTTTAATATTTCCATCTTCTTCCCACATATCTGCAGAAAGGGGATTAGATATATTTGGCATATCCCAGATACTTGGTGTAAAGAAGAAGTCATCTAGGAGAGATCTAGTAGGGTAGTAAAAGGGATCTCTTTTAGGAGTTGTTTTTCTTATAATTTCCATATTTTTATATATTAAAAATTATATTAGCAAAGTATATGTATGAGTGCTAATTTTGTCAAGGGGATATTAAAACTTTTTGACAACCCAGACCTAATAATATTGAAACCCTGAAAACAGGATATTCAAGATCTGGGTTGTCAATGTTCTTAGGCGACTTTAATATAAATGATATTGCTGTCGGGATATTGAACAGTATCATTTATAATGTATGGTCGGCCTTCTGGAGAGAGAACATAGTCGTTTAATTCGGGAGAAGTTGTTCTCTTTTCCTTCCATAAGATGTCATTATTCCTATCCACGAATTTACAAATCAGAATCTCACTCATAACCCATCCTTTCCTTATACCTTGAAGGAATTATATCACAAAGAATAGTTTCTCAGAACGTGTTTTCTCGTATATATAAATATCTAATATACAAATTTGTACTTAGTATTGCAAAGTAGTACTATGTAAAAAGAAATCTGTACCGAATCAAATGATTAAGAGACTAAGAATATTAAAATTCTTGTTTATACTTTTGTTAATATCTGTTAGCCAGTTATTAATAACCACACCTGTTTCTGCAGGGACAAATTATTTCGATGATTCTGGACCTGTGTATCTAGAGATTGGAAATACAGACTATATCCAATTAGATTTCGTGAAATTTAATAGTGTGATGACTGCTATTACTAATAATCAAAATAGTCAGCAGATGTCTTCTGGAACTGCATTCGATTTATGGGTAGCTAAATTTTATCAATCTAATCCTGTTGCACAATATTCAAGTAGTCTTTATGGAGGAATGGATCCTGAATTAGCTTTTTCATATACATGGGATCAGAATACGGGGATACTAAATTTTGACTATGATGGTTCAGGAAAAGCGAATAGTATTAGTGTTAATGTAGATGTTCAAATATACGATGCTCCATATGTAGATTTTACTTTTAGTGTAGATAATCATTCAGGAGGAATTATCAATGAGGTGGATTTTGTAAATCTATTAGGAATTCTTTATTCTGGTTTGGAAGAGGTTTTAATTCCAGAATCTCCAGGCATTATTTTGGACAAAGGTTATTTCTACGATGGTCCTGCAAACTATGTCGCATATCATCCTAGTAAGTTTGCAGATTTTGTAGCTTTTAAACATAGTAGTGCTAATTTAGCAGTATATCCTTTGTGGACAGAAGAGAATTTTACTCCCTCAACTATGACACTAACTTCTTCTGGGATGGAAACAGATGTAACTTTTCAACATGCCTTTGATACTTGGATTACTAATGGAGAATCTTGGATAGCACCTACAATTAGGGTTAGGTTGTTTGATAACTTCTTTGATGTAACAAAGAGTTTTAGAACTGATACTGGTATGGATGAGTTTTCTTCTCTAGAAACGAAGTTGGGTATTAGGTATGAACAGATTGTTAAATCTCCACTCTTTCATGTAGATCCATTATTAACGACATATACCTTTGATGAATGGGATGTTATGTTGGCAGAGAGACCTTCTCCCGCGATTATATTTCTCTCCAATTTTTGGGAAGGAGGATTCCATGGTTACCATCCAGATTACATTCCTCCAGATAGTCAGTATGGTACTGAGCAGGATTTAATAGATGCAGTGAGTACAGCTCATGATAATAATCAGTTAGTGATGCCTTTTACGCTGCCAAACTGGTGGCATGAAGATTCTCCAACAGTTACAAACTTACCAGTAGAAGTTACAATTAATGATATCTCTATGTTGTCTGAGGAGGGGAATCCGGATTATGGTTCTTGGACATTGGGTGAACAAACAGATTGGGGTTACTATGTTTCTCCATATAATACATATGTACAGAATAGATTGGATGATGCTTTTACAGAATTAACAGAAGATATTGGTGTAGATTTAATATATGAGGATGTTGTTGGTGCAAGGAGATGTTACTTTGACTTTAATGCTTCCAACTCTGATGCAATGAGTTGTACTGGTTGGTATAACCATTTGGAAGGATATAAAGATATTGGTGTTGTTACAGAAACAGGGTATGACTTGTTTACTAAAAATGCAATTGGCTTTCTGGGTAGTAGTCATGTAATTTGGCATGATTTAGATACCGATTACGGTGCTGGTAATTGGAGGGGCTTTCCTTTTGTTCAATCTGTAGCACATGACAAGGTGATGTCTTACCAATACTGGGCAGATTACTCAGCTACGAAAGAGGCTCTGGGTTGGAATATGGCAATGGGTTTCATGCTTAATTATACTTTAATTCATGAGGGTGCTTGTGGAGAAAACTGTCCACAACCAATGGGTAGTGACTGGGAGGATGTTGTTGGAGATTTTCAAGAGTTTGTTGTTTCGGAGTATGCTAGTAAAGAGTTAACAGATTTTTCAGATTTGGATGAAGAT